>Ga0307505_10000521_pt1 | contig 41822 bp, 47 predicted proteins | sample 23_S_MG_FD_202183 | JGI IMG/M metagenome (GOLD analysis project Ga0307505, IMG submission 202183) | Soil microbial communities from Populus trichocarpa stands in riparian zone in the Pacific Northwest, United States - 23_S | ecosystem: Environmental > Terrestrial > Soil > Riparian zone > Trees...
GTCGGCGTGGTCAACGACCGCTGGCTTGTTTATGCCACCGGCGGCTACGCGTTCGGAAATTTCAGCAACTCACTTGTCAGCCCTCTGCTGCTCGGTGTGCAAGGAGCCTTCAGCGAGATGCGGCACGGCTGGACGCTGGGCGCCGGACTGGAATACGCGCTTGCAAGCAACTTCATCGCGCGCGTGGAATATCGTTATTCGGACTATGGCTCGAAAAGCTACATATTTTCGGGCATAGGTAACCCGTATGCAATCGATCTGACAACGCAACAAGTGATTGTCGGGCTCAGCTACAAGTTCGACACCCGCTGAAAACGCAGCCGACTGATCCGGCTTCGCGCTCGGCATCCGAAGGGCGCGGCTCCGACCGCGCCCTTTTTCTTTTTGCCGCCACGACAACGATCAGATCGCCAGCTTCCCTACCTTCGCCGCGGTGAAGCGCTTGTTCACGGCGTCCCAGTTCACGACGTTCCACCACGCCTTGAGATAATCCGGGCGGCGGTTCTGGTACTTCAGGTAATAGGCGTGCTCCCACACGTCGTTGCCGAGCAGCACCATCTGCCCGTCCATGATCGGTGAGTCCTGGTTCGGCTTCGGCACCAGCACGAGCTTGCCGCCCTTGTCGACCGTGACAAACACCCAGCCCGAGCCGAAGACCCGGCCGCCCGCGGCGTTGAACTGCTCCTGCAATTTCGCGTAGTCGCCGAAACTCTCCTTGATCGCGGTCGCCACCGCGCCCGAAGGTTCGCCGCCTGATCCGCCCATGATCTGCCAGAACATGGTGTGGTTGGCGTGCCCGCCACCGTTGTTGCGCACGGCCGTACGAATGGAATCCGGCACGCTGTTGAGACTGGCGAGCAACTCATGCAGCGGCTTCTCGCCGAGGATCGCGTTGTCCTTCGCCGCCGTGTTCAGATTATTGACATAGGTCGCATGGTGGCGGCCGTGATGAATCTCCATCGTCGTCTTGTCGATATGCGGTTCGTTCTTGTCGGCCGCGTAAGGCAGCGGATCGAGCTTGAACGGCCCCGCACCCGTCTGCGCGAAAACATACGGACTGCGGAAGCTGGCATAGGCGCCAACCGCGGCGGTGCCGATCATCAAGGTGCGGCGAGTGAACATCTGCATAGGACTCTCCCGGCTTCGGAGCCCACGCCGCGCGATTGCGGCGCCGGAGCTGCCGCCCTGCTTGCGGCTCATAGATAAGTCCAAACCCCCGCTGCCGGATGCTTCAGGGCCGTCAAAATTTTCGCGATTGAACCGGCGGGACCCTGTTTCCGTCCCGGAATGGCGCTATCTTCGCGCCATGGCAGCAAAATCCGGAACCATTCGTGTCGGCATCGGCGGCTGGACCTTCGAGCCCTGGCGCGGGGTCTTTTATCCAAAGGGCCTCCCGCACGCGCAGGAACTGAAATACGCCGCCGAACGGCTCACCTCGATCGAGGTGAACGGAACTTTCTACAGCACCCAGTCGCCGAAGACCTTCCGCAAATGGGCAGGCGAAGCGCCTGACAACTTCAAGTTCGCGCTGAAGGGTCCGCGCTATGCCGTCAACCGCCGTGTGCTGGCAGAAGCGGGCGACTCCATCAAGCGCTTTCTCCATTCGGGCGTGACCGAACTAGGTGACAAGCTCGGGCCGATGCTTTGGCAATTCGCGCCCACCAAGAAATTCGACGAAGCAGACTTCGGCAAGTTTCTCGAACTGCTGCCGGAAAATCTCGACGGCCACGCCCTCCGGCACGTCGTCGAAGTCCGGCATGACAGTTTCTGCACGCCGGAATTCATCGCGCTCGTCCGCAAGTTCAATACGCCGGTCGTTTTCTCCGAACACGCGACCTATCCGGCGATCCCCGACCTCGCGAGCGATTTCGTTTACCTGCGCCTGCAAAAGGGCAAGGACTCGGTGAAGACCGGCTACCAGCCGAAAGCACTCGATGCCTGGGCGAAGCGCCTGCAAACTTTCGCCAAGGGCTCGGTGCCTGCCGACCTTTCGCTCATCGAAAAAAAGAACAAGGCGCCCGTCAAGCCGCGCGACGTCTTTGCCTATGTCATTCACGAAGGCAAAGTGCGCGCGCCCGCCGCTGCGATGGCACTCATCGAGCGGCTGAAATGAAAAAGGCCCCGCCTCTCTTCACCATCGGCTACGAGAAATCCGCGCTCGCCGACCTCCTGCGCGCCCTGAAAGAGGCGAAGGTCGAACTCCTGATCGACACGCGCGCCGTCGCCGCTTCCCGCCGCGCCGGATTCTCGAAGAAGATGCTGGCGGCGAGCCTCGAAGGCGAAGGCATCAAGTATCTGCACTTGCAGAAGCTCGGCACGCCCGCCGAAGGCCGCGAGGCCGCGCGTTCCGGCAACTACAAGAAGCTCTGGCAGATCTACGGCAAGCACATCAAAACGAAGGAAGCGCGCGAGCAGCTCGACGCGCTCGAAGACATGATCCGCGAAGGCCGCCGCCTGTGCCTCCTTTGCTACGAGCGCGAGCCGACCGAATGCCACCGCAGCAAGATCGCCGAGATCATGCACGAGCGCACCGGCTGCAAGATCGAGAACCTCTTCACCGCCCCACCCGGCCTTTGATTTCCTTGGCCGCTTGACCGTTCCCGCCCGCGCCCGCGACAATTCGCGGAGACGCAGCGGATGCGGGGGCTTCCATGAATACTGTCGAGACAATCGCCTACACGGCGGCCACGGCGGGCATCATGCTTACCGTTGTGCAGTTCTGGATGAAGACCATGATCCCGCTGCGTTTTATCGGGATCGTCACCAATATCCTGTTTCTCATCTATTCCGGCCTCGCCTTCGTGTGGCCGACCTTCATTCTCAACTGCATCGTGCTGCCGCTTAACGCCTGGCGTTTGCACGAGATGCGCGAGTTGATCCGCAAGACGCAGGCAGCCAGCAAGAGCGACTTCGACATGAGTGCGCTTGCGCCCTTCATGTCTCATCGCTCGTTGAAGGCGCGCGAAACGGTCTTCAGCAAGGGTGAGGCGGCGGACGCGATGTATCTTGTGGTCTCAGGCCGCCTGCATTTGCCCGAGACGCAGATCGAATTCGGACCCGGCGCCATGGTGGGCGAGCTTGGCCTGCTCGCGCCGGGCCGCACGCGCACGCAGTCGCTGGTCGCCATCGACGACGCAGAAGTGCGTGTCCTGCCTTACGAGCGCTTCGAGGAACTCTATTTCCAGAATCCGGAATTCGGCCTCGCCTTCCTGAAGCTCACGAGCCAACGGCTGTTCCAGAACATCTCAAAACTCGAACAGGAATTGACCGACCGCACCAAGGAAGTGCATCGCCTGCGCGGCGCGCAGCCGGCATAGTCAGTCGAGCGTGCGCCGGAAACGCCGCACGGCAATCGACATTGCAACCAGCATCAGCACGAAGAGTGCGACGGCGTCATAGTGCAGATCGCCGAGCGAGGCGCCCTTCAGCATGATCGCCCGCACGATGCGGATGAAATGCGTGAGCGGCAGCGCCTCGCCGATCCACTGCGCCCAGACCGGCATCCCGGCGAATGGAAACATGAAGCCCGACAGCAGGATGTTCGGCAGGAAGAACATCAAGGACATCTGCACGGCCTGCAGCTGGTTCTGCGCGACCGTCGAGAACGTGTAGCCGATGGAGAGATTGGCCGCGATGAAGAGTGTCGAGAGAACGGCCAGTAGCGTCAGGCTCCCCAGCACCGGCACGCCGAACAGCGCGATGCCGAGCCCGATGATGAGCGCGGCCTGGATAAAGCCGACGATGATGTAGGGCACGATCTTGCCAAGCATGATCTCGATCGGCGTGATCGGCATGGCGAGCAGGCTTTCCATCGTGCCGCGCTCGATCTCGCGCGTGACCGAGAGCGCCGTGAAGATCAGCATGGTCATGGTCAGGATCGTGCCGACGAGACCCGGCACGATGTTGAGCGAACTGTTGGCTGCCGGATTATAGCGCGCGTGCGTGCGCACCTCGAAGGGCGGTCCTTCGGATTCGGGCAGCGCACGCTCATGCAGGAGTGCCGTGCGCGCCACCTGGTTGAGCGCGCTCAGGGCCGAGCCCGCCGCCACCGGGTCCGTCGCATCGGCCGCGACCAGGAGCGCCGGCCGCTCCCCGCGCCGAACCGCGCGCTCGAAACCGGCCGGGATTTCGACCGCGAACAGCACCTTGCCCGATCGCAGGACAGTGTCGAATTCCTCGACCGTGCCGAGCCTGTGCGTGATGCGGAAATAGCCCGTGTTTTCAAGTGCAGCAACGATCGATCGGCTCAGGTCGCTCGTCTCCTGCGACAGGATCGCGGTCGGCAGGTTGCGCGGCGTCGTGTTGATCGCATAGCCGAACAACACGAGTTGCATCAGCGGGATCATGATGATCATCGCGAACGACACGCGGTCGCGGTGGAGCTGGATGAATTCCTTGATCATCATCGCCCGCGTGCGCTTGCGGAAGCCGGCCGTACCGAAGCCGCGAAAGACGCTCATTGGAAATTGTCCCGCGCCTTGCTCATGAGATCGATGAAGACGTCTTCGAGCGACGCCTCGGAGTGTTCCCAGCGCAAGCCCGCGCGCTTGCGATAGGGCGCGATCGCTGCTTCCAGCTTCTGCTCGTTCCGCCCCGAGACGTGCAGGCTCGCGCCGAATGGCGCCACCATGTCGACGCCGGAGCGGCTTTCAAGTTCGGCTTGCAGCTTCGACAGCCCCGCTCCGCTCGCCGTGTAGGTAATAAGCCCCGCCTGCTCGATCACCTGCTCGACGGTGCCATGCGTGAGCAACTCGCCATAGGCGATATACGCGATCTCGTGGCAGCGCTCGGCTTCGTCCATGTAATGCGTCGAGACGAGTGCGGTCAGTCCCTCGGACGCAAGCGCATGAATCTCGTTCCAGAACTCGCGCCGCGCCTTCGGATCGACGCCCGCAGTCGGCTCATCAAGCAGCAGCAATTGCGGGCCTGGCAGGGTGCAGGCGCCCAGCGCCAGCCGCTGCTTCCAGCCGCCCGAAAGCTCGCCCGCGAGTTGCTCCTCGCGTCCGTCGAGCCCGAGCCGCTTGATCATATCGCGCGCCGCCTGCACCGGGTCGGGCAGTGCATAGAGCCGCGCAACGAACTCAAGGTTCTCGCGTACCGAAAGATCCTGATAGAGGCTGAAGCGCTGCGTCATGTACCCGACGCGCCGCTTGATCGCGTCCGCCTCGGTACGGATATCGAAGCCGAGGCACGTCCCCTCGCCCTCGTCGGGCGTAAGCAGCCCGCACAGCATGCGGATGGTCGTCGTCTTGCCGGAGCCGTTCGGCCCGAGAAAGCCGTAAATCGTCCCGCGCGGAACGCTCATCGAAAGGTTGTTCACGACCGTGCGCCCGTCGAAACGCTTGGTCAGGCCGTGAACGTCGATGGCCGTCTCGGGCGTGGCGATCATCACTTCTTCTCCGCCCGCAACATGATGCTGACCGGCTGTCCCACGCGCAGGCCTTCGGGCTTTTCAGGCAGGGCCTCGACGAGAAATACGAGTTTTCCGCGCTCTTCTTCGCTGAAAATTACCGGCGGCGTGAATTCAGCCGAACTTGCGATGAAGCTGATGCGCGCCGTGATCCCGGCCGCGCAGCCGTCGCAACTGACGTCGACCGTGTCGCCGAGCACGATCTTCGGCAGTACGGCCTGCTGCACGAAGAAGCGCACCTTCACATTGCCCGGCGGCAGGATCGAGAGCACCGCCTTGCCGGCCGGCACCATCTCGCCCGGCCGGTAGTAGATTTGCTGCACGGCGCCCGTCACCGGGCTCGACAATTCGCGGCGCGTGAGCCGCGTGCGCGCCGCTTTCGCCCGTGCATCCGCCTCGCGCAGACTGGCCTGCGCATCGTCGAACGCTTTCTGGCTGCCGGAGCCCGATTTCAGGAGTTGCTGTGCGCGCTCGAATGCGTTCTGCGAGTTGGCGAGTGCGGCTTCCGCCACGCGCAGATCCGCCTGCTGCAGCTCTGCATCGATTGAAAAGAGGGCTGCATCGGCCTTCACCGCGTCGCCCTCGCGCACCTGCATCTTCTCGACGCGGCCCGCTTCATCCGGACCGACGAAGACGAACACGCCCTCAATCCAGCCCTGATAGGTGTTCTGTTGTCCGTTGCCGCAGGCGGCAAGCATGAGTCCAAGGGCAACGGCGAAAATTCCGCGCGACACGCCCCTCATGGCGTCCTCCGCTCGATGGCTTTGAATAAAAGATTGAAATGCGCCAGCAGCAGCGCTTCGGCATCGAGCGGCTCGTATTTATCGAACAGCCCGTCCCATACGATCGCCACCACTCCCGGCGCGATGATGAGTTGCGGAAACTTCTCGAGTGTATCGTCGACGATCTCGCCGCGCTCGATGCCCTTGCGCACGAGCGCGCGGACGGCCGCGAATGCACGCGCCGGGACTTCCTCGTAGTAGAATTTCGCGATCTTCGGAAAACGCCGCCCTTCCGAGATCATCAGCCGCACGATGTCCTTGCGCCGTGTGCCGAGTACCTCGCGCGCGAAGGCGCCCGCGAGCCGCTCGCACACGATCCGAAGCGGTAGATCAATCGACCGCGCCACCTCGATCGTCGCGACGAACGGGCTGAGCGCCGAGCGGATCAGTTCCTGGAAGAGCGTCTCCTTGTCGGCGAAATAGAGATAGATTGTTCCCTTCGCGATCCCGGCCCGCCGCGCCACGTCGTCGAGCCGCGCACCTTCGAAGCCGCGCTCGGCGAATTCGTCGAGCGCTGCAGCCAGGATCATTTCGCGGCGCGCGGCGCGCCGCTCCGCCCACTTTTCCTTGGTGCCCTTGCGCGGCGCCGGACGCGCGCTCATCGGGCGCACGGTTCGGGTGGACGCCTTCTCTTTTGTTGCTTTTCGAGGTTTCGCAGGCATGGTTGGTGACAAATTTATGACTGACTAGTCAGTCATAAATAGCAGCGAGCAGCAACGCACGCAAGCGCGTTCAAGACATGTCTCAAACCATTGAAGATAAATCGGAAAACGCGACGGGGCACTATTCCGCCGGCTGCACGCGCGGCGCGCCCTGACTCTCGGCACGATTGGCGAGCGCCGCCACCGTGCCGGCCGCGATCAGGAACACGACCGCGCAGATCGCGGTGACACCGAGCACGAGGAAGAAGCCCCCTCGCCCGTGCAGCGCCGCGATGATGCCGATGGCCGCGCCGCTCGAAATGAAGGCGAGGAAGAAGCGCACCGAATAAACGCGCCCGCGCCAGGCGTCCGCCGTGTAGCGCGCGATCACCACGTCGGCGACCGTCACCTGCGCGTAGATACCCGCGATCGCAAAGGCGAGTGCGACGAGCAGCGCATAGCCGCCCGCATACATCGACCACACGACGCCGATCAACTGGATCACGCCGATCGCGACAAAGAGAAGATGCGGCGGATATTTCGAGACGAGCCGCCCAACCGTGAGCTGCGCAATGCCGCCAACCAGCAGCACCGCCGTCGCGACCGAGCCGATCAGCACCAGCGGAATGTTCTCTGCGAAACGCTCGTCGACGATCTTGGGGATCGCGACCGTGACGATGTTGAAGATCAGTCCCGCAGAGAACGAAACGAACGCAAAGGCGATGAAGATCGCAACCGCGACGGCGAAGCTGAGCGGCATCTCCGCCGTGTGCGCGCGGTCGGCAGCCTTGTCGCCGACTTCCGACGTCATCCAGAGATAGACAAAACCCGCCACGGCGCAGGCAAATGCCGGCACGGCAAAAGCCCAGCGCCAGCCGAAGGCCGCCGCAATCACCGCGGTCAGGCCGGGCGCGGCAGCGACTCCAAGATTACCGAAGACACCATTCCGCGCGAGATCGCGTCCACGGTCGCGCGCATGCGAGATCAGCTTCGGCGTGCCGATCGGATGATAGATCGCCGCGAAGACGCCGAGCGTGAACAGCGCCACCGCGAGCATGATCATGTTGGGCGCGAGCGCGGCCGCCGTGAGCGACACCGCGCAGCCCATGAAGAAGATCGCCATCAGCTTGCGGCGGCTCCAGTGGTCGCCAAGCCAGCCCCAGGGCAGCGAGAACAGACCGAAGGCCACGAAGCACGCGGTCGAAAGCACGATCAGCTCGGCATAGCTGCGGCCAAGCTCGATCTCGAGCCCGATCACCACGGTCGGAAAGATCAGCAACACATAGTGGTCGAGGAAATGCGCCGTGTTGATAAAGGCGATCTGGCGCTTGGACTCGTCCATGAACCGCGACTCCTGATGGCGCGCGACTATAGCCGCGCGAAGGGCCCCCCGCTTCCCCCGATTTCGCAGCCCCGTCATGCCGTTGAACGCGTTCTCTTCGGCACCGCACAACCACAATCCAGGATTGCATAACACGACCGGAAATTGCTGGCAGCAAAAAGCTGCACTCGCAAGAATTGCAACGAGAAGGCGAGCGCGAAACGCGCCGCATCGCGTCGGGGGCGACTGATGGGAACGGGGGCAAGCCGCAATTTTGCGGCGGGTGCGGCGTTGGCCGGCGCCCTCCTCGGCGCTCCTGCCTTTGCTGCCGACAGTTCCATGCGCCTCGACGAACGTTGGCACAGCCATCCGCTGCGCGACCGGATCTTCTTCTTCGCGGGCGCGGATATCGCGAGCGACTCCGCCTTTGGTTGGAGCGGTTTCACAGCCGCGCCGATAGGCTTCCTCGAAGAAGATGGCTGGCGCGTTCGAGTGGCGGGCGGCGGTGGCCGCTATCGCTACCGGACCGGCAACGTCGCGGGCGGCGTCAACGAAGCCAGCGTCATGTCGGGCGAGTTGATGGCGGGCTATCGCTTCTCGATCGGCGGCGGCTCGGCGACGGTCTATGCCGGCGCGCATGTCGAGAACCAGCGCCTTGCCGCTCCCGATCCCGGTCACGCGGCGCAAGGCACGGAAGCCGGCATCAAGGTCGCAGTCGAACTTTATCGGCGGTTCACGGGCAACATCTTCGGCCTCGCCTCCGCCGCCGCATCGACGGTTCATGGCGGCTATCAGGCGCGCGCGGCCCTCGCCTATGAGATTTCGGAAAAGCTCGCACTCGGCATCGAGGCCGCGCTCAATGGCGACGAGCGCTACGACGAACCGCGGGCCGGACTCTTCGTGCAGACGAATTTCGGCCGCGCCTCGTGGTCGCTCGGCGGCGGTTATCTATCGAATTCCGATAAAGGCGACGGCTTCTACGGAACGCTGTCCGTTTACGCCGTCTACTAGCCTCGCCCGATGAACGACGGCTGATGGTTCGGCAGGATCGTTGCGTCGAACAGGTTCACTTCCGGCGGCAGCGTACACATGAGCAACACGACGCGCGCAACATGCTCGGGCGACATCAGGTATTCCTGCGGCGTCGCGCCCGCACCCGGCGCCCGGCCCTGCGTGAAACCGCTCGCCGCCGCGCCCGGATGAACGACGGAAGCGACGACGCCATAGGCACGGCCGTCGAGCGTCAGTGACCGCGTCAGCCCCTCGATTGCGGCCTTGGTTGCATTGTAGCCGATCGCATTCGTGCGCGCCGACCAGGCCGAAATGCTGCCCATATTGACGATGCGACCGCCGCCCTGCCCTTTCATGATCCTCAGCGCCTCGCGGCTGCAGAGGAACACGGCCGTGAGATTGAGATCGACGATCGCCTGCCAGTCGGCGAGCGACATTTCCTCGGTCGGCTTGAAGTTCGGCACGCCCGCATTGTTGACGAGAATATCCACGCGTCCGAAAGCGTCATGCGCTTTCTTGAACAGCGCGACAGCATCGGTCTCCTTCGTCACGTCCGTCGGCACCGCGAGCGCCGCTCCGCCGTTCCTTTTAATGTCGGCCGCAACTTGATCGAGCACGTCCTTGCGCCGCGCGGCGAGCACTACCTTCGCACCCGCGCCCGCAAGCTTTTCGGCGATCCCGCGGCCGAGCCCGCTGCTCGCACCCGTGACGATCGCGACGCGCCCTTCCAGTTCTTTCATGGCCGTTCCTTTCAAGCCTTCGCGTGTTCCCGCGCCCGCTGAAGCGCTTCAGGCGTGTCGATGTCATGAAACGCAGCCTCGTCATCGACCGGCACTTCGACAACCGCTTCGTTGTGTTGTGCGATCAAATGGCGCGCGCCGATGTCGCCCTCAATATGCGCAAGATCCTCGAAGAAGCGCCGTGACCAGACGACCGGGTTGCCCCGCCGCCCCTCGCGCGTCGGCACCGCGATCAGCGCGCCGCGCGTCGGGTCGATCGCGGCGATCAACCGGTCGATCAGCGCCGCATTCACATCGGGCATGTCGCCCAACACGACTGCCACCGCATCGGTTTCCGCCGGCAGCGCTTTGATGCCCGCTTTCAGCGAGGTCGACAGTCCTTCGGCATAGGCAGGATTGTGAACGCGCTGTACATCCAACCCCTTGAGCGCCGCCGCAACATTCTCCGCTTCGTGTCCGGTGACGACAACAACCGGCGCGGCTTGCGACAAGGCTGCCGCCTCTGCGGCTTTCCGCACGATGGCCTTGCCGCGAATCTCTTCCAGGAGCTTGTTCGGTCCGCCCATGCGCGTGCCGCGGCCGGCCGCGAGCAGAATGGCCGCGACCTTACGCGGCTTCTCGGCAGCAACTGCATCCTCGCGCGGCTGCGGCCGCGTGACGATTTCCATGAGCAATCCGCCGACGCCGAGCGCGGTGATGTCATCGCGCTGCACCTTGAGGCCGGCAAGCATGCGGGCCAGCAGCCAGTCGAATCCGTTTTCCTTCGGGCTCCGCGCGCAGCCCGGCGCGCCGATCACCGGCGTCGCGCCGACAGAACCCACGAGCATCAGGTTGCCCGGATCGACCGGCATCCCGAAATGCTCGATCTCGCCGCCCGCGTCCACGATGGCCGTCGGAATCACATCGCGCCGGTCGGCAATCGCAGAAGCGCCGAACACGATCACGATTTCGGCGCCGCCCTTCAGCGCCTGCGCGATGGCACTCTTCAGCTTGGCAGCGTCGTGCGGCACGCGCTCGTCGGAGATGATCGCAGCGCCTGCGGGCTTCAGCCGCTCGGCCGTCACGCGCACGGTCTTCTCAATCACCTTCGGCGCGAGGCCCGGCAACTCCGTGGAGATCACCGCGGCCCGCTTCACGCGATAGGGGGCGACGGACACCGCCTGCTTCGCCGCCGCGAGCGCGCGACCATGCACCTCGCTCGAAACGGCGAACGGGATGATTTTCACCGTCGCGATCATCTCGCCATGCTGCACCGGCCGGTATTCGGGCAGCGTCGCGAGCGTCACACTTTCATCGACACGGTTGAGCGCATCCACCGTCGTACGGTCGATGAGCAAGACGCCCGCGGTCTCGGCATAGATATTCGCACGCCCGGTGAAAGCGCGCTCCACCGTCACATGTTCACCGGCAATATTGTCGGCGAGTGCGGCGGCGGCCACGTCCTCTCCGACGTCGCCGGGCTCAAGCCGCGCCACGACGATTTCGCGGATTTTTGCGCGCTCCAACGCCGCGATGTCGGCCTCGGCAATCTTCGTTCCTTTTTTGACCAGCCGCTCGGGCGTGCGGACCGAATGCACGGTCACGGCGCCAAGCGCCTCGCGCGGCGGAACCGGACCGAATTTCACGGCTTCGCCTCCGGCCCGCGACGCAGGCGGAGCGTGATCTCAGCGAGGATTGCGAGCGCGATTTCCGGCGGACTCGCCGCGCCGATGTCGAGTCCGATGGGCGCGTGAATGCGCGCGATGGCCTCGTCGGACACGCCGCGCTTCTTCAGGCTCTCAACGCGGCGGCCGTGAGTCTTCCTCGAGCCGAGCGCGCCGACATAGAAGCAGCCGGATGCGAGCGCGGCCTCAAGCGCGGGGTCGTCGATCTTCGGATCGTGCGTGAGCGCCACAAACGCCGTCCAATTGTCGAGCCCCACCTTCGGCAGCGCTTCGTCCGGCCATTCGGCCAAAAGCTTTACCTCGGGAAACCGCTCGGGTGTCGCAAAGGCCGTACGCGGATCGACGATGGCGACGTCATAGCCAAGCAGCTTCGCCATCGGCACAAGCGCTTGGCTGATATGCACCGCGCCCGTCACGACGATGCGCGGCGGCGGCAGATGAATTTCGAGGAAGTGGCGGCCTGAAGCGGTCTCGACCGTCCCGCTCTTGCCCGAGCGGAGTTGCGGCAGGATCGCGTCGGCAAGCGTATCACGCGCGATCTCGGCTTCACGCACCAGCCGCTGCCCGCCACCGTCGAGCGCGGTCACGAGCACGGCCGCGCGCCGCGCGGCGCGTTCGGCATTCATGGCCGTGAGCAGATCGAGACGCATACAGGAACTCTAGTGCATCCCGGGCAAAGCGAGAAAGCGCACAACGCGCAGGACTAGTCGACCTTCTCGACATAGACGCGAATATTGCCGCCGCAGGACAGGCCCGCGCGCCAAGCCGTCTCGTCCGCCACGCCGAATTCCAGCATCTTCGGCTTGCCGCTCTCGATCACGTCGCCGGCGGCGGCGATCACGTCGCCCTCCACACAGCCCCCCGACACCGAGCCGAGAAAATTCTGTTCGCCATCGACGATCAGATGGCTGCCCACCGGGCGCGGCGCCGAGCCCCAGGTTTCGACCACGGTCGCAATCGCGACCGTCCGCCCTTCCTTGCGCCAGCGCTCGGCCGTCGCCAGTACGTCGTCGTCACGCACGCTCATGGAAACCTCCGGGTCGCGGAGACTATGTAGGCCGGATGGACCGCCCGTCTAGACCGCCGTCTGCACCGCCCGCTTCGCCATCACGCCGATCAGATGCGCGCGGTAATCGGCCTGCGCATGAATGTCGGAGACGAGATCGGACGCATCAACACGGATGCCGTCGATGGCGTTCGGATCGAACTTCTTGGCAAGCGCTGCTTCCATCGCCGGCACGCGGAAGACCCCGCTCTGGCCCGCGCCGGTAACGGCGACGCGCACTTCGCCTTGCCGTTCGGCTACGAACACGCCGACGATCGCGTAGCGCGAGGCGGGGTTGCGGAATTTCGCGTAGCCCGCCCGCCCAGGCGCGGTGAAGACCACGCGCAGAATCAGTTCATCCGGCTCGAGCGCCGTCTCGAACAGTCCGGTGAAGAAGTCGTCCGCCGCGATCTCGCGCTTGTTCGTGACAATGGTCGCGCCCAGCGCAAGGCAGGCGGCCGGATAGTCCGCCGCCGGATCGTTGTTCGCGATCGACCCGCCAATGGTGCCGCGATTGCGCACCGCCGGATCGCCGATGCCGCCGGCAAGCGTCGCAAGCGCCGGAAGCGATTCCTTCACCTCGGTCGAGGTCGAAACCTGAGCATGCGTCGTGAGCGCGCCGATGGTGAGCGTGCCGCCGCGCAGTACCGTGCCGCCCGCCTTCCCCATCACAAGACTGCCGCCCTTGTGATCGATGGATGAGAGGCCGGTGACGCCGCCGAGATCGATGACGTGCTTTGGTGCGGCGAGCCGCTGCTTCATGGTCGGCAAGAGCGTCTGGCCGCCTGCGAGCAGCTTGGATTCTTCCGATTTCAGGAACCGGATCGCCTCGTCCACCGTGGTCGGGCGATGAAATTCGAAATTATACATGTCGCGTTCCTCGCCCTATTTCGTTTTTGCGATGGCCTCGACGGCGCGCCGAGCGAGCACGCCGACGAGGTGCGCGCGGTACGCCGCGCTGCCATGGATGTCGGAGATGAGTGTCGAAGGATCGATTTTGATGCCGTCGATGGTCTTGCCGGAAAATTTCTTCGAAAGCCCGCGTTCCATCGCCGCCACGCGGAAGACGCCACTCTCCCCTGCGCCGGTCACGGCGACGCGCACGCCGTCCGTATCCTTCGCCACGAACACGCCGACCAGCGCATAGCGCGACGCCGGATTGGGGAACTTCAGATAGGCGGCCTTCGCGGCCACCGGGAAACTGATGCGGGTGACGATCTCGCCGTCTGTGAGCGGCGTCTCGAACAGGCCGGTGAAGAAATCGTCCGCGCCGATCTCGCGCTTGTTGGTGATGATCGTCGCGTTGAGCGCGAGGCAAGCCGCCGGATAGTCCGCCGACGGATCGTTGTTGGCGATCGAACCGCCGATCGTACCGCGATTGCGCACCGCCGGGTCGCCGATCCCTTCCGCAAGCGTGCCGAGCGCGGGGATCGCCTTGTTCACGACGCTCGACCCGGCGACTTCCGCGTGTCGCGTCATCGCGCCAATCACGAGATTGCGGCCCTTGCGCTCGATACCGGTGAGACCCGCGACGTTCGACAAATCGACAAGATGCTTCGGAGCCGCAAGCCGCTGCTTCAATGTCGGAATGAGCGTCTGGCCGCCGGCAAGGAGCTTGGCCTCCTCCGCCTTCAAATATCCTTCGGCGCTCGCGAGATCGGCCGGGCGATGAAAGCTGAAATCGTACATCCCGGTCAGGCAGCCCGCCGCTTGCCCTTCATCGCACGCGCGCCGGCGGCGATCGACTTGACGATGTTGTGGTAGCCCGTGCAACGGCAGAGATTGCCTTCGAGCTCTTCACGAATCGTATGGTCGTCGAGTTCGCTCCCCTCGCGGTTCACGAGATCGATCGCCGTCATGATCATGCCGGGCGTGCAGAAGCCGCATTGCAAGCCGTGGTTTTCGCGGAAGGCTTCCTGCATCGGATGCAGCGTGCCGTCGGTCGCGAGACCTTCGATCGTAAGAACGCGCGCGCCGTCCGCCTGCACCGCGAGCATCGTGCACGACTTCACCGCCTTGCCGTCGACATGCACGACGCACGCGCCGCACTGACTCGTGTCGCACCCAACATGGGTGCCGGTGAGCTTCAGCGTTTCGCGCAGCATGGTGACGAGCAGCGTGCGCGACTCGATGTCGGCCGACACCGGCTTTCCGTTCACCGTCAGATTGACCTTGGGCATGCAATGAAATCCGGGTTGGAGGCGCTTGAGCTTGGAATTCGACCAAGTTCAAGCCAAGGAAGCCTTCCCGGTCAAGCCTTTAGCCGCGGCAGGTCCGATATCAGGACAGTTCGGCGGTAAAATTGGCGAAGAACTTGTCGGCGATCTTCTTGGCGCTGCCCGCCAGGAGCCTTTGCCCGAGTTGGGCAATCTTCCCACCCACATTGGCCTCAGCATTATAGGTGAGCTTCGTCCCCTCGGGCACCTCGGTGAGTTCGACCTTGGCCCCGCCCTTGGCGAAGCCCGCGACCCCACCCTCGCCCTCACCCTCAATGCGGTAGCCATTAGGCGGATCGAGGTCCACGAGACGGACCTTGCCCTTGAAGCGTGCGCTGACAGGACCGATCGTCATTTTGACCGTCGCGGCAAATTCGTTGTCCGACGCCTTGATCAGCTCCTCGCAGCCTGGAATGCACTTCTTCAGCACCTCGGCATCGTTGAGCGCCGCATAAACCGTCTTGCGGTCGCGCGACAGGACGTGTTCGCCGGACATTTCCAAGGCCATGCTCGTCTCCTTCTCGCGCCTCCTATAGCCGCCCACGCCGCAATTTGCACGGACAGGCTTCCGGCAAGGGGCCGGCGAGCGTAATGTCGTGGTCTCGCCCACGGCAGATTCCCGCATGACCGCATCCGATCCCGCCGCCTCCGCGTTGCTTGGCCCACTCATGGCAACGGGCGACATGCGGACACTGTTTTCCGATCGCGCGGCGATCGCGCGCCTGCTCAAGGTCGAGGCCGCGCTCGCCGAGGCCGAAGCGGCCGCCGGCGTCATTCCACGCGGCGCGGCCGGACCCATCGCCGCCGCCTGCAATCCCGACCGCTACAATGTGGACGAGCTCGGGAACGCAGCGCCCGCCTCCGGCAATGTGGCGATCCCGCTCGTGAAGGCGCTCACGGCGGAAGTCGCGCGGCGCGACAAGGAAGCCGCGCGCTTCGTGCATTGGGGCGCGACAAGCCAGGACATCATCGATTCCGCGAACGTGATCGCGATACGCGACGGCGCCGCGCTGATCGCACGCGACCTCGACCGCGCAATCAAGGCATTCGTGGCGCTTGCACGCCGCCACCGCAAGAAACCGATGGCGGGACGAACGTGGCTGCAGCAGGCGCTCCCCATTACCTTCGGCCTCAAGGCCGCCCGCTATGCGTCGATGCTCGCCCGCGTGCGCGCGCAACTCGACGACGCCGCGAACGCAGCCGCCGTTCTTCAGTTCGGTGGTGCGTCGGGCACGCTCGCCTCCCTCGGCGCAAAAGGCCCGGCGGTTTCGAAACGTCTCGCCACCGCTCTCGACCTCGCCCTGCCCGATCTCCCTTGGCACAGCGAACGCGACCGCATCGCCACCGTCGCTTCCGCCCTCGGCATCGTGATCGGCGCGAGCGGCAAGATCGCCCGCGATCTCTCGTTGATGATGCAGACGGAAGTCGCTGAGGCCTTTGAGCCCGCGGCACCCGGCAAAGGCGGCTCGTCGACCATGCCGCACAAGCGCAATCCGGTCGCCTGCGCGCAAATCCTCACCGCCGCCACCCTCGCGCCCGGACTTGTCGCGTCGACACTGTCCGGCATGGTGCAGGAGCACGAGCGCGCGCTGGGCGGCTGGCAGGCGGAATGGTTCGCGCTCCCGCAACTCTTCCTCCTCGCCTCCGGCGCGGTCGCGCAACTTGCTGAATCCGCAAAGGGCCTCGAAGTCGACACCGAGCGCATGCGCGCCAATCTCGAATTCACCAACGGCCTCGTCATGGCCGAAGCCGTGCAGATGGCGCTCGGCGAAAAGCTCGGCCGTATGGAAGCGCACGACCTGCTGGAGAGCGCAAGCAAGAAAGCCGTCGCCGAAGGCCGGCATCTGCGCGAAGTCGTCGGCGAAAGCCCGCAGATCGCGGAGGCGCTCGGTGAGAAGAAGCTCGACGCTCTCTTCGATCCCCTCGCCTATCTCGGCAGCGCCGACGAGTTCATCGACCGCGCGCTGAAATCCGCCGAGCAGACACTCGCGAAGTCCGCCAAGCCGAAAGGAAAAAAACGCTGATGCCGACGATCGACGCCGATGGCACCCCGATCAATGTTGTGATCGAGGGCAAGGAGGGTGCCCCGGTCCTGATGTTCTCGAATTCGCTCGGTACCGACCTGCACATGTGGGACGCGCAGGCGCGGCATTTCTCGAAGAATTTTCGTGTCGTCCGTTACGATCAGCGCGGTCACGGCAAGTCCGGCGCACCCGCGGGCGCCTATTCCATTGAGCGGCTCGGCAAGGATGTCCTCGCCATCCTGAACACGCTCGACATCGCGCGTGTAAATTATTGCGGCCTCTCCATGGGCGGCATGACCGGCATGTGGCTTGCGCGCCTAGCGCCCGAGCGTTTCGACAAGATGGTCTTCGCGAACACCGCGCCCAAGAGCCAGACGCCCGACAGCTGGAACACGCGCATCGGCCTCGTCAGCACAAAGGGCATGGACGCCATCGGCGACGGCGTGATGAACATCTGGTTCACCAAGGAATTCCGCGAGAAGAACGCGGACACGATCGCGAAGATGCGTGCGACGCTGACCGCGACCAACCCCACCGGCTATATCGGCTGCTGCTCCGCCATCCGCGACATGGACCAGCGCTGGGCCATCGCCGACATCAAGCTCCCTTCCCTCATTATCGCCGGCCGCGCGGACAATGCGACGCCGCTCAAGGACTCGGAGTTCATGAAGGAGCGCATCGCGAGCGCGCAACTCGTCGCGCTCGACGCCGGCCACATCTCCAATGTCGAGCAGGAAGCCGCCTTCACCGCGGCGCTCGATCAATTCCTCGCAAGGAACTAGACCGATGGACGAGCGCGAGCGCCACGATGCCGGCATGGCCAAACGCCGGAAAATCCTGGGCAATGCCTGGGTAGACCGTGCGCAGGCCAAGAAAAACGACTTCAACGGCGAGTTTCAGGACCTGATTTCGCGTTATGCCTGGGGCGAGATCTGGACCCGTCCCGGCCTCGACGACCGCACGCGGCGGCTGATCGTGCTCGCCTCCATGATCGCGCTCGGCCGTTGGGAAGAATTCCGTATGCACACGCGCGCCGCGATCGTCGAAGGCAAGATGTCGAAGGACGACATCAAGGAAGTCATCCTCCAGCAGGCGATCTATTGCGGCGTGCCGGCGGCCAACACCGCCATCCACCACGCGGAAGAGACGTTCGCAGAGATCGAGAAGAGCAAGTAGCGCTCAGTTTCCCGCCCGCGCCCGCAATGCATTGTCGCGAAAGGCCTGCGGCGTCGTGCCGGTCTGCTTCTTGAAGAAGCGCCCGAAATGCGACGGGTCGGCGAAAGCGAGGTCATAGGCAATCTCGCCGACTGTGAGCCGCGTGAACACAAGCTGCCGTTTCGCTTCGGTCAAAATACGCTGACGCAGCAAATGGCCTGCGGTGACGCCGGTCGCCCGTTTTACGTGGTCGTTGAGCCGATCGGGCGTCATGGCGAGCTTGCCGGCATAGAAGCCGATATTCCGCTCATTGTGGAAATGCACCTCGATCAGCCGCCGTACTTCCTCGACCGTCGGATCGGCCGCCGTCAGCGTGACGGCGCCGGAGCGTTCGCGGCTCGCGGCGAGGCGCGCCACCTCGATGCCGATGAGCGCGAGATAAGAGCGCGCCGCCACCTCGTGGCCCTCGCGCGCAAGTGAAGTTTCGTCGACCAATTCCTTACAGAGCCGCGACAGGCGCGCGACATCCTCCGCGCGCGAAAAAGAAAGCAGCGGATTCGCCGCGATCGAACGCAGCCGAACGAGCGCCGCATCGCCGTTCTCGCCGAGCGTGCCCGCGACATCTTCGGTGAAGCTGACGACAAAGCCTTCCGTCACGTTCGGACGGAAGCGAAAACCGTGCGCCACCGTCGGCGCGATCAGGATGACCGCCGGCGCTTCGAACGAGATCGCGTCGGCCTCAAGATCGAGAATCCCGCCGCCCTGCTCCGCGAGCAGGATCTGAAAGAGATTGCGATGCCGGTGCGGGCTGATCGTCCAGCCGTGGACGGAGGAGCGCGACGAGATCGTTTCGATGTGAACGAAATCGAACGCCTGGTCGTCGGGCGGATCGCCGTAGAGATGAAAGAGCGGAAGCGTCGCGGCGCGCGGCATGAGGCGCACCATAGACCGGCGCGCCGCACCGGCAAACCTTGCAAGCCCATACAAAAAGCCCCGCTTGCGCGGGGCTTCCTGTGTCGGGCAACAAGCGTCAGCGCTTGTTCTGCTGCTGACCGCCCTGCTGGCCACCTTGCTGGCCGCCACCACCCTGCTGGCCGCCCTGTCCGGGCTGCTGCTGCTGCTGGCCGGGCTTCTGGCCGCCGCCTTGCTGACCGCCCTGCTGTTCTTTCTCGTTCGGATTGCGTTGGTTCTGATTCTGATTGGTCATTGAACGCTCCATGGAGTAGCCCCTGCAATGTTTAACGTGCAGGCGCTGCACCATGTTCCCGGAACCCGGCGCGGGCTTAACGGTCTGCGAAAGTTCCACGGCAGATTGAACGCAACGCCAGTGTCAGACGTGCTTGTACTCGCGATCGTGATAGACGAGTGCGCGGCCCGGCTCGCCCTGCCGCACTGCGACCACGCCGCAAAAATATACGTTGTGCGAAGCGACCGGCTTCGACTCGATGATGCGGCAGTCACAACTGACAACCGCCGTCTCCAGCACCGGCGCGCCCGTTGCAAGCGTAAGCCACCTGCCTTGCAGGAAACGCTGCGCGCCCGTCAGGCCCGTTCGTCCGGCAAACACATCGGCCACGGAGTCGTCGCCCGCGCGCAGCGTGTTGACGCAAAGAATTCCGTTCTCGCGCAGTACCGGAATGATGCGGCTGCGCCGGTTGAGGCACACGAGCATTGTCGCCGGCGTATCCGACACAGAACTCACCGCCGTAGCGGTGAAGCCGTGCTTGCCGCCCGGCCCGTTGGTCGTGACGACGTGAACCGCCGCGCCGAGCCGTGCCATTGCTTCGCGAAACTGCTTCGGCTCCACGGTCGAGAAGCTGACCGGCGCCTCCGCCATGAAGGCGCCGCCCGTGGAGTCGTCCGGCCGCTGGTCGTGCCAGTTCATATCTGATACTAACTCGTCATGCCCGCGCTTGTCGCGGCCATGACAATGGATGCTACTTCGCGTCGGGGTTGAGCCAGGTACTGCCCGTCCACCCGTCCTCGTCGTAGTCGGACATGCACTCGTCCACCATCGCCTTCATGCGCTCCATCGAGCCATTGCGGCGTGCGCCGGTCAGCGTCTGGATGCGGATGTCCTCGTGGTTGCCGGCGTAGTTACGCTCGTACAACTCGTGCCGCCCGCCGAACTCGGTGCCGATCGCGTCCCACAGGAGCTTCATGATCTTGATGCGCTCCTTGTAGGTCACGCCATGCGAGCCACGCACGAAGCGCGCGAGATACGGGTCGATCTCCTTGTTCTTGAAATCCTTCGCCGACGACGGAAGGTAGATGAGCGCGGATGCCACGATCTTCTCGATGATCTCCTTGATGCGCGGATAGGCGTCGGGCGCGAATACGCGATAAGAAAGCGCGGCCTGCAAATTCGGCAGGACCGCCTCGCCGACCCACTCCTGCGGGCTGTTGGCCATGCAATCCGAGAGCGACCAGAACAGATTGCGCCACGCGACGACCTCGCCGAGCATCGCCTGATTGCCGCGGAATTCGTCGCCGCCGGTCGCGTGCAGCGCTTTCTCCAAAAGTCCCGCCATGAAATCGAGCTTCACCGCGAAGCGCGTGCAGCCCTGGAAGCAGAAGCCGTTGAGAAAGCCCGAGCGCGGATAGAAGCTCAGGATCTTGTCGGTATCCCGATAGACGAGGATGTCTTCCCACGGGATCAGCACGTCATCGAGCACGAAGATCGCGTCGTTCTCGTCGAAGCGCGACGAAAGCGGATAATCGTAGGGCGTGCCGAGCGTGGTGGCGATCTGCTCGTACGACGTGCGGCAGAATAATTTCACGCCCGGCGCGTCCATCGGCATGATGAACATGATCGCGAGGTCGGGATCGGCGGTCGCCGTCGCCGCGTTCTGGCCGAGGAAATTATAGTGCGTGAAGGCGGCGGAGGTCGCTACAACCTTCGCGCCCGAGACGATCACGCCCGCGTCCGTCTCCTTCTTGATCGTGACATACACATCTTTCACTTCGTCCGTCGGGCGGCCGCGGTCGACCGGCGGATTGACGATGGCGTGGTTCATGAACATCACCGACTCCTGCGCACGTTTGTGCCAGCGCCGCGCGTTGTCGGCGAACTTGCCGTAATACTCGGCGTTCGCGCCGAGCGTGTTCATGAGCGAGGCCTTGTAGTCCGGCGTGCGCCCCATCCATCCATAGGTCATGCGCGACCATGCGGCGATGGCCTGCTGCTGCGCGACCAGTTCCTCGCGCGACTTCGCCACGCGAAAGAATTTATGCGTGTAGCCGCCCGAGCCCGTATCGGTCGGACAGGTCAACACATCTTTGTGTTTGGGGTCGTGCAGCGCATCGTAGAGGCGCGCGAGCGTCCGCGCAGAGTTTCGAAACGCAGAGTGGGTCGTGACGTCCTTCACCCGCTCGCCGTTGATATAGACCTGCCGCTCGTCGCGCAGGCTGTCGAGATATTCCTGGCCCGTGAACGGGCGCCCTTTGCCGGCGAGGACGCTTTCGGGTTTGCGGCTCATGGGGTCTCCCCAGTTCTCTGTGCGTTTCTGCTCGTTTCAAGCTCTATACCCTCTTCCCGCGCCCGGAAGGTACCGTTGCGGGATTACGCGGAACCTCCCGCCGCACACCGCTTGCGCAAAGGGCGGAATTGTCGGGACCGTGCGGTCGCGGTACATGTTGAAGGCGCCCGATTTGGCCGCGCCGCCCCAGGGCGGCGAAGAAAGCCGGACGGACGCACGGGGAGTTGGGACGCGTGGAATATTTCATCCAGCAGCTCATCAATGGGCTGGCGCTCGGATCGATTTATGGCCTGATCGCCATCGGCTACACGATGGTGTACGGCATCATCGGCATGATCAACTTCGCCCATGGCGACGTGTTCATGGTCGGCACCTACATCGCCCTTATCGCCTTTCTCGCCCTCATCGCCATCGGCATCACCGCGGTCCCGGTCGCGCTGTTGCTCGTCCTCATCATCGCCATGGCGCTCACCGCGCTCTACGGATGGACGGTCGAGCGCCTCGCCTACCGGCCGCTGCGCGGCTCCTTCCGCCTCGCGCCGCTCATTTCCGCGATCGGCATGGCCATCGCGCTGCAAAATTACATCCAGATCGCACAGGGCGCGCGCGTGAAGCCGCTGCCCCCGATCATCACGGGGAATTATGTGCTGATCGATAACGGCGGCTTCGTCGTGCAGGTCTCGAACATCCAGATCATCATCGTGCTGACCACCGTCGCCCTGATGCTGGTCTTCTCCTGGATCGTGTCGGCGACCGCGCTTGGCCGCAACATGCGCGCCACATCGCAGGACATGAAAATGGCCTCGCTCGTCGGCGTGAACGTTGATCGCACGATCTCACTCACCTTCGTGCTCGGCGCCGCGCTCGCATCGGTCGCGAGCGTCATGTTCCTGCTCTATTACGGCGTGATCGACTTCTTCATCGGCTTCATCGCCGGCATCAAGGCCTTCACGGCGGCCGTCCTTGGCGGCATCGGCTCGCTGCCCGGCGCCATGCTCGGCGGGCTTCTGATCGGCCTGATCGAAACATTCTGGTCGGCCTATTTTTCCGTCGAGTACAAGGACGTCGCCGCCTTCTCGATCCTCGCCATCGTCTTGATCTTCATGCCGACCGGCATCCTCGGCCGCCCCGAAGTCGAGAAGGTCTGAGCGGGGCCAATGGCGAACGGGAATGCCAGTGACGCGTCGGTAAAGAACGGGCTGGACCTTACCGGCGCGCTCAAGGACGCGCTCATCGCCGGCATCGTCGCCTTCGGCCTTTTCTCCCTCATCCTCGGGCTGCGCACCGAACAAGGTCCGACCGGCGCTCTGATCCTCCTGCCGCGGCCTCAGCTTCTGTTCACGTCCGTCATCCTCGTAATGGCCGGGCGCTTTCTGATCGCGCTCTTCTTCCGCGCGGGCGCACTGCGCCGTCCCGCAACCTTCATCCCCGCGCCGTTCGTGCGTGTGAACTATCTCGGCAACATCGCCGGCGGCGCGCTGCTGATCTTCGCGCTGCTCATTCCGGTGATGTTCTTCGAAAATCGCTACATCCTCGACGTCGCCATCCTTGTCATGACCTATGTCATGCTCGGCTGGGGCCTGAACATCGTCGTCGGTCTCGCCGGGCTCCTCGATCTCGGTTACGTCGCCTTCTACGCGGTGGGCGCCTATTCATTCGCGCTGCTCGCCACCAATTTCGGCTGGTCGTTCTGGATCTGCCTGCCACTGGCGGGAATCGTCGCGGCATTCTGGGGCATCCTGCTCGGTTTTCCGGTCCTGCGATTGCGCGGCGACTATCTCGCGATTGTCACGCTGGCCTTCGGCGAGATCATTCGCCTCGTCATTCTGAACTGGCAGGAATTCACCGGCGGTCCGAACGGACTCTCGGGCATTCCGCGCCCATCTTTTTTCGGTCTGCCCTTTAATGCCAACGACGACGGCTTCGCCGCCTATTTCGGGCTCGAGTTCAATCCGTCACACCGGGTCGTCTTTCTCTTCTATGTGATCCTCACGCTCGCCCTCATCACCAACCTCGTGACGCTCCGGCTGCGCCGCCTCCCCATCGGCCGTGCCTGGGAGGCGATGCGCGAGGACGAGATCGCCTGCCGCTCGCTCGGCATCAACACGACGAATACGAAACTAACCGCCTTCGCGCTCGGCGCGATGTTTGGCGGCATCGCCGGCTCCTTCTTCGCGACCCGTCAGGGATTCATCAGCCCCGAGTCCTTCACCTTCATGGAATCGGCGATGATCGTCGCGATCGTCGTCCTCGGCGGCATGGGCTCGCAACTGGGCGTCGCATTGGCCGCCCTCATCATGGTCGGCGGCTTTGAAGTATTCCGCGAGTTCGAGCAGTACCGGATGCTGATCTTCGGCCTCGCCATGGTCGGCATCATGGTCTGGCGCCCGCGCGGCCTGATCTCGCAGCGCGATCCATCGATCCATCTGACCGCGGCGAAGCCGATCCCCGCGAAAATCGTCGAGGAGGCGCGTTCGTGACGCCTTCGCCGGTCATCCTCGATGTGCAGCACCTCACCATGCGCTTCGGCGGCCTGGTTGCGGTGGACGATCTCTCGTTTCAGGCGAAGCGCGGCGAGATCACCGCGATCATCGGGCCGAATGGCGCAGGCAAAACGACGGTCTTCAACTGCATCACCGGCTTCTACCAGCCGACCGAGGGGATGATCTGCGCCATCCATCCGGACGGAAAGGAATTCCTGCTCGAGCGCCTGTTTGACTTCCGCATCTCCCAGCTCGCACGCGTCGCCCGCACCTTCCAGAACATTCGCCTGTTCCCGGCGATGACCGTGCTCGAAAATCTGATGATCGCACAGCACAACGAGCTCATGGTCAAATCGGGCTACACGCTGTTCGGATTGTTCGGCCTGCCCATCTACCGACGCGCCGAGCGTGCCGCCGTCGAGAAGGCCCGTCACTGGCTCGACAAGATCGGCCTGCTCGCGCGCGCCGACGACCCCGCCGGCGACCTGCCCTATGGCGCGCAGCGGCGTCTTGAGATCGCGCGTGCGATGTGTACGGACCCTGTACTCCTCTGCCTCGATGAGCCCGCCGCCGGTCTCAACCCGCGTGAGACGCACGAACTCGGCGACCTCCTGAACGACATCGTCGCCGAGACCGGCACGTCGCTGCTCCTGATCGAGCACCACATGCATCTCGTCATGGACGTGTCGAACCGCGTCATCGTGCTCGACTACGGGCAGAAGATCGCGGAGGGAACACCCGACCAGGTCAGTAACGATCCGGCCGTCATCGCCGCCTATCTCGGCGTCGAGGAGGAAGAGGTCGAAGTCGTCATGGAGGACACGCTGTGAGCGCTCCCCTCCTGACGCTGCGCGGCGTCAAGACCTTCTACGGCAGCATCATGGCGCTGGGCGGAGTGGACGTTGACGTGAACGAGGGCGAGATCGTCACCATCATCGGCGCGAACGGCGCCGGCAAATCGACACTCATGATGACGATCTGCGGCACACCGCAGGCGCGTGAAGGCTCGATCGTGTTCGACGGCCGCAACATCACACACCTGCCGACGCACGAGATCGTGCGCGCCCGCATCGCGCAATCGCCCGAAGGCCGCCGCATCTTTCCGCGCATGACGGTGCTGGAAAATTTGCAGCTCGGCGCCGCACTCTCGAAACCGGAATATTTCGTCGAGGACGTGAACAAGATCTTCCGACTGTTCCCGATCCTCGATCGCCGAAGCGACCAGCGCGGCGGAACGCTCTCGGGCGGCGAGCAGCAGATGCTGGCGATCGGTCGCGCGCTCATGAGCCGCCCGCGCCTCCTCCTGCTCGACGAACCCTCGCTCGGCCTCGCGCCGCTCCTTGTCCGGCAGATTTTCAGTTCCATCCGCGAGTTGAACGAACGCGAAGGCCTCACCGTGCTGCTCGTCGAGCAGAATGCCCACCACGCGCTCAAGCTGGCGCATCGCGGCTATGTGCTCGTGAACGGCCAGATTACGATGCAAGGCAGCGGGCGCGAATTGCTTGCGAAGCCCGAGATTCGCGCCGCCTATCTGGAAGGCAAGCGGCGGCCGGAGGTGGCGTGATGGGCTCACTCTATGCCGGCGAAGGGTGGTTCGCGATCTTCTTTGTAACCGGCATTCTCGGCGGTCTCGCCGCCTGGGCCACCGGCCGCGCCATCGCCGAGACATGGCGGCCTTACTACCAGCTCGTTGCCTACATGACGTTGCTGGGCGGCGCGGTGCGCTTCATCCATTTCGCGCTGTTCGATGCCGAACTGCTATCGCTGCCGTCTTATCTCGCCGACATGCTGTACCTGCTGGCCGTCGGCAGCCTCGCTTACCGCATGACGCTCGCCCACCGCATGGTGAGCCAGTATCGCTGGCTCTATGAGCGCGCCGGCCCGTTCGGATGGCGCGAGCGGGTTCCTGCCGCCGATAGAGGCAGTCCGCCATCGAAACCGTGACCGGCTTTCGGGATGACAAGCCCGCAGAATCCGGCAAGATGGGTCAGGGACTGCAGGACCTTCGTCCGGCCCGATTGGGGGGCAGAAGCAGTCTGCTGCAACGGGAGAAACCAATGAAGAGATTGTGGCTCACCAGCATTGCGTTGGGCGCCAGTGCGTTCCTCGCCGGTACCGCCGCCGCGCAGGATATGTCCGTCGGCATCGCCGGCCCCATGACGGGCCAGTACGCCGCCTTCGGAACGCAGTTCAGGAACGGCGCCGAGCTTGCGATCGCCGATATCAACGCGGCCGGCGGCGTGCTCGGAAGGAAGCTCAAGCTCGAGGTCGGCGACGACGCCTGCGACCCCAAACAGGCGCGTGCGGTCGCCGAGAAGCTCGCCAGCATGAAACTGCCGGTCGTGATCGGCCACTTCTGCTCGTCATCCTCGATCCCGGCTTCGGAGCCCTACGCGGAATCGAACGTGCTGCAGATTTCGCCGGCTTCGACCAATCCGCAATATACCGAGCGCGGACTCTGGAACACGTTCCGCATGTGCGGCCGTGACGACCAGCAGGGCGCGGTGGCGGGCCAGTATCTTGCGACGGCCTACAAGGGCAAGAACATCGCCATCCTCCACGACCGCTCGACCTATGGCAAAGGCCTCGCCGACGAGACCAACGCCGACCTCAAGAAGCGCGGCACCAAGGTCGCCATGTATGAGTCCTACGCGCAGGGCGATCGCGACTTCACCGCACTCGTCTCGCGCATGAAGGCGGCGAACATCGACGTCGTCTATCTCGGCGGCTACCACACCGAGGGCGGCCTCATCCTGCGCCAGATGCGCGACCAGGGCATGAAGACCATGCTCGTCGGCGGCGACAGCCTCGTCACCAACGAGTTCTGGGCCATCACCGGCACCGCCGGCGAAGGTGTGCGCATGACCTTCGGCCCCGACCCGCGCAACAAGCCGGCCGCCAAAGACGCGGTCGCAAAGTTCAAGGCCAAGGGCATCGATCCGGAAGGCTACACGCTCTACAGCTACGCCTCGTTCCAGGTCTGGGCGCAGGCCGCGAACAAGGCCGGCACGACGGACCCGAAGAAGGTTGCCGCGGCGATCAAGGGCGGGAAATGGCCGACCGTCCTCGGCGAGATGACGTTCGACAAGAAGGGCGACATCACCATCCTCGACTACGTCTGGTACGAGTGGAAGAAGGACGGCTCCTACGCGGAGGTCACCGGCAAGACGAACTGATCGTCGGCCGCTTGAAACGGAAAGGCCCGGCGAAAGCCGGGCCTTTTTCGTTGCTCAGCCGAACTGCTGGAGGATCGGAAACGACTCTAGCAGCCAGAAACTTGCCTGCGTCACCCAGCCCATGAGGAACGCAATGCCGGTGAGCACGAGCAGCACCCCCATGATCTTCTCGATCAGGTGCAGCCGGTGCCGCACGCGCGCGAGCAACCGCACGAACGGCCCAACGGCGAAGGCCGCGAGCACGAACGGAATGCCGAGGCCGAGCGAATAGACCGCGAGCAGCCCCGCACCTTTCGCGACCGTCGTTTCCGAAGCCGCGACTGCGAGCACCGCGGCCAGCACCGGCCCGATGCACGGCGTCCAGCCGAACGCGAAGGCGAGTCCCATCACATAGGCGCCCCACAGTCCAACCGGCTTCTCGACGTCCATCCGCGCGGTCGTGCTGAGGAACGGTAGGCGGAAGACGCCGAGGAAATGCAAACCCATCACGATGATCGCAACGCCCGCGACGATCGAAAGCACATCGGAATAGGCGCGCAGCACGCCGCCGATCGCCGACGCGCCCGCGCCGAGCGCGACGAACACCGTCGAGAATCCCGCCACAAAAAGGAGTGAGGTCGCGATCTCGCGCCGCGCCACGATTGCAGTCTGCTCGCGTGCGATCACATGCTCGAACGTCGTGCCCGCCAGATAACAAAGATACGGCGGCACGAGCGGCAGCACGCAGGGCGAGATGAAGCTGATGAACCCGGCGAACAGGACGACCGGGATCGTGAGGTCGGTCATGGCGCTAGATGCGGCGAGGCTGTACCCGCTGGCAAGCCCCTTCCCGCGCTTGTGATAGGCGCGATTGACGCAAGCACCGAAATCGTTTCCCGTCGCGCCATGAAGAACCTGATCACCGACGTGCCCGGACTCTCCGTCGGACACGCGACCGATAGGACGCTCGGCTCCGGCGCAACCGCCATTCTGTTCGACGAGCCTGCCGTGGCAGCGCTCGATCTGCGCGGCGGCGGTCCGGGCACGCGCGAGACCGAACTGCTCGACCCCTCCGCGACCGTCGAGCGCATCGATGCGATCTCACTTTCGGGCGGCTCGGCCTTCGGACTTGAGGCGGCCGCGGGCGTGATGGCGTTCCTCGCCGAACAGGGCCGCGGCTTCGCCGTCGGCAGCGCGCGCGTGCCGATCGTGCCCGGCGCGATCCTGTTCGACCTGCTCGGCCCGGGTAACAAGGACTGGGGCCGCTTCCCGCCCTATCGCGAGCTCGGCCATGCCGCCGCGACGGCGGCAACGCGGGATTTCGAACTCGGCAGCGTCGGCGCCGGTGCCGGCGCGACCACCGAGAACCTCAAGGGCGGCATCGGCTCCGCGTCGGTGAAACTTGCCTCCGGCCACACGGTCGGCGCACTCGCCGCCGTCAACGCCGTCGGCCGCGTGACCGTCGGTGACGGCCCGCATTTCTGGGCGGCGCTTTGGGAAACCGGCAAGGAGTTCGGCGGCCTTGGCCTGCCGTCTCCCGTGCCCGCAACCGCACACGCCGTGCCGATGAAAGGCGGCGTGCGGGAGAACACCACGCCCTGCATTGTAGCGACCGACGCGATCCTGACCGCGCCGCAGGCAAAGCGCGTGGCGGTGATGGCGAGCGCCGGCATGGCGCGCGCGATCAATCCGGTTTTCTCGCCGCTCGACGGCGATGTGATCTTCGCGGTTTCCACCGGCAAGCGCCCGCTCGCCGATCCGATTTACGATTTCTCGCGCATCGCGGCCGCCGCCGCCGACTGCCTCGCGCGCGCCATCGCACGCGGCGTCTATGAAGCGAAGTCCCTGCCCGGCGGACTGCCGAGCTGGCGCGATCAATTCGGAAACTAGAAGCGGTCGATCCGCAGCGGCTTGGGATCGTAGGTCGGCTTCGCGCCCGTCATCATTTCGGCCAACAGCCGCCCGGTCGGCGGGCCGAGCGTGAAGCCGAGATGCGAGTGCCCGAAGGCGAGCCACAGTCCCGGCTGTCCGGCCACCGGGCCGACAACAGGTAAGGAATCCGGCGTCGCGGGCCGCGCACCCATCCACGGCTTGTCTTCGATTGCTTCGCCGAGCGGAAAGAGTTCGCGCGCCTTCGGCAGCGCTTTTCCGAGCTGCACCGGAGTCGGCGGCGCGTCGCGGCGCGCGAACTCTACGCCCGTGGTGATGCGGATGCCGCGGTCCATCGGCAGCATGGCGTAACCGCCTTCGACATCGAGCACCCCGCCGCTCAGCGTCGCATTGCCCTTTGCCTTGAAGTGCATGTGATAGCCGCGCTTCACCGCGAACGGCACGCGCACGCCGAACTTCTCCGCGATCTCCATGCTCCACGGGCCCGCCGCGATCACAACTTCCTTGGCATCAAGCGGGCCTGAACCCGTCTCGACGCGCCAGCCGCCGGAATATTTGTGCAGCGAGCGGGCGTCTGCCTTCACGAACACGCCACCGAGCTTCTCGAACAGCGCGGCATAGGCTTTCACGAGCGCGCCGGGGTCGGAGCAGTTGCCCGTCTCCGGCCAGAACAATCCGCTTTTGAAGATCGGCTGCAAGTGCGGCTCGCGCGCCAGCACCTCGTCGCGATTGAGAGTCTGGTACGGAACGCCAAACTCGTCGGCGAAGGCGCGGTCGACGATAGATTCATCGGCACCATTCTCACTGCGAAACACTTTCAGCAGTCCCGCCTTGCGGATCAGGCGCGACACGCCCGCTTCTGCCGCCAGTTCCGCATGTTCGGCGGGCGCCGCCGCAAGCATCGGCCGCAGCACGCGCGCCGACGCGTCGAGCCGGTCGGCGCGTGACGCGGCCCAGTAGCGCAACAGAAACGGCGAGAGGCCGGGCAATGCCGCCCAATGAAAATTCGCGTGCGGCGTGAAGCCGAATCCGTAGCGGATGAGATCGCGAAAGCGCCGCGGAAAGCCGATCGGCATCATGCGGCTGGCTTCGATCAGCCCCGCATTACCGTACGAGGTTTCCTCGCCCGCCCCGCGCCGGTCGACGAGAGTCACCGAGAGGCCGCGCTTGGTGAGATGCAGGGCCGCCGACACGCCGACCATGCCCGCGCCCAGTACCAGAACGTCCCGCTTCGCCACCGCCGGCCCTTTCCTCGATTCCGCCTATCGTGATACTGCGCCACGCCTGCCAAGCACAATGTCCGGACCGCATGCCGGGCGCGGAGAAAAAGAATGGGCCCAATCGCGCTCGCCGCCAACACGCTGGCCTGGCTCGGCCGTAATGGCACGCGTGCGGTCGCCATCACCATTTTCCTCAGCCTCGCCATTCCGCAACTCTCCGACCTGATGCGACCGCTCGTTGGCCCGTCGATCTTCGTCCTGCTGATCCTCGCCTTCCTGCGCGTCGAACCCTCGGTATTTCGCGGACAATTCAGGGGCAAGCAGCTCGGGCTTCTGCTCGCCGCCGTCGGCTTCATGATGATCGCGACACCGCTCGCGCTCGGCCTGCTTTACGCAAACATCGGCGCCGGCCCGTTGTGGCGCGACCTCTCCTTCGCGCTGATCCTTCAGGCCGCCGCTCCGCCGATCATGTCGGCGCCTGCCTTTGCCGCCCTGCTGGCGCTCGACGTGCCGCTCGCGCTCGCCGTTCTCGTCTCGGCGATCCTGTTCACGCCCATCGGCGCACCGCTGTTCGCGGCACTCTTCGCCGGTGACGCGCTGCCGATCGACGCCACCGCGCTCGCCCTGCGCCTCGCCTTCTTTCTCGGCGGCTCTTTCGTCGTCGCGCGCATCCTCCGCCATTTCATCGGCGACGAGCGGATCCGCGCCTGGCGCGAGCATATCGACGGGCTGAACGTGATCGCGCTCTTCGTATTCGCCGCCTCCATCATGGGCATTGTCACCTACACGCTGCTGAGCGATCCGCTTCTGGTGCTGGCGCTGCTCGCGCTGAGCTTCCTGATCGCCTTCGCGCTGGGCGGGGTGACGGCAGCGGTCTTCTGGACCACCGGCCGCGAACGCGCGTTAACGGTCGGCGTCGCAGCCGGGATGCGCAACATGGGCCTGATGCTGGCGGCGGCGGGCGGCGTCTCCGATACCGTCTGGCTCTATATCGCCGTCGCCCAACTCCCGATCTATCTGGCGCCCTGGCTGCTCCAAGCGATTGTTCAGCGTACTTTGCGGCCGTAATTGCCGTCCGCCCGAGCGGCGTGGTACTGCCACGCCATACGCCATGCCGACTCAGCCGCTCGTCATCGCCCCCTCGATCCTCGCCGCCGACTTCGCCCGGCTGGGCGATGAGGTGCGCGCGATCGACGCCGGCGGCGCCGACTGGATCCATGTCGATGTGATGGACGGGCATTTCGTCCCGAACATCTCCATTGGGCCGGCCGTCGTGCAGGCGCTGCGCCCGGTGACGAAGAAGCCGCTCGACTGCCACCTGATGATTGCCCCGGCCGACCCGTATCTGGAAGCGTTCGCCAAGGCGGGCGCCGATACGATTACGATTCATCCCGAGGCCGGCCCGCATCTCGACCGCTCGCTTTCGGTCATCCGCGGCCTCGGCAAGCGCGCGGGCGTGGCGCTCAATCCGTCCACGCCCGAGAGCACCATCGAATATGTGCTCGACAAGGTCGATCTCGTCCTCGTCATGACGGTCAACCCCGGTTTCGGCGGGCAGTCCTTCATCGGCGAGATGATCCCGAAAATCCGCGCCGTGCGGCAAATGATCGGCAACCGTCCGATCGATTTGCAAGTCGACGGCGGCGTGACCGCCGATAACGCGAATATCGTTTCGGCGGCGGGCGCGAATTCGCTGGTCGCGGGTTCCGCCGTCTTCAAGGGCGGCAAACCCGACGCCTACCGCGCCAACATCTCCGCCATCCGCAATGCCGCAGCGCTGGCCCGCGGCGAGGCAGCCTGACCGCATGATCCCGCGTTACAGCCGCCCCGAAGCCGTCGCGATCTGGTCTCCCGAGACGAAGTTCCGCATCTGGTTCGAGATTGAAGCCTACGCCGCCGAGGCGATGGCCGAACTCGGACAAATCCCGAAGGAAGCGGCGAAGACGATCTGGGAAAAAGGCAAGGACGCGAAATTCGACATCGCGCGCATCGACGCCATCGAGCGCGAGACCAAGCACGATGTCATCGCCTTCCTGACTCACCTCGCCGAGTTCGTCGGGCCCGACTCCCGTTTCGTGCATCTCGGCATGACGTCGTCGGATGTGCTCGACACCTGCCTTGCAGTGCAGCTCACACGCTCGTCCGACCTTTTGATCGCTGATCTTGACCGCCTGCTCGCGGTGCTGAAACGCCGCGCGGTTGAGCACAAGAACACGATCTGCGTCGGCCGCTCACATGGCATCCACGCGGAGCCCACCACCTTCGGGCTGAAGCTCGCGGGTGCTTACGCCGAATTCTCCCGCGCGCGCGAACGGCTCATTGCCGCCCGCCGCGAGGTCGCCACCTGCGCCATCTCCGGCGCCGTCGGCACCTACGCGCATCTCGACCCGCGCGTGGAGGCGCATGTCGCCAAGAAGCTCGGTCTCGCGCAGGAGCCGGTCTCGACGCAGATCATCCCGCGCGACCGCCACGCCATGTTCTTTGCGACGCTGGGCGTCGTCGCGTCGTCCGTCGAGCGCCTTGCCACCGAAATCCGCCACCTGCAGCGCACCGAAGTCCGCGAAGCCGAGGAATATTTCTCGCCCGGCCAGAAGGGCTCGTCGGCCATGCCGCACAAGCGCAACCCGGTGCTCACGGAAAACCTCTCCGGCCTCGCCCGCATGGTGCGCACCTTCGTGACCCCGGCGCTTGAGAACGTCACGCTCTGGCACGAGCGCGACATCTCACACTCCTCCGTCGAGCGCATGATCGGCCCCGACGCGACGGTAACGCTCGACTTTGCGCTCGCGCGCCTCGCCGACGTCGTCGACAAGCTGCTCGTCTATCCCGAGAACATGAAGAAGAATCTCGACCAGCTCAAAGGGCTGGTTTACTCCGGCGAAGTTCTGGTCGCGCTCGCACGGAAAGGAATCTCGCGCGAGGACGCTTACGTGCTCGTGCAACGCAACGCCATGCCCGTGTGGGAAGGCAAAGGCGACTTCCGTGCCATGCTCGAAGCCGACGCGGACGTCGCGAAGCTCCTCACCAGGTCCGAGATCGCGCAGTGCTTCGACATGGCGCCGCATCTCGCGCAGGTCGATACGATCTTCAAGCGCGTCTTCGGCTAGAAGCCCAAGCCGACGCCGAACCTCATCCCCGGCCGGAAATAGTAGTCGCGGTAGTACGAATGGGTTGGCGCGGGCCACGCGCCGTAGGGCCCATAGGCGCCGAACGAATAGTAGTCCGCGTAAACCGGCCCGACATAGTACGCGCCGTAAGCCGGATAAGAAGCATAGGTCGAAGCATAAATCTGCGGGCGTGCCTGCACGGCCGCAACAGGTTCGCCCACGTCGAGTAAACTGCGCGCGACGTAACCCTGCCGCTGCCCGTAGGCCACGGCGCACCACCGTCCTCCGCAAGTCATGACGTCAACCGTGGTGCCGCCCGGCAACACGGTCTGCGCCGGATATTGCGTGCCGGGGCCGCTGCGCACCTTGGCGTTCGTCTCCAGCATGGCCGGCGCCGCGAGCAAGACGCTCGACGAGAATGCAAGCAGTCCGGCGCCGATCATTCCGCTTTTCGAAAAATTTTTACTGAGCATGGGCGTTCTCCAACGCCCCTCCCGGTCCGCCGGAACCAGAACGTGGGATCGGCCCGAACGTTCCGCTTAGCCGTCCCGCCCCCGGCGCTCGCGACCGCCACCACCTTCCGGCCGCGACGGGCGCTGCTGCTGTTGAGGCTGGGCGGCCCGCTGTGGGGGAGCCGCGCGCTCACGCTGAACCGCCGGGCGCTCCTGCCGGACCTGCGGCGGACGGGCCTGCCGTTGTTCGATCGCGCGACGCTGCGGCTCCGGCCGTGCACGCTGGCGTTCGACACGCGGCTGGCGCTGCTGCTCAACCCGCGGCCTCTGCACTTCACGCTGCTGGACGCGCTCTCGCTGTTGAATGGTCCGCTGCTGCTGCTGCACCTTGGCCCGCTCCTCGACGCGCTGCCGCTGACGATCCTGCTGAACCGCGTCCCGGCGATTGTCGAGTCGTTCGCGAACCTGGTCGCGGGAGTCCGGTTTCGCACCGCGCCGCTCTTCGCGCTGCTCTTGCTTCGCGTCGCGGCGATCTTCGCGGCGATCCTGCTTTGCGTCCCGGCGATCATCGCGCTTCTCCTCGCGCGTATCCCGCCGATCCTGCACGTTGTCCTTACGCTGATCGCCACGCTCCTCGCGGGCTGCCTCAACCGCCTTGCGCCGTTCCTCCGCACGCTGGCGCCGCTCCGCCTCCGTCACGATCGGACGTTTGCCCGCGATGTCCGCCCGCGACTCGGCGCGGTTGTGACGGGCATTGAGCGAGTCTCCACGACGATGGGTCGCCCTCGACTCGGCTCGCGAGTGCGTGGCAACACGCGACTCCCGTCGCGAGTGATGCTGGGCGCTCGAAACGCGACGGTTGTGCCAGTCGCTGCCGTAGTAACGGAAGACGAAAGTCGGCCCGTAGTAATAGCCGTTGTAGAATTCGTAGTCCGGGTAATCCGCGACATACGGCACGGTCACGCTCCCCGCGATCGAGAGCAGCGGCCGGAAGATGAATCCTTCATAATCGTACCAGCTCACGTTGCACCACTCGGCGGCGCAGTCGATGACATCGACCGTGCTGCCGGCCGGCACCGTCACCTGGATCGGAAATTCCGTGCTTGGCCCCCAACGCAGATTTGCGTTTGACGGCACATAAGCATCAAGGGCGGAAGCCGCGCCGGTGAAAACACCCAGCACGCCCGCCGCTGCAACAATCGATTTCCAGTGCCGTTTCATCGTTCACTCCTGCTGCGCACGCAAACATCCTGTGCTGCGAACGCGAGGCGTAGCACCGCGGTTCCCCCGCGCCGCCTTAAACCTTTGCAAGCTAGATGAATGGCCGTTCAGCAACGGGTGGCGACAGCCAAATCGCGACGCAAAAGCAACCGCTGCGCGCCGACGCGCACGCCGGCATGCGGATCACAGTTCCGTCAAACGCAGGGAATGGCGCTCCGGCTCAGCGGCCGGCCTTGATCTCTTCGATCGCCCGGCCAAGAAGGTCGTTCATCGTGCGGCGCAGTTCCTCATCGGAGACGGCAACCTTCTTCGCATCGAGGTCGGCGCGCACCTTGCGGAAAACGTCCTCGTCGCCCGGTTCATCGAAGTCGGCCATCACGACCGTCTTCGCATAAGCCTCGACATCGGCGCCCGCGAGACCGATCTTTTCAGCCGCCCAGTTGCCGAGCAGCTTGTTGCGCCGGGCCATCGCCTTGAAGCGCAGTTCCTCGTCATGCGCGAACTTCTTCTCGAAACCCTCTTCGCGCTTGTCGAAGCCGCTCATTGCACGCACTCCTTTTGCCCGGCGTCCGCCGCGCCGGATGCATATAGGGCACGCCCTCTCCGATCAACCGTTTCGTCGCCGCAGCAGCCTCGCGAATCGCCTCCGAGGCTCGGCGCGGATTGTGACAATTCCCAACTTTTCAAGGGCGCTCATATGCGGCGCGCTGGCCTGAATGCTGCATTGTACTCGGGGGGGCTATCGGCTAGGGTCGATTTCAGGCCGGTAAGGTGCAAAAAGCGCCTGATTTGGCTGCTTTTCGTATCCCGCCTGTCCGCCTGCCGCGGGTGAGTCTCACCGGAGTACTCGCGTCCTATGGATTTTCTGAAACCACGGTACACGCCCATGAGTCGCCGTCGCCGAATCTACGAGGGCAAGGCCAAGATTCTGTACGAAGGCCCCGAGCCCGCGACCCTCATCCAGCATTTCAAGGACGATGCCACCGCGTTCAATGCGAAAAAGCATGAGATCGTGGACGGCAAGGGCGTGCTGAACAATCGTATCTCGGAATACATCTTCCAGCGCCTGAACGAGATCGGCGTGCCGACCCACTTCATCCGCCGCCTCAACATGCGCGAGCAGTTGATCCGCGAAGTCGAAATCATTCCGCTCGAAGTTGTCGTGCGCAACGTCGCCGCGGGCTCGCTCTCCACCCGCCTCGGCATCGACGAGGGGACGCAGCTCCCGCGCTCAATCATCGAATTCTATTACAAGAACGACGCCCTCGGAGATCCGATGGTGTCCGAAGAGCACATCACCGCGTTCGGCTGGGCCACGACGCAGGAGATCGACGACGTCATCGCGCTCGCGATCCGCGTCAACGACTTCCTCACCGGCCTCTTCCTCGGCGTCGGCATCCGTCTCGTCGACTTCAAGATGGAATGCGGGCGGCTGTGGGAAAACGACATGATGCGCATTGTCGTGGCCGACGAAATCAGCCCCGACTCCTGCCGCCTGTGGGACATCAAGACCAACGACAAGCTCGACAAGGATCGCTTTCGCCGCGATCTTGGCGGCTTGATCGAAGCCTATACCGAAGTTGCGCGCCGTCTCGGCATCATGGCGGAGAACGAGCCGGTGCAGGGAACGGGACCCATTCTCGTCAAGAGTTGAATGAGATGGCGTCCTCCGGGGCGCCGCTCGACAGGTTTCAGGCAAGCACGCGATGAAGGCGCGCGTTACGGTCACGCTGAAGTCCGGCGTTCTCGATCCGCAAGGCAAGGCGATCGAGGGCGCGCTCAAGTCGCTCGGCGTCGACGGCGTCGAGAGCGTGCGGCAGGGCAAGGTGTTCGACATCGAGCTCTCCGCCGCCGACCGCGCGAAGGCCGAAGGCGCGCTCAAGGCAGCCTGCGAAAAGCTGCTCGCCAACACGGTGATCGAGAATTATCGCGTCGAGGTGCTGGGCTGAGAACGATGACGCGCTTCGCCTTCGTCCTCGTACCGCTCATCGCCCTCGCCGGCCCTGCCGTCGCGCAGATGTCCGACAAGGCAGCCCCGACGAAGCCGGGCACGACCTTCCAGTTTCGCGCCAAGTCGCCCGAGCCTGACAAGTGGGTCGCCAAGCGCGATGGCAACACCCCCCGCACCCACTACGACTGCAAGCCGCTCGCCTGCGCCGACAAGGTTCGCGTCACGATCAGCGCCAGCAAGAGCCCGACCCGCAATCCCGATCCGCAGGCGCTGGAGAAACTCGCCAAGGTCGATCTGCCGAAAGCCGCCCGCGCCGCGCATGCTGCGCGCGAGATCATGTCCGACGGCGCGGAGTCGGTTGAGACCGTGCTGAGCGAAACCACCAAGCTGCACGGCTATCCGGCGGTTGTGAACGAGACAAAATATTCCAGGCCGAATGCTACGACCTATCGGGGCACCGTCATCATTTTCGCAGGCCCCGCCATGGTCCGCGTCGAAGCAACATCGCCCGATCAGAAACTGATGAAGAAGTCGCTCGACGATTTTATTCGCGTCATGGAATTCGACCCGAATGCCCCCGCCCCGGCGCCGAAAAAACCCGCCGGCAACGTGATCTGAATGCAGCGATGAACGCCGCCGTCATTGTTTTCCCCGGATCGAACAGAGAAGGCGACGTCGCGCGCGCCATCGCGCTCACATCGGGCAGGAAGCCGCAATTCGTCTGGCATGCCGACACGGTCCTGCCCGCGGGCACCGATCTCGTCGTGCTGCCGGGCGGATTCTCGTATGGCGACTATCTCCGCTGCGGCGCCATCGCTGCCCGCGCACCGGTCATGAACGCGGTGCGCGCACATGCGGATCGCGGCGGCCTCGTACTCGGCATCTGCAACGGTTTCCAGATTCTCTGCGAGTCCGGACTGCTGCCCGGCGTGCTGGTGCGCAATGCCCGGCTTAAATTCATGTGCCGTGAGGTGTATCTGCGCGTCGAGCGCTCCGACACGCCCTACTCGCGCCGCTACAACGCAGGCGATGTGATCAAGGTCCCGGTCGCGCACGGCGAAGGCAATTACATCGCAGACAGCGAGACGCTGGCGCGGCTCGAAGGCGATGGGCGCGTCCTTTTCCGCTACACCGCGCCCGACGGCACGCTCGATCCGAAGTGGAACCACAACGGCTCGACCAACGCCATCGCCGGCATCCTGTCCGAGAAGCTCAACGTGTTCGGGCTGATGCCGCACCCCGAGAACCACGTCGATCCCGTCGTCGGCCCCACCGACGGTCGCGGTTTTTTTGAAAGCATCCGCACGACCCTGGAAGCGGCCTGAACGAAATCCCATGATCCGAAACGAGCCGAAAATCACGCCGCAGCTCGTCGCCGAGCATGGGCTGAAGCCCGACGAATATGAGCGCTTCCGCGCGCTCATCGGCCGCGACCCGAGCTTCACCGAGCTCGGCATCGTCTCGGCCATGTGGAACGAGCATTGCTCGTACAAATCCTCGCGCGTCCATCTGCGCACGCTGCCGACCAAGGCGCCCTGGGTCATTCAGGGCCCGGGCGAGAACGCGGGCGTCATCGACATCGGCGACGGCCTCGCCTGCGTCTTCAAGATGGAGAGCCACAACCACCCCTCCTTCATCGAGCCCTATCAGGGCGCGGCGACGGGCGTCGGCGGCATCCTGCGCGACGTCTTCACCATGGGCGCGCGCCCGATTGCGTGCCTCAACGCGCTGCGCTTCGGCGCGCCGGATCATCCGAAGACCCGGCAGCTCGTGGCCGGCGTCGTTGCCGGCATCGGCGGCTACGGCAACAGCTTCGGCGTGCCGACCGTCGGCGGCTCGGTCGGCTTTCATTCGCGCTATGACGGCAACATCCTCGTCAACGCCATGGCGGTCGGCATCGCCGAGACGGACAAGATCTTTTACGCCAAGGCCACCGGCGTCGGCCGGCCCGTCGTCTATCTCGGCTCCAAGACCGGCCGCGACGGCATCCACGGCGCCACCATGGCGTCGGCGGAATTTGGCGAGGACTCCGAGGAGAAGCGTCCGACCGTGCAGGTGGGCGACCCGTTCGCGGAAAAGCTCCTGTTAGAGGCCTCGCTCGAAATCATGCGCAAGGGTTGCGTGATCGCGATCCAGGACATGGGCGCGGCGGGCCTCACCTGCTCCGCGGTCGAAATGGGCGCCAAGGGCGACCTCGGCATCACGCTCGACATCGAACGCGTCCCGACGCGCGAGGAAGGCATGACCGCCTACGAGATGATGCTCTCGGAGTCGCAGGAGCGCATGTTGATGGTGCTCAAGCCCGAGAAGGAAAAAGAGGCGGAAGCGATCTTCCGCAAATGGGGCCTCGACTTCGCCGTCGTCGGCGAGACAACGGACACGAGGCGCTTCATCGTCCGCCACAACAGCGACGTGATGGCAGACCTGCCGATCAAGGAGCTGGGCGACGAAGCGCCGGAATACGAGCGGCCCTATGCGGAGCCGAAGAAGCTGCCCGTGCTCGACGCGGCTTCCGTTCCCTGCCCCGCGCCGATCTTCAAGGTCCTCGAACAACTCATTGGCTCGCCGGATTTATCCTCCAAGCGCTGGGTGTGGGAGCAGTACGACCACCTGATCCTCGGCAACACGTTGCAGCGTCCGGGCGGCGACGCCGCCGTCGTGCGCGTCGGCGAAGGGCCGAAGGCGTTGGCGATCACCACCGACGTGACCCCGCGCTATTGCGAGGCCGATCCCTTCGAGGGCGGCAAACAGGCGGTCGCGGAAGCCTGGCGCAATCTCACCGCCGTCGGCGCCCGCCCGCTCGCGGTCACGGACAATCTCAATTTCGGCAATCCCGAACGGCCGGAGATCATGGGCCAGTTCGTCTATTGCGTGCGCGGCATCGGCGAGGCCTGCAAGGCGCTCGACTTCCCGGTCGTGTCGGGGAACGTGTCGCTCTACAACGAGACCAACGGCCGGGCGATTTTGCCGACGCCGACCATCGGCGGCGTCGGTTTGCTCGACGATCTCGCGAAGTCGGTGAATCTCGCTTTCAAAAAGCCGGGCGAAGCGATTCTGCTGATTGGCAAAACCGCCGGCTGGCTCGGCCAATCGGCCTATCTCGCGACGATCCTCGGCCGCGAGGAAGGCGCGCCGCCGCCGGTAGATCTCGCACTGGAAAAGCGCACCGGCGACCTCGTCCGTTCGCAGATTGGTGAAGGAATTCTCACCGCGGTCCACGACCTGTCGGATGGCGGCCTGCTGGTCGCCATCGCCGAGATGGCATTGGCATCTGATATCGGCGCCCGGCTCGACGCTCCCCCCTCCGGTTTGCCGGCGCATGCCTTCTGGTTCGGCGAGGATCAGGCGCGTTACGTCGTTACGGTCCGGGCAGAAGACCTGCCCAGGATCGAGACAGCCGCCGCCAAAGCGGGCATCCCGCTGGCGCGGCTGGGTACGACCGGCGGCGCGGAATTGACGCTGCCCGGCGAGGACCCAATATTGGTATCGACCTTGCAGGCGACTCATGAGGGCTGGCTGCCCAACTACATGAAACAGCCCGCCTGACTTCGGGGAACCGCAATGGCAATGGATGCCCACGAAATCGAGCGCCTGATTAAAGAGGCGATCCCCGACGCCCGGGTGGAAATCCGCGATCTGGCGGGCGATGGCGACCATTATGCCGCCACGGTCGTCGCCGAAAGCTTCCGCGGAAAAAGCCGGGTGCAGCAGCACCAGATGGTCTATGCTGCGCTCAAAGGGCAGATGGGGGGCGTACTGCACGCCCTCGCCCTGCAAACGACAACACCGTAACGGATCGGACCATGAGCATCGAAGCCTTCATCGACAAGGAAGTGAAATCGAACGACGTCGTGCTGTTCATGAAAGGCACGCCGCAGTTCCCCATGTGCGGCTTCTCGGGCCAGGTCGTGCAGATTCTCGACTATCTCGGCGCGCCCTATAAGGGCCTGAACGTGCTCGACTCCGCCGATCTGCGTCAGGGCATCAAGGACTATTCCAACTGGCCGACCGTCCCGCAGCTCTATGTGAAGGGCGAGTTCGTCGGCGGCTGCGACATCGTCCGCGAGATGTTCCAGGCTGGCGAGCTGCAAAACCTCTTCCGCGAAAAGGGCATCGAAGTGCGCGAAAGCGCGCAGGCGTAGGGCAACAACTACCGCTCGTCCCCGCGAAAGCGGGGACCCAGAGCAACACGCTGGATTCCCGCTTTCGCGGGAATGAGCGGAGTGAAGCCAAAGAAAAAGGCCGCCTCAAGGGCGGCCTTTTTGATTCAATGACGACAACTCAGCGCGAATAGAACTCGACGACGAGGTTCGGTTCCATCTGCACCGGATACGGCACGTCGGTGAGCGTCGGGATGCGCGACATCTTCGCGGTCATCTTGTTGTGGTCGACCTCGATATAGTCGGGCAGGTCGCGCTCGGTGGACTGTTTGGCTTCGAGCACCAGCGCCATCTCGCGCGACTTGTCGCGCACTTCCACGACGTCGCCGACCTTCAGCCTCATGCTCGGCACGGTGACGCGCTTGCCGTTCACCTTGACGTGGCCGTGGCTCACGAACTGGCGTGCGGCAAAGACGGTCGGCACGAACTTGGAACGATAGACGACCGCATCGAGACGGCGCTCGAGCAGGCCGATCAGATGCGCGCCGGTGTCGCCGCGCATGCGCGACGCTTCGGCGTAGATGTTCCGGAACTGCTTCTCAGAAATGTTGGCATAATAGCCCTTCAACTTCTGCTTGGCGCGCAGCTGCACGCCAAAGTCGGAGAGCTTGCCCTTGCGGCGCTGGCCGTGCTGGCCCGGACCATATTCGCGGCGGTTGACGGGGCTCTTCGGGCGGCCCCAGATATTTTCGCCC
>Ga0307505_10000522_pt1 | contig 41777 bp, 35 predicted proteins | sample 23_S_MG_FD_202183 | JGI IMG/M metagenome (GOLD analysis project Ga0307505, IMG submission 202183) | Soil microbial communities from Populus trichocarpa stands in riparian zone in the Pacific Northwest, United States - 23_S | ecosystem: Environmental > Terrestrial > Soil > Riparian zone > Trees...
GGTCAAACGGGCACCCTCGTTGCCGAGCCCGCCCATCGCGCCGAACGCCGCACCCAGCTTGATCGAAGCCGTCTGGGTCGGAGCGTTCGGACACTTCTTGGCCACCTTCTCGGCGAGCTTTGCCACCACACCGGCGACCTTCGTCTGGGACTTTGAGTCCAGACACGTGCCGCTGCCGTTCTTGATGACTCCGTCCTCGCACTTGGCGATGATCTTCGAGAGCTTGCCGAAGGCGCCCGTGAGCTCCTTCGCGTAGGTGCGCTGGCATCCGAGAATGACCTTGTCCGTGCTCGGACTCTGCAGCGTGCCATACGACTGCAGCGTTACGTCGTCGGCGATCTCACCGGCGTTGCAAGCCACGCACAGAGCGGCGTCGGCGATCGTCTCCACCGCGGAGGCACATGCGGCGCGCGGACAGTTCTCGCCGAGTCCGGTGTCGGCGACGGTGAGATCCAGACACTTCTTGCCAATCTTGTCGATCAAGGCCGACTCGGCCTTGGCGATGCCGGCTGCGTTCTTCGCATCCGGGCAGGGACCGACGATCTTGCCCTGGAGCACTCCGTCCTGACACTTGCCCATCAGGGAGGCCTTCTTCGCCGCGAACTTCTGCGCCTCCTTTAGAATCGTACGCTGGCAGCCTTCCGGCGTGTTGGCGGCGGCGGCCAGCGACGGCGCGAACGCCATCAGCATCGCTACCGCGATCAGCCCTTTTTGCATCGAAATGAACTTCTGGTACATTGCCGTTCTCCTTCCGTTTCGCGCTCTTAGGTTGTCGAGCCTGTGCGCGTTTCGGTGGGTGCCCCGCCACGTGCCGCGCCTCCTCTTCGCTTGAACTGGAGCGCGGTGCGGGGTGGGTGCTCAAACCCGCTGCAAACTTTGTCGTCCGTTCCCCCCTACGCCACCTGCATTCCCACCTCCTTCCGATCTCGAACGCTGGACGCTCGCGCGACGCGGTGTGGGTATTTGCTTCTGCTTCCTTTGGGCGGCTCGCGTCTCATCGCTGTCCAATCCGTCTCCCGCTCGCTCTCGCACCCCCGATCGCATCGCGATCGAACCCGCCGCGCTTCTGGTGATTGGGAAACAGGCGGCACCCTATCGAGCTTTCGTGAACGGACGGTTTCGCTTCGAACAACTTCGTGTGAAACCCGGCCGTCGCCCTCCACAGCACGATTCGGAGTCGGCCGAATTGCGCCGAGCGATAGCGGACGAGGTGTTACGGAGCCGTTACACGGGCGTGATGACTCGGTGATGCGACGACTGACGAGCGCGCGGCACGCACGCGACGAGCATCGCGGCACATGTAACGCAATGTTCACATGCCGGTCACTCCCTCAAAACATCGGCGCGGTTATCTAACGCTCACCTTGAAGGGGGTCTCTCGAACGACTTCGAACCCGCGCGTTGGCGAGTTCACATGGAGTTCAATCGGGTGCGTCACGACACCGCTAGAGCTGGATCATACGCGCATCTCAAACTGAAGCAGGAGAGCAGTACGCCGTTCGCACTTCGTTCGGCCGAGGATTGCTCAACCATCCGGATATGCCTGATAGAACTAATTTGCTTCACCTACTTGCCGCCGCCCTGGTCTGCGTCGCCGTCACTGCCCGCGCGCAGGGCACCGGCTCGATCTCGGGACAGATTCTCGACTCGTCCAACGGCAGGCCCGTGATGGGCGCCAATGTCCTCGTAATCGATACCGAGGTCCCGGCCGCCTCGACCGACAGCGATGGGCGCTTCGGCATTCGCGACGTGCCGCCCGGCGAGTACAGCGTGCGCATCACGGCACCGCGCTATGGATCGGCGCTCGTCGAGAAGGTTCTCGTCGAGGACGGTAAAGAAGCGTCGGTGCGCAGCGGCCTCACGCCGCAAGGCGACTCCGGGATCGAGGTCGTAGAGGTGGTCGCCGACGTCACGGAGACCTCCGAGGCAACACAACTATTGAAGCGCAAGATGGCGCCGACCGTCAGCGACAATCTGGGCGCGGAGTCGATCTCGAAGACCCCGGACTCCGACGCGGCGGAGGTCGTGACCCGCATCCCTTCCGTCACCATCAAGGACGGCTCGTTCATCGTCGTTCGCGGCCTGGGCGATCGGTACAACAGCGCGCTCATGAACGGCGGCCGCCTTCCAAGCCCCGACCCGACGCGCCGCGTCGTGCCGCTCGATCTGTTTCCCGCGGACTTCATCGAATCGATCACCCTCGTGAAGAGCTACACTCCAGATCTGCCCGGCGACTTCGCCGGCGGCCTGGTCGATCTCCGGATCACCGATCCACCGCTCGAGCGTGTCGCCTCCATCGGTCTGTCGACCGGCCTCAATACCGAATCCACGTTTCAGGACTTCGATACCTACCCCGGTTGCGGCACCGCGGACTGGTTCGGCTTCGGCAACGATTGTCGCAATCGGCCGGGCAGTTTTCCGTCGCGTGACGAACTAACGCGGATCAACTCCTCCGGCACCGTCCTGCAGCGGCGGGCGGTCGCCTCCTCGCTAAAGCAGAACTGGGATCTCCACAGCACGACGGCGCCGCCGAACTTCAGCGGCGACGTACAATTCGGCGATACGTGGGGCGACCTGGGCATCAACTTCGCCACCACCTACGGCACCAAGCACAAGGTACGGCGCGGCGAGACCGTCGGAACCCTGAAGAGCGACTCGCCTGAGGGCCAGTTCCAGTTCCTCTACGACCGCTCCACCTTCGAGACGTCGCTCGGGTCCATCCTCACCGCGACATATCGGATATCGCAGCAACACCGACTCGGCGCCCGAGTGCTTTACAACCGCGCTTCGGAGGACGAGGTGCTCAACGGCATCGAACCGGGCCGCGACGAGAACCAGGGCCTGCTCCTTCCCTACAACTCGGTCTACATCGCCGATCAACTCGCTTTTCTGCAGATGTCGAGCCAACACGACTTCGGGTTGGTCGATGTCGATCTCCTCGCGTCCGTCGGGAACACGACCCGTGACCAGCCCGACGGCAAGACGGTGGTGCGTCAGGATGTGGAAGCCGACGGAGTCTCCACACTGCTGATCGGAACGGCGTCGTCGGGGCAGCGCTACTTCGCTGATCTCGACGAAACCCTCCAGGAGTACAAGGCGGACTTTTCCGTCCCTTTCGACACCTCGTTCGCGCTGGGCGACGTCACATTCGGCGGCAACAGCCTCGTGAAGCTCGGCGCCGCCCACATGTACCGCGACCGCGACTTCAAACTCCTCGTCCTCACGCACCGAGCGGCCGGCGGCAACGACATTCTCGGCAACATCGACCTCACCACGGCGACCGCGGACGAGGTTTTCCAGCCGTTGAATTTCGGCCCGGGAGGCCTCGCCCTGGTCCCGGTTCCAGGTGCGGAGAACGAACGCTTCCAATCGAGTCAGACCGTCTCCGCCGGCTACGCGATGGCGGACATTCCAATCCTCGCCGACAAGTTACGTCTGATCGCAGGCGCTCGGCTCGAGTATTCCTATATCTTCGTCGTCGGCGCTCTCCCCACCGGCCCGGTGCGGCAACCGATCAACGACCTCGACGTCATCCCCGCCGCCAGCCTCGTCTACTCGCTCACGGACAAGACCAACCTGCGGTTCGCGTACAGTCGCACCGTGTCCCGGCCGGAGTTTCGCGAGTTGAATCCCGCGATCATCCCGACCTCGCCAGGCCAGCGCGAGTTTCGCGGCAATATCAGCCTGACGAGCGCGAAGATCCAGAACTTCGACCTGCGATGGGAATGGTTCGTCGGCCCGCTCGAGTTGCTGTCCTTTGGCATGTTCTACAAGGATCTGACGAACCCGATCGAGTTGAGCGCCGTTCCCGGTGCGAGCGGCGTCGTCGAGACGAGGACCAACGCCGAGGAGGCCATCGCCTGGGGGGCGGAGTTCGAGGCGCGCAAGAACTTCAACTTTCTCGTGCCGTACGCCCGCCGCTGGAAGGCGCTGGGCGGTGCCGCCTACGCCCTGGCCGACATCGAGCTGATCTTCAACGGCACGCTGGTCGAGTCCGAGGTCTCGGGATTGCTACCGGTGCCCGGGTTCCCCGAGCTCCTGGTCACGAATGAGAATCGCGCCCTGACAGACCAGGCGCCGTTCGTGATCAACACGGCGCTGCAGTACGAGCACTTCGACTGGGGCACCTTTCGCCTGCTCTACAACACCGTCGGCGAGACCATCGTCGCCGCCGGGACGCGCTTTGAAGATAGCGTCCTCGACGACATCAAGCAGCAGCGACGCGACCAGGTCGACTTCGTGTGGCTGCGCAACTGGTCGCCGTATGGCCACTCCATCAAGACCAAGCTGTCGATCGAGAACATTACCAACGACGACTACCTGGAGACACAGCGCATCATCTCAGCCAACCAAGACTTCGTCTCCAGTCACTATTTCACCGGCGTCACGTTCAACCTCGGCATGACCTATTCGTTCTGAACTCACAGATACATCAATCAAATCAACGAGGGAGGCTTCTCATGCGAATCAACAGGAACAGCATCTCCAGGATCGGCGCGGCGGCGGCTCTAGTCGCCGTCATGGCGACGGCACAGGCGTCGGCGCAGTGTGTCGGCGATTGCGACGGCAACGGCTCGGTCGCGATCAACGAGTTGATCCGGGGCGTCAACATCTCCCTCGGCAACGCGAATCTGTCGACGTGCATGGCCATGGACTCCAACGGCAACGGGACGGTGGCGATCAATGAGCTGATCCAAGCCGTGAACAACGCGCTCAGCGGCTGTCCCATCGTCTCGACACCGACCAGTACGCCGACCAGTACGCCGACCAACACGCCGATCTCCGAGTCCTGCGGCGACGGCGTCGTCGACTCCGGTGAGGAATGCGACGACGGCAAGCATTGTCTACAAGGAGAAGGTATCAACGATCCGTGCGAGATGGACTCCGACTGCGACGAGAGCGCGCCGGAGGGAGCTTGTGTGTCGCGAGACGGCGACGGTTGCCAGAGCACCTGCGCCTTGCCGGTCTGCGGCGACGCTGTCACCGACAATTTCGCCGGCACCTGCGAGGGCAATGTATGTGTCGGCCCGAACTCCTTCGCCGGAGCGACATGCTCCGAAGACGCGGACTGCGCCGGCGAGAGCTGCGACGACGGCAACACGGACGAAGGCCCGGACGATCCGTGCCCGGCGAACTGCCGCGTCGCGCCCTGCACCACCACCGGCGCGATGGTCGACTTCGACGTGAACTTCTCAGCTCCCCAGGGGGTCCTCGTCGCCGGCCTGCAGTTCTTTGTCCGCTACCCCGACGGCGTGGTGAGCATTCCCGGTTCGGGCTCGTCGCCACAGGTGGCGGAACGCCTGTCGTCCGACACCTTTCCGTCGATCACGGCCAACGACACCAACTACGGCCTGAACACCCTCCTGCTCGACAGCTCGCTGTTCGGCTCCGAGTCGGGAACGGCATTGACGATCACCTTCGATCGTTGCGAGAGCGCTCCGGCACCGTCCGCGGGAGACTTCTCGTGCACGCTGATCTCGGCGTCGGATACGTCGCTGACCGACATCAGCAGTCAGGTGACCTGCGCCGTCGCGCCCTGACACTTTCCCTCAACGACCTCGGGGCGGCCCAACGCCGCCCCGAGGTCACCTTTGCCGCCCATTCCCAGCCAGGAGCCCGCATGACGTTCCGTCCGCCCTTCCGTACGATCCTTACCCCACTGCTCGCCGCCACACTCTTCGCCGTCGCCGCATGCAGCAGCAGCGACGACGATCTGCGCGTGCTTCGCACCTGCGGCAACGGCGACGTCGAGGAAGGCGAGGAATGCGACCCGGGCGGCGCCTGCAGCGGCAGCGGCACGCGCTGTCTGGTCGGCGCCAGCGGCGGCTGCGAGGACAACGAGGTCTGCGTCGCCCTCGACACGGATCTCTGCTCCAGCATCTGCAACGTGCCGATGTGCGGCGACGGATTCGCCCAGGGCGGCCGCGAACAGTGCGATCGCTTCGACATGCGCGGCGCGACTTGCGCCGACTTCGGCCGCGGCGCGAACCCCGAAGGCGGCCCGCAGGGTGGGCTCGCCTGTGATGAGTCGTGCATCCTCGATCCCAGCAACTGCGGCGCGCCGTTCACCCCGACGCCGCCGGCGAGCGCCACCCCCACCGATACGAACACGCCATCCGAATCCGACCCGACCGCGACGCCAACCCAGACGCCGCCGCCCACCGCGACGTCGACACCGCCGTGCAACCTGCCCATCCTCGAACCCGGCGAGCGCGCGCCCGATCCGGGCGGCAGCGGATTCGTCGGCGACGCCGAGGGCACCGATTGCCCGGAGGATGCCGTGATCCGCGCCTGCACCGCCGGCACCGACATGGTCACGGTGATGGTGAGCTACCAGCCGCCGATCGGCACTTCCGCGACCTCGATCACCTCCCTCCTGTCGTATCGCAGCGACCGCGTACAGATCCCCGGTACGGGCCGCGTGCGCGAAGTCGCCGACCGCTTCGAAGGGCTGCGCGATCCGGCCCCGTTCGTGTTCACCGTCTCCGACTTCGACTTCGCCACCCGCGTCGTCTTCGTCGACACCCAGACGCTCGCGCCGGGCGTGCTGTACCAGGCGACGTTCGACGTCTGCGAGGCAGCGCTACCGGTCGACGACGAGACTTTCGCGTGCGTCGTCGAAGGCTGCGCCGGCACCGGCGGCACGATCAGCGGCTGCACCTGCACCGTCCTCCTCCCCGAAGACCTCTGACGCGCCCCAAGCAGATCCCCCTAGGAGCCACAGCGATGTCGCAATCCCGAAGCCACCTGATCGCCAAAGCGCAGTCGCTGCCGTCCCTGCCCTCCCTATTGTCGGTTTTGTCGCTTTCGTCCCTTCTGTCCCTCGCCGCCTGCGGCGGTGATGCAACCTACGTAGCCGAGAGTCCGCCGCGATCGATCGTCCCCGCAACGGCGACGGCGCCGCCAAATTCGCCGACCCGCTCGGCGACGCAGGGGCCGGCCACCCCAACAACGAGCCGGGTACCCGCCGCCACCAGCACACCGACATCGGTCGCGACCAACACCTCGCCGCCGCCATCGAGCACCCCGGTACCGCCGACAAACAGCCCGCCGCCCTCCGCGACATCCACATCCCTGCCGACCGCGACGAACTCGCACACGGCGACGGTCGCACCGACGAACACAGCGGTGCCCACCAACACACCGGCGCCAACCAACACCAACACCGCGGCGTCCACGTCGACCAACACCCCAGCGCCGACGAGCACCCCGGTCCCGACCGCAACATCGACCAACACCGCGTTGCCGACCAACACCCCGGCACCGACCGCCACCGCGACCATGCCGGCGACAGCCACTGCAAGCGCCACGCAGGTGCTGACGCCTACCCCCACCGGGCCGCCCGCCGACACGAGCACACCTACCCAGACACAACCCCAGGCCGACACCCCGTCGCCGACACCGACACCGACGGAGGCGGCCGGCGCGGTGTGCGGAAACAACATCCTCGAGCCGGGCGAGTTCTTCACCGATCCGGTCAACGGCGTCGTCGGCGACGTCAACGGTGTCGCCTGCCCCGCCGATGGCCAGGTGCTGGCCTGCACCGCGGATGGTTCGTTCTCCTTCGACGTGCTCCTCGAGCCGCCGCTCGGCACCGTGCCGACATCCGCCACCGTCGTCATCGGCTACCGCGGCGACCGCGCCAGTATTCCGGGCACCGGCACCGCGGGATTGACGAGGGTGACGTTCCCCGCGCCACAGCCGTTCGTTCGCAGCGCGCGCGACTTCGACTACGCGATCCGCGTCGTCGGTATCCGCACCGGCCCCTTTCCCGACGGCCCGATGTTCACCATCCGCTTCGACGGCTGCACCGGACAACCGGCACCCACCGCGAGCGATCTGGCCTGCATCATGGATGGGTGCGCCGGCAGCGGCGGCACCATCTCCGGCTGCGAGTGCACGATCGTCACCCGCTGAGCACCCTCGCCCCAACCGAACGAACCAGGAGAACGAACTTGACGCACACGACGAATACGATCATCGCGGCGATGTCCATACTTCTCGTCGCGGTCACTGCTGCGACCGCCGCACCCGACAGCGCGCCGAATCTCTGGCCGACGACGGCGCCCACCGCGGCGCCCGAACGGGTGGCGGTGTGCGGCGACGCCCTGCTCGATGGCGACGAGTCGTGCGAGTCGTGTCCGGCCGACTGCGAACCACGCCCGTGTCAGGCGCAAGGTCGACACGCATTCGACCTGATCGTCGTACCGCCCCTCGGCGCGGAACCGATCGCCGCGACCTTGCGCGTATCGTACCGCACCGATCGGCTCATGATTCCGGGCACGGCGCAGGAGCATGGGGTGCGAGGGCGAGTCGACTTCGGCCCCGAGCAGGGAATCACCGCGCTGAACGACCTCGACCACGCCCTGCGCCTCGTGCGCGGCGAAGGCAAGGGACTCGTCAATCCCCTGGTCGCGATCGACTTTGACGGCTGCAAGGGCGCGCCCACACCGACCGCCGCCGACATCGCCTGCGTCGTCGAAGGCTGCGCCGGCGCCGGCGGCGCAATCACCGGCTGCACCTGCAAGGTAACTCCGCGCGCTAAACCCTGATCGAACGGTCCCGACTCAGGCGGCGACCTGTACCTTCGTCAACCACGAAGAGCACGAAGGCCACGAAGAGGATGGGGAGCCCTGGTAGTGTCCTTGTATGCATCGACGCGCCGACCTACCGATCATGTCGAGTGCGAGCGGAGCGAGCGTATCGAGACACCCTGCCCGCACGGCCTCTCGATACACCGGCCTTCGGCCGGCACTCGAGGCGATCGGTTGGAAGCGGATCCGACCGAGGAACAATAGGACAGAAGCCCGCTATGCTCTTCGTTGCCTTCGTGCTCTTCGTGGTAACAAAAAGGTTCCCCCCGCAAACAACGGAGCGCTCATCGCTCTGCTCCTCGCGCGGCGCCGTGGACCGGCAACACCATTCGCACCGTCGTTCCCTTCTCGAGGACGCTGTCGATCGATAATCGGCCGCCGTGCGCCTGGACGATGTGTTTGACGATCGCCAGGCCGAGGCCGGTGCCGCCGACTTCGCGCGAGCGCGCCTTGTCGACGCGGTAGAAGCGTTCCGTCAATCGCCCCAGGTCCTCTTCGGGTACCCCCAGCCCGGTGTCGGCGACGGCGATCTCCACCCAGGTGGGATGCGCCGCCGTGTCGGCGCTTGCGGCGCCGTTTGGGTCGCCGGTGAACGCTCGCGCCGACACGCGCACTCGGCCGCCGGACGGCGTGTATTTGATCGCGTTGTCGATCAGGTTGAGGAGCGCCTGCTCGAGTCGATCGGCGTCGGCGTCGATCGGAGGAAGGTCCGCAGACACGGCGTTCTCCAGAGCGACGCCGGCAGTCTCGGCCTTGGCTCGTAGCGTCTCGCAACACGCGGCGCTCAGAGCCGAGACCTGTTGCGCGTCGCGCCGCAGCGCGGTGCGTCCCAACTCCAAGTCGGACAAGGTCAACAAATCGTCGACCAGTCGACCGAGGCGATTGCTGTGGCGCTCGATGATGCCGAGAAAGCGCCGCGCCTTCTCCGGGTCGTCGACCGCCCCGCCTAGCAGCGTCTCCGTATAGCCGCCGATCGCCGCCAGTGGGGTTCGCAACTCGTGCGATACGTTCGCGACGAAATCACGCCGCATGCGCTCGAGCCTGCGGATGGACGAGATGTCGTGAAACACGAGCACGAACCGCCGCTCGACATCCTCGCGGGGCGTCAGCCGGGATGCCGTCACCTGCAGCGTCAGCGACCGCGTCGCTCCCGCCGACACCTCCTGCACGATCGGCTGCGCCCAGTCGCCCTCCGCCCGCACCAACCGCACCATTTCATGCAAGTCCGGGTGGCGCGTCAGCTCAGCGAGAGAGCGTCCGACGTGATCCTCGCCGCGCGGGAGTTCGAGCAACTCCTCCGCGCGGGTGTTCGCCAACACCACCGTCCCGTCGCCGTCGATCACCAACACGCCCTCGACCATCCCGTCGATGACGTCGGCGAGGCGGTGTACCTCCTTCGCTTCCTCGGCTCGACGGGCGAGGATGCGCTGCAGCACGAGAACCAGCCGCTCCTGCTCGTCACTCCAAGACGGCGGTGCCACCCACGGCTGTCCGCCATCGACGCGCGACGCCAGCGATGTCGCGGCATCGGCGAGCCAGCGACGCCAACGCCTGCCTCGTCGCAGAGCGACGAGCGCCACCCCCGCCGCCGTCAGCCAGGCGATCAGCGCGGCGCCATCGAACCAACCGCCGGTCAGTCCAACCCCTCCGGACTGAACTTGTAGCCGACGCCGCGCACCGTGTGGATCAGCTCCGGACGGCTGGCGTCGCGCTCGACGAGGATGCGCAGACGCCGCACGTGCACATCGATCGTGCGAGGCTCCACGTACGTGTCGCCGCCCCATACCAGGTCGAGAATCGTCAGCCGATCGAATACGCGGTTCGGGTTGCGCACGAAGAACTTGAGCAGCTCGAACTCGCGCAGGCTCATCTCCAGAACCTTGCCGTCGAGCCATACTTCGTGGCTCTCGAAGTTGATCTTGAGGCGACCGCGTTCGAACACGTCGCGCGGCTGCTCACTCGCGCCACCGGCCTCCGAACGGCGCAGAACCGCTTTCACCCGCGCCACCAACTCGCGCGGACTGAACGGCTTGGTGATGTAGTCGTCGGCGCCGAACTCCAGCCCGAGCACGCGATCCACCTCGGTCGCCTTGGCGGTCAACATCACGATCGGCAGCTTCGACGACCGCGTGCGCTGGCGCACCATCTTGCAGATATCCATGCCGTCGGCTTTCGGCAGCATCAGGTCCAGGATCATCAACGACGGCCTCTCTTCGTCGATCAGCCGCAGCGCCTCCACGGCGTCCTCGCTCTCGATGACGTCGAATCCGCCCTGCTCGAGGTTGTAACGCACGAGTTCGCGGATGTCGGGTTCGTCCTCGACGACGAGGATCTTGTGGCGGCCGTTGTCCGTCATAGATCCGGAGGCGGCTCGTCCAGGTGCCGGATGCTCTTGCCCTTGACCATGAACACCACCATCTCGCCGATGTTGGTCGCGTGATCGGCCACCCGTTCCAGGTACTTCGACACGAAGATGATTCGCATCGCCCGGGAAATCGTCTCCGGGTCCTCCACCATGAAGGAGATCAGCTCGCGAAAAATCTGCTCCATCAAGGCGTCGACGGCGGCGTCTGCGCGGCACACCCGCAGCGCCATCTCGACGTCCTCGCGTACGAACGCATCGAGGCTGTCCTGCAGCATCTCCTGCGTCATCCGCGCCATCCGCGGCAGGTCCACGTACGGCTTGAGTTGCGGCTCCAAGCTCAACTCCATGGCGCGCTCGCAGATGTTCTCCGCCATGTCCCCCGCGCGCTCGAGGTCTGCATTGATCTTCATCGCCGTCGTGATGAAGCGCAGGTCGCGACCGGCTGGCTGGTGGAGAGCCAGCAGCCGCAGGCACATCTCGTCGATCTCCACGTCCATCCGATTGACGATGTGATCGCGCTCGATCACCTTCTCCGCCGCCTTCGCGTCCCGCTCGATCAGCGCCCGCACCGCGTCGGCGATCTGCTTCTCCACGAAGCCGCCCATCTCCAATACGCGGCGCCGGAGCTCCCGCAACTCGTCGTCGTAATGTCGGTCAATATGTGGTTTCGCTTGCATGGCTCGCTCCTCTCGCCCGCTTCAGCCCCACCGCCCCACGCCCCGTCGCCGGCCCGAGTATTCCGAGCATTCGGCTCGACCCGTTCATCCGAATCGCCCCGTGATGTAGTCTTCCGTCTGCCGATTCTTCGGCGTCGTGAACATTTCCAACGTCGGCCCGGTCTCGACCAACTCGCCCAGATACATGAACGCCGTCCGGTCCGACACGCGGGCCGCCTGCTGCATGTTGTGCGTGACGATGACGATCGTGTAGCGCTCCTTGAGCTGGCGGATGAGGTCTTCGATCTTGGCCGTCGCCACCGGATCGAGCGCCGAGCACGGCTCGTCCAGCAGCAACACCTCCGGCTCGACGGCGATGGCGCGCGCGATGCACAGGCGCTGCTGCTGCCCGCCGGACAGACCGAGGGCGCTCTCCTGAAGCCGGTCCTTCACCTCGCCCCACAAGGCGGCGCCGCGCAGACTGCGCTCGACGATCTCGTCGAGCTGCGGCTTCTTCTTGATGCCGTGGATCCGACAGCCGTACGCCACGTTCTCAAAGATCGACTTGGGAAACGGATTGGACTTCTGGAACACCATGCCGACCCGTTTGCGCAGGCTGTTCACGTCGAGCTCGTGACCGAAGATGCTCTGCCCCTCGAAGAGGATATCGCCTTCGACACGCACGTGGTCGATGAGGTCGTTGAGCCGATTGAAACAGCGCAGGAGCGTCGACTTGCCACATCCCGACGGGCCGATGAACGCCGTCACCTGCTTCTCGGGAATCTCCAGCGAGATCTGGTTGAGGGCGCGCGCCGTGCCGTACCACAGGGAGAGGTCTTTCACCTCGAGGATCCTGGGGTTCGGCGCGGCGGCGCTGATCGCGCTCGACGCCACCTCCAGACCGGCGACGGCGTCCTGGCGGTCGAGCGACGTCGACGCTCTCATCGCGGTTGACTTCAGCGGCATACTGTCGAGGACCATACCCTCTTTCCCCATGGTGTTAAACGGCCATCGTGGCATACGCACGGCGGACGCGGTTGCGCACGACCACCGCGACCAGGTTCATCGCGATGACGACGACGACGAGGAGGAGCGCCGTGGCGAAAACCAGCGGCTGCGCCGCTTCGACATTGGGACTCTGAAATCCCACGTCGTAGACGTGGAATCCGAGGTGCATGAACTTCCGCTCCAGATGCACGTAGGGAAAGTTGCCGTCGACCGGCAGTGACGGGGCCAACTTGACCATGCCGACGATCATCAGTGGCGCGACCTCCCCCGCCGCTCGCGCCATGGCGAGGATCATTCCGGTCAAGATCCCCGGACCGGCCGCCGGCAACACCACTCGCCAGATGGTCTCGAACTTTGTCGCGCCGAGCGCCAGCGAACCCTCGCGAACGATGCGCGGCACCGCGGCCAATCCCTCTTCCGCGGCGACGATGACCACCGGCACGGTCAGCAGTGCCAGGGTCAGGCTGGCCCAAAGGATTCCGCCGGTCCCGTACGTCGGGGTCGGCAGCGCTTCGGGATAGAACAGTTGGTCGATCGTGCCGCCGATCATGTAGACGAAGAATCCGAGGCCGAAGACGCCGAAGACGATGGAAGGCACACCGGCGAGGTTGTTGACGGCGATCCGCACGGCGCGCACCAGCGGCCCCTCCTTGGCGTACTCGCGCAGGTAGAGAGCGGCGAGCACACCGAACGGGGCGACGGCGAACGACATCAGGAACACCATCATCACCGTGCCGAAGATCGCCGGAAAAATCCCGCCTTCGGTGTTGGACTCGCGCGGCGAGCCCGATACGAACTCCCACACCCGCCCGAGATACAGGGTCATCGAAGACCAACCACTCATCGCGTTGGGCCGCAGGTAGCGGACGATCTCGCCGACGGCGATCGACTTCTCTTCGCCGCCTGCCGCCGTCATCACCACGGTCTCGTCCCGCAGGCGCTCGCGCATCTCGAACAACCGCGACGCCAGAGCCTCGTAGCGGGCCTCGGTCTCCGCCGTGGCGCGCTGCCGCTCTTTCGTATCCGCCGCGGTCGCGCCGTGCTCGCGCAGCGACGCGCGGCGCTCCGCCAGCCGCAGTTGCTCGATCTCGTAGTTGACGCGCCCGATCTCTCCCGCCTCGAGCGCTTCGACGTCGCGCCGCTGCGCCAGCTTGCGGTCGTGCGAAGCGCCGAATGCGTTCCACACTGCGTCGCCGCCGCTGGCGATGATCTCCTCGCCGCGGCGCAGTGCCGACATGCGCCCGTAGAAGTTGCCCCATTCGAGTCGCTCGAGCAGGACGACATCCGCCGGGTAACTCAAAGCGGCCACCTCCGAATCGCGCACCCAGCGAAAGTCCAGGCCGTAGAGGTCGCGGTTGCCGATCTTGAGGCGCATGCGGCGTTCGCCCGGCCACGCGGCCTCGGACTCGGGCACGTTCTCCCACCCGTGGATCTCACCGATCAAGGTACTGCCGTCGTGCAGCTTCGCCTCGGCGACCGGCGACTGCCAGAAGTAGGCCATTCCATGCCGGGCGATGAGCGCCAAGAGGCCGATCGCCAGGAGCAGGTTGAGCGCCAGCGCGCCGCCGCAAAGCCAGGTGAACACTCTTCCCAGCCGGTCCCTACTCTGTTGTCGTTCCGTCATCTCCGGCTCACAGCCGTGCGTACCGTTCGCGCAGTCGCTGGCGCACCAGCTCCGCCGCGGTGTTGACGGCGAAGGTCACGGCGAACAGCAACAGCGCGGCGAGGAAGAGCACGCGGTACAACGTGCCAAACTGCGGCGCCTCGGGAATCTCGACGGCGATGTTGGCCGACAGCGTCCGGAATCCGTTGAACGGATTCCAGTCCTGGATCGGCGTGTTGCCGGTCGCCATCAGGACGATCATCGTCTCTCCGACCGCGCGCCCGAAGCCGATCATCACGGCCGAGAAGATCCCGGGACTAGCCGTCGGCAGGACGACGCGCGAGACCGTCTGCCATCGGTTGGCGCCGAGCGCCAGTGAGCCGGACACGAGGTTGCGCGGCACGTTCGAAAACGCGTCCTCGGAAATGGCGAAGATGATCGGAATCACCGCGAAGCCCATCGCCAGACCGACGATGATGGCGTTGCGCTGGTCGTACGGCAGGCCGATGGTGTCGCGCAGCCAGTATCGGAAATTGCCGCCGAAGGCCGCGGCCTCGAACGGCTCGCTCAAGGCGAGGCAGACGGCCGCCGCCAGTGACAGGGTGACGGCGAAGACGAGAGCCTCGCTCCCGGTGGGCACGCGATGGCGCCACGACGCCGGCAGCCGCTCCCACATCCATCCGCTGGCGATGACCACCGCGGGAAAGGCCACGAGCATCAGCAGCAGCGCCGGAAACGCCTCCTCCACCCGCGGCGCCAGCCACAGGCCGGCGAGAAAACCGAGGACGACGCTCGGCAACGCCGCCATGATCTCCACCGTCGGCTTGATGACGTTGCGCAGAGTGGGATGCATGAACTGGGACACGTACATCGCCGCGAACACGCCGAGCGGGATGGCGATCAGCAGGGCGTAGAACGTCCCCTTGAGGGTGCCGATCAGCAGCGGCGTCAGACTGTACTTCGGCTCGAAGTCGTCGGTGCCGCTGCTCGACTGCCACACGTACTCGGGCTGGTCGTACCCCTCGTACCACACCGGCGCGAAAAGCGACCACCAGCTCACGTCCGGATGAGGGTTGTCGACATCGATCCGCGACAACTCGCGGTCGCGAGCGACGAGGATGCCGTCGGCTTTCGGCGCGAACGCCACCGCGGCGGCCGCTCCGCTCCCGGCGTTGCCGCGCCACAGCACCCGCTCGGACGTGGAATGGTACAGACCGACGCCGCCCTCGTCGTCGACGGCGACGAATCCCTTGTCGCGCCGCGAGGAAACCAGGTGGCGCACGGGAGCGGTGTGCGGCGGGAACTTCCGAATCAGGGTCAGTCGATCGGCCGCGTCTTCACTCGTGGTGCGAAACCAGACCTGGATGCCGCCGTCCTCGAGGCCGACGACGAGAGCGCGACCGCCGAGGAGGAGCGTCAACGCGGTCACTTCCCCGTCGACTCGAGTCACTTCCGGTTCGGCGGCGAGTCGCGGCATCGTGCGCCACCGATAGATGCGCCCACCCGCGCCGGCCCCGTACAGGTTCTTCAACTCGTCGTCGAGCAGCAACCGATCCACCCCCGGGGGCGCCACCGACGACGACTGCGTGACCGATTCGACAGCCTCGCCGGTGAACTCGTTCACCTCGCGGGCGCGGCGGAACTGCACGAGCGATCCGTCGTCGGCCATCGCCACGACGGTCTGGGTGTCGTCGACGCTCGATATCCGCGCGGCAAACGGTAGGGTCAGCCGCCGGTCCGGCAACTCGAAGACCGACGGCGCACCGATCCGCGCCGCCACCACGCGCTCCGCAGCGGCGAAGTCCACCGTCCACTCGACGGGAATCACCTCGATGCTGCCGGCACTATCCAACGCCGCTAGAAACCGGCCGTCCGGGTCGCTGTGGCCGCCGACCAGCGAGGTCGCCCCTTCCGGCGCGACCGCTCTCTCTTGCGATAGAGCGCCACTGTCGAGGCTGCGCACCCGCACGAAGCCGTCGCGATCCAACGAGGCCACCATCGACTTGTACGGGTCCACCGCGAGAGCGAGCATCGCCTCGTCGACTTGGACGCCGGATCGCGCCGACACATGGGCGCCGCTGACGAGCGGCCAGACCTCGACGACGATGAAGATCAAGATGGCGAGGATGCTCGCGATGATTCCCATGCCGCCGACGCGCACGACGATGGCCGCCGCGCGATCGATCACCGTCCGTCGATCGATCGACCGCGCCATGTCCAGGGCCGCCGGGGCACCCCTGGGCAAGTCGATTCCGTGAACTGTCTCGCGCCGCATGGATGTTGCAACTCGGACTGGGGTTACTTGAACGCTTCCTGTTCCGCTGCGACGATCGTTGCGGACAACGGCAGGTACCCGTCCTTCACCACGACCTCCTGCCCTTCGCGGCTCAGGATGTATCGGATGAACTCGCGCACCAGCGGATCGGGCGCGCTGTTCGGCGCGCGGTTGATGTACACGTACAGGAATCGAGCGAGAGGATATCGTCCGGCGAGAACCTCTTCGGGGTCCGTCGCGACATAGGCGCCGCCATCCTCCTTGGCCAGCGCGAGGGCCTTGACGCCCGACGTCTGGTAACCGATGCCGCTGTAGCCGATCCCCTGCAGGTCCTCGGCGACCCCCTGCACGACCGACGCCGAACCAGGCTGCTCCTTTACCGTGTCGCGGTAGTCGCCAAGGCAGAGCGCTTTCTCTTTGAAATACCCGTACGTCCCCGACGCCGAGTTGCGGCCGTAGAGACTGATCGATTTCGAGGCCCAGTCACCCGTCAGTCCGACGCCCGCCCAATTGTCGATCGCGGCCGGGGCACCGCAGTAGCGGGTCTTGGAGAAGATCGCGTCGACCTGGGGCATCGTCAGACGCTCCAACGGATTGTCTTTGTTCACGTAGACCGCGAGGGCGTCGACGGCGACGCGGATCTTCGTCGGCGGATAGCCGAACTTCTTCTCGAAATCGTCGATCTCGGTCGGCTTCATCGCCCGACTCATCGGTCCGATCTGCGCCGTCGCGGCGATGAGCGCGGCCGGAGCGGTCGACGAACCCTTGCCCTCGATCTGCATGCGGACGTTGGGGTAGATCTTCTGGAACCCCTCCGCCCACAGCGTCATCAAGTTGTTCAGGGTATCGGAGCCGATGCTGTTCAGGTTGCCGGACACGCCGCCGACCTTGGCGTACGCCGGCACGGCCTCGTCGACCCGCACCGGACCCGCGACCGCACTTCCCGAGCCCAACACCAGCAGCGCCGCGGCGCTGAAAGCCACCGTCCTGATCATCCCCTTCGTCGCTCCTTCCGCCGGCGCGAACCGGCTACCGGCGCACCGGTATTTTCCGCCGCGAGGCTGGTTCGCCCCGCCATGAACGCGTCCGACCCCGCCAAGGTCGCTCCCCGTGGGTTCCTCTCGAATGTAGCGCCCGGAGTGCCGACCGCTCTCCGCGCTCAGGAGCCCCTCCCTACCCCATGCGACCCGGCCAACACTAGGCCGGGATTGTTACAACACCGTTAAGCGATTGTGAACATACGCCGGAGGCGTGTCTGGGCGGCGATGGGAAAGGAGGAGCCGCGAACGGCTCCTCCCCCACACGGTCGGCGACCTGAAGGCTAAGGGGGTCTCCGAATCGCCGCGCGTGCCGAGGAACTGTACGGCGGGAGTGTTGCGGGACCGTGACGCACTCTTGAACATCGTGCGACACCTCGCGGCGGTGAGAAACGTTCACGAAACCGCAACCAGCTCGTCAATCCGGCTCCCTACACTCCCGCCTCATCCAACAACCGCCGGAGGCATCCTATGAACGCACGCACACTTTCCGCCGCGTCACTCGCCGTCGCGCTCGCATTTTGGGCGCATCCCGCGCCGGCGACGTCGACGACATTGAATGCAATGGCCGACAGCTACATCCGGCAAGGCGACCAGAACGAGGGCGGCGCGACCTTCCTCCGGTTGCGCAACAACAACAACCACCGGGCCCTGGTGCGCTTCGACCAGAACGCGATCGCCCAAGCGGTTTCCGGGGGCATCGTGCAGACCGCCACCCTCGAACTATTCATCGAATCCTCCAACAACAACTGGGGCTCGGGCCGGCCGATCGATGTCCACCGGCTCGCACAGGAATGGACCGAACTCGGCGTGACCTACAACTGTCCGAACGACACCAACACCAGCAACTCGTCGCCGGACTGCCCCGCGCAATGGGGCGGCGGGAACTTCGCGGCCAGCGCGACCGCCGACTACCTGCAGACGAACACGCTGAGCGGCCCGATCCAACTCGACGTCACGGCCGATGTCGCGGCTTTCCTCGCAGGGACTCCCAACTTCGGCTGGCTCCTCAAGAAGCGCGCGGATAACGAGAACGGTCTCGTCGAGTACACGTCGCGCGAAGGTACGGCCGGAAATGGCCCGAAACTCGTGCTCGATATCTTCTTCCCACCGACCAACACGCCGACTGCCACCCCGACAGCGACACCGACCAGCACACCTACCTCGACGCCGACCCACACGGCGACACCGACGGCGACGTTCACACCCGACCCCCGATGTGGCGCGCTGCCGATCGCGGGCTGTCGCCAATCGGTGGAGGCGAACAAGTCCAGCCTGAAACTGCGCGACAAGGGTGGTGAGAAGGACCAGCTGACGTTCAAGTGGGCGAAAGGCGAGCAAACAAACATTCTCGACTTCGGCGATCCGTCATCCGCAACGACCTATACCGTCTGCCTCTACGACGAGACCGCGGGCGCACCGAGTCTGGTATTCGAGGCGCTGCTCCCGCCCGGCGGATCTTGCGGCGGTAAAGCGTGTTGGAAGGAGACGACCAAGGGATTTCGCTACGACGACAAACAGGCGGTGCGCGATGGCATCAAGCGCCTCGATCTGAAGTCGGGTCCCAACGGCAAGGCCGGGATTCTCGTGAAGGGGCGCGGATCCAACCTCGATCTCCCGCCCCTGCCGCTGCGGCAGGACCAGCGGGTCTTCGCCCAGGTCAAGAACGATCACCAAGGCGGCGAGTGCTGGGAGGCTCGATTCTCCGAACCGGCCCGCAACAGCGACGCGGGTAAATTCAAGGACAAGGGCGACGCGCCCGTCACCGCGGCGCCAGTGTCGACGCCGACGCCAACGGTCGCGGCCAGCGCCACCCCGGGCACCGGCACCGCGACCCCGACACCCACCGCGACTGCCGTCGTCGACACGCCGACGGCCGGACCGACCGCTACTCCCGGCGACAGTAACTGCGGCAACGGTTTTCTCGAGCCCGGAGAGTTCTACAACCACCCCGTCAACGGTCCGGTTGGCGACATCGCAGGAAGCGAATGCCCGCAGGACACCCAGGTCCTGTCCTGCACGGCCGCCGGGACGGTCACGTTTGCGGTCGACCTGGTGCCACCGGTCGGTGTACAGCTGACCTCGGCGACGATCCTCATCGGCTACCGCAGCGACCTCATGCGCCTGCCCGCCGCCGCCGGCACATCCACGATCACACGCGTCACCTGGCCGAACCCCCAACCCTTCGTGCGCGGCGCCACCGACTTCGACTACGCGGTGCGCGTGGTCACGGTTCGCAGCGGTCCGTTCGACACCGACGCACCGATCTTCTCGGTGCAGTTCGATACCTGCGCCGGGCAACCGCAACCGGTTCCAACACTGGATCTCGGCTGCATCGTCGAGGGGTGCGCGAGCGCCGGCGGCCCGGTGGCCGATTGCGCCTGCGTCATACACGAACCCTGAACATCGGCTCCTGCGGCCGGAGACCAACGCAAGTCTCCGGCCGCGGAGACGTTCTCAGGAAAGTGTGAGCTTCGATTCGACTGTGTGCTCAGTTGCCTCGAAGCACTCACCTCCCGATCATGTCGAGTGCGAGCGGAGCGAGCGTATCGAGACACGCTGCACGCAATGCGCGACCTCTCGATACACCGCCCCTTCGGGTCGGCACTCGAGGTGATCGGTAGGGGGCGATCCGACGGGTAGATTGGGACTGCACCTTCGAGGCGGCCGTAGTTTTGGCCGGCGATGATCCGTGCTAGCGTCCGCGCATGCTGCACGGACCGGGACGAGCGACGCGGTCGCGAGCGACACGGTCGCGAGCGGGACGGGCGCCGGGCTGAGATGCGAGTCGCCGCCGTCGACGTCGGAAGCAACTCCATCCACATGGTCGTCGCCGAGGTGGAGGCGGACGGTCGCTTTCACGTCCTCGACCGCGCCAAGGACATGGTGCGTCTCGGCGGCCGCACCCACAATCAAGGGCTGCTGTCGCCGGAGGCAATCGAGAACGGCGTGCGCACGCTGGCGACGTTCCGCACCCTTGCCGATCGCCTCGAGGTCACGCGCGTGCAGGCGGTCGCCACCAGCGCCGTCCGCGAGGCTGCCAACGGTGGCGACTTCATCCGCCGCGTCCGCGATGAGGTCGGCTGGCGCATCAAGGTGATCCAGGGCCTCGAAGAGGCGCGCCTCATCTACCTCGGCGTCCGCCATGCCACCGACCTGACGGCGGACACGCCGGCAATGATCGTCGACATCGGCGGCGGCAGCGTCGAACTGATCCTGGTCGAGAACGGCGAAGCGACCTGGCTCGACAGCTTGAAGCTCGGAGTGGCGCGGCTCACGGATCGCTTCCTGCAACGCGACCCGCCGCGCGCCCAGGATCTCGAGGCGATGACGACCGTCATCGATCGGGAACTGGAAGTCGCCAAACGCGACCTCGTATCGAGTCGCGGAAAGATCGAGTTGAAGCGCGTGATTGGCACTTCGGGGACGATGTTGAACCTCGTCGGCATGGCCGCGCAGCGCTCCTCGGATGCGGGCGACGGGCGGTCGCGCAACGTCGCGGTCGACGCGGCGGAGTTCACCAGATTGCGCCGGCTGCTGTGTCGCAGCGACCGGGCGGAACGCCTCAAGATCAAGGGCCTCGATTCCAAACGTGTCGACCTGATTGCCGCCGGCTCCTGCGTCGCCGAGCGCGTGTTGAAGACCTTCGGTGCGAACACGGTCACCGCCTGTACCTGGGCGCTGCGCGAAGGAGTCCTGCTCGACTTCATCGACCGCCACCAGCGCGGCATCGAAGAGGTCGCGCTTTACGACAACCCCAGAGTGCGCAGCGTCATGCGGCTCGCGCGCCATCTGGGCGAGAGCTCGCAGCACGGGGCGCAGGTGGCGCGACTGGCGCTGCGCATCTACGACCAGCTGCAGGGCGAATTGTCGCTGCGACCGCCGGCGCGCGAGTGGCTACACTATGCGGCCCAACTGCACGACATCGGCCACCACATCGCCCATAAGAACCACCATCGTCACGCGCAGTACCTCATCACCAATGGCGACCTCCTCGGCTTTGAACCGTACGAGATCGACGTGATCGCCCAGGTCGCGCGTTACCACCGCAAGAGCACGCCGAAGGACTCCGACCCCGAGTTCGCCGAACTCGCCTCCGACCTGCAGCAGACCGTGCGCGCTTTGAGCGCGATCCTGCGCCTCGCCGACGCTCTCGACCGCAGCCATTTCGGCGTTGTACGCGACGTGTCGCTGCGCCGCGACGGCGCCGGCATCACGTTCAAGCTCGACTCCGGCGAGAACGACGCGGCGCTCGAGATCTGGGAGGCGGAGCAGCGGTCGAAACCGCTGCGACAACTCCTCGGCCGCGACCTCACCTTCGAACTCGGCTCGCCGATCTCCGTCGCCGGTCGGAAGGCCGCGCGATGACGGAGGAACCGGCCGCGCCCGACGGCGAGACCGAGATCGAAGCCAAACTACTGGCACCCGATCGATCGGTGCTCGACGCCCTCGCCGCTCGTTCCTCGATCGGGCGGTTCCAGTTGCGCCCGGCGGACGATGCCTCGGTGCACTCGACCTATCTCGACACGCCCGACCGGACCCTGTCCCGCAACGCCGTCGCGCTGCGCCTGCGCCCCAAGCCGTCCGGTTGTGAGATGACCGCGAAGTGGGGTGGCTCGGTCCACGGCGATGTCCACGAGCGCCGCGAGGTCACCGTCGCCCTCGACACCGCGCCGGCGCGGCCGATTGCACTGCCGAGCGGCCGGTTGCGAGAAACCCTGGGGCGATGGGTCGGCGAGAAGCCCCTCGAAGCGATCGCGGTGATCGAGATCGAGCGGCGAACGTTCGACGTGATCGACGCGACGTCCGACCGGGTCGCCGAGTTGGCGCTGGACGTGGTGCGACACTCCGCGCCCGGCGCCGGGGCGCGGTCCACCGCGTACTACGAGGTCGAGATCGAGGCGACAGGCAGCGGCGCGGAGGTCGTCGGCGAGATCGCCTCCCTGCTGCGTCGCGAGTATCCTTTGCAGCCGACCAGTGACACCAAGTTCTCCCGCGCCATGCGCGACCTCGAAGGAGATGAATGATGAACCTGCACACCGTCTGCATCGTCCGACATGGAATCGCCGAGGACTACGGCGCCGGCGGCTCCGACGCCGCCCGTCGACTGACACCGGACGGCATCGAGAAGACCCGCCGCGCGGCGCGCGGCCTCAAAAAGATCGGCGTCGACCCGCAACTCATCCTCACCAGCCCCCTCTGCCGCGCCGAGGAGACCGCGCGGATCGTCTCGCAGATTCTCGACGACGCGTCCATTCGCGTTACGACGACCCTGAGTCCCGGCGCGGATCACGCGGCCGTGATTCGCGAAGCGCTCGAACCACCGCGTCCCAGCGCCGTGATGTTCGTCGGCCACCAACCCGACCTCGGCATGCTCGCTTCGTGGCTGCTCACCGGCGATCCAAGCCGTACACCGTTGCCGTTCCGCAAAGCCGGCGCGGCATGCATCGCGATCTCCGGATCACCCGAGCGGCTGCACGGCACCCTGCAGTGGTTCCTGACCCCGGCGCAGTTGCGCGGCCTCGCCGATGGCTGACAGCGGCGGCTGTCCGCCCCGGACAGCCGCTTGCGATCGCCCGATACGGCATGCCAAGGGTGGCGCATGCCGAGACTGATCGAAGCACCGACCCGCATCGAAGCGGCGGGCAACAAGCCGAAGCTGATCGACGAGTACGTCGGTCGCGTCAATTCCGGATCCAGCCATACCAGCGTCGCGCATATGCGTTCGCCCAGCGGTTGGGTCGAGCCGGCGCAGACGCCGGAGTTCGAGGAGATCACCGTCGTTCTGAAAGGTCTCCTGCGGGTCGAGTCGGACACCGGCGCTTTCGATGTTCGCGCCGGGCAGGCCGTCGTAACGCTCCCCGGCGAGCGCGTCCGCTACAGCACGCCGGAAGCCGACGGTGCGGAGTACATCGCCGTCTGCCTGCCGGCGTTCTCGCCCGACTCCGTCCACCGCGACGAAGAGTGAACATTGGAGATTTGCCCCCGTGCGCGCTTGCGCGCTCCGATGGGCTCGGTAGTGCCAGCGAAGCCGGCACTACCTCCGGATGTCGACGTCGAGGGCTTTGGGAATATGCCCCCGTGCTCGCACCGCGCTCCGATGGACTCGGTAGTGCGGGCGAAGCCGGCACTACCTCCGGCCGGACGTTTGCTGCGCGACTGAGGTCATGACCACGTCGCCGCCGCCATCCGAGCCGATCCACATCCCCATCATGCTCGACGAGGTGCTCGATCTCCTCGCGGTGCGACCCGGCGGGCGCTTCATCGACGCCACCGCCAACGGCGGCGGCCACACGCGGGCGATCCTCGACGCCTGCGCCCCGGACGGGCGCGTGCTCGCCCTCGACCGCGACGCGGATTTGATCGAGCGGCTTGCCGTGAACCTCTCCGATTTCGTCGGCGATGGTCGTCTCGTGCCCGTCCACGCCAGTTTCGACGAGCTCGCAGCCGTCGCCTCGCAATCGGGCTTCGATCCCTGCGACGGCATTCTCTTCGACCTCGGATTGAGTTCCTACCACCTGGATCGCAGCGCGCGGGGGTTCGCCTTTGCGCGCGACGAGCCGCTCGACATGCGCTTCGGCGCCGGCGAGGAAGACACGGAGAGCGCGAGCGAGTTGCTGGCGCGGGCGTCGACCGACGAGCTGACGCGTATCTTTCGCGAGCTGGGAGAGGAGCGCTTCGCTTCGCGTGTCGCGCGCACCATCGTCTCGCTGCGCGACCGACAGCCGATTGCGACGACGACCGACCTGTTCGAGGCGGTCGAGCGCTCTCTGCCGGCGAACACCCGCTGGAGAGCGGCGCGACACGCCGCGAGGATCTTTCAGGGGTTGCGCATCGCCGTGAACGGCGAATTGGACGCCGTGCGCGCCGCCCTGCCGCAGGCGTGGGAGTGTCTCGCGCCGGGCGGTCGCATCGCCGTGCTGTCGTTCCACTCCCTCGAGGATCGGATCGTCAAGCACTACTTTCGCGAGCAGGCGCGCCGCGGCGGATCGCTCCTCGTCAAGAAGCCGGTCACCGCGAGCGCGGAGGAGGTGGCGCGCAACTCGCGCGCGGCCAGCGCCAAGCTGCGCGCGGTCGAAAAGAGTTGACCGCGGCCTCGATCAACCCTTGGCGACTTCGCGCAGGATCGAAGCGACGTGCTCCCGAAGCGACCCGGTCCGACGTCCGTAGCGGTTGCGAGTCGACAGGGCGACTTCCTTGCCGACGATGTCCGCCGCGACCAGATCGGCGATGTAGTCGCACACCGCCTTGCGCATCCTCTCCTGGCGTTGGCGGAGGCGCGTCTGGCGTTGGCTGTCGGAGAGGCCCTTCTCGCGCGGATCCGGAAGCGGTTCGGCGCTCAGCACCTTCACCACACGCCGCAGGCGAAGCTCCCACCCCGGCGGCAGCGTGACCACCAGGTCGCCGGACTTGTCGCCCGGTCGGGCTTTGATCGGGTGCGAGCGGTTCATGAGCGTCGACTGCTAGCAGACAGCCTCGCACCCTGTCCATCAGACTTCGTCGGCGTCGCTGATTCCCAGTTCGTATACATCGCGCGTGCTCCAGCCCGCCTCCTCGGCAACCCGGCGGGCAACATCCTTCATGCGGATCCCTTCACCCCGTAGCTCGGCCACCCGGCGCCGCACTTCCTCCGGTTCCGCGCGGTGAGCCGCGGGCGCGCCGGCGATCATCAACGTGACCTCACCGCGTACGGCGGCCTCGGCGAGGCCAGCGGCGACCTCGTCGACGGTGCCGCGGCGGAAGTCTTCGTACAGTTTCGTCACCTCGCGACCGACGACAACGCGGCGCCGGCCGAGGACGCTCTCGAGATCGGCCAGCGACGCGACCAAACGCCGGCCCGCCTCGAAGCAGACGATCGTCCGCGCCTCCCCCGACAGCCGCTCATAGAACCGCAGCCGCGGTCCCGACTTTGCCGGGACGAAGCCCTCGAAAACGAAGCGATCCGTCGGCAGCCCGGAGACGCTCAGGCACGCCGTCACCGCCGACGCGCCGGGTACCGGCACCACCTGTACGCCGGCTTCGATAGCGGCGCACACCAGGCGATATCCCGGGTCAGACATCCCCGGCGTGCCGGCGTCGCATATCAGCGCGATATCGACTCCCGATCGCAGCCGCTCCACCAGCTGCGGCGCCTTCTCGCGCTCGGAGTGATCGTGATAGCTGGTCAGCGCCGTCGCGATGCCGAGATGATCGAGCAGGCGACGGCTGTGGCGCGTGTCTTCCGCCGCGATCAGCGCGACGCTGCCGAGCACACGGACCGCGCGGTGCGTGATGTCCTCGAGATTGCCGATCGGCGTAGCGACCACGTAGAGAGTTCCGGGCATGTCGTAGTTGTGATCGCGTTCGGCGCCCGCTCAGGAGATCTCCGGCACGTCGACCGTGCGACCGGTGCGCGCCGACTCCAGACACGCGAACGACACCGCCACCGCTTCCAGTCCTTCGCGCAGTGGGATCGGCACGGCAGTCCCCGCGCGCACGTGAGAGACGAAATCGTGGATGATCTCACGCACCGTCGGCAGCGCCTCGCCGACGGCCAGTGGAGTGGCCTCGCGACCGCGCACGAGCTGGGCGGTGTTGAGAACGTGGTCTCCCGCCAGGGTCGCGAATTCGCCGGCCAACTCGATGTGACCCGAGCGGCCCTGCGTGGTGCGGGCGAGGCTGACCGTCGCCAGCGCGCCGCCGTCGAGCTCGACCGTTGCCGCGCAGTTGTCTTCGGTCGCTAGCGTGTGCACACGCGACGCCTGCGCCGTCACCCTGCGCGGCCTCAGTCCGGTGAGATGACGGATCAAGTCGAAGCAATGTACGCCGGTGTGGAGCACGATTCCTGCCCCCGAGCGAGCTGGATCGTCCAGCCAATCGAGACGGCTCGGCTCGAACCGCTGGCTCAGACTGATCGACGCGATGCGGCCTACGGCGGGAACATGCTCGCGCAAGGTTCGCACCACTGCACTGTAGCGCAGGGTCTGCGCGATCATCAGCGGGATCGGTCGATCGATCACCGCCCGCTGCATGGCCCGTGCGCTCTCCAGATCGATCGCCGCCGGCTTTTCCAGAAGCAAAGGCAGGCCGGCGGCGCAGCAACCCTCGACGATGGCCAGGTGGAGATGGGGAGGCACGACCGCCACCACGGCGTCACAGGAGCCCGATTGCAACAGATCGTGAAAATCGGCGAAGCCACGGGCACCTGTCCGAGCCGCGTCGCGATAGAGGGCTTCCGGGTTGCCGCGACAGACCGCCGCCAGTTGGAGGTCGGGGAAATCCTCCTGGATGTGTTTGGCATAGCGACCGCCGTGCTTGCCCAGGCCGATCAGTCCGATCCGCGATATCGTCATCCGTGGAATCCCCGCGGCAGGTCTGGTCGTGGTCTGTTCTTGTGCTCGCCGGGTCCGGCTGTTACCGAGCGGCCAGACGTCCACACCGATGCGGAGGCCACGAGGGAGTTCATCATGCCAGACACGTTCACCGAACAGCTCGATCTCGAGGCCATCGCCGCGAAGGTCGGCACGCCGTTCTTCCTGTACAGCGCCGACGTTTTGCGACGCCGCATCAACGCCGTGAAAAAGATCATTCCCGGCGACACCTTGCAAGCACGCTACGCGATGAAGGCGTGCTCGACGCGGCGCATCCTCGAGGAGATCCGCGACGCGGGGATCTGGATCGACGCCGTGTCGGGCAACGAGGTCTTGCGCGCGCGCAACGCCGGCTTTCCGCTGGGCAACAACCCACCGGCGATCTTGTATACGGCGGACGTCTTCCGCGACAACGCACTCGATGTGATCACCGGCACCGAGGTTCTGCCCAACATCGGATCGCCGGCGATGATCGACGACCTGGCCGGTGCCGGCTATCGCGGACCCATCGGAATCCGCATCAATCCCGGCTTCGGGCACGGCCATGTGCGGGAGTGCGACACCGGCGGCCCCAGCTCCAAGCACGGGATCTGGCACGAGACGGCCGGCCAGGCGCGCGCCGCCGCCGCCGCCGCCGGGTTGCCGATCGTCCTCCTCCACACCCACATCGGCAGCGGCCCGCAGATCGAGGAATTCAACCGCAACATGGCCCGACTCGTCGAATTCTTCTGCGAGCAGCTTCCGTCCTATCCAGACCTTGAGGCCGTCAACCTCGGCGGCGGCATCCCGCACCCGTACCGGCCCGGCGCGCCAGAGGTCGACCTCGCGCCGCTGGGCGAGATCCTACGCGACGCGCAGGCGACGCTGAGCGCCCGCGCCGGCCGGTCCATCCGCGTCGAGGTCGAACCGGGGCGGTACTTCATCGCGCCGAGCGCCGTCCTCGTGACGCGGGTGCACGACCTCAAGGCGACCGCCGACAACGACAAAGGCCCGGGGCACAGGTTCGCCATGGTGGACGCCGGGTTCACCGACCTGGTGCGGCCGGCGATGTACGGATCGTACCACCACATCACGCGCCATGGCGGCGACACCGGCGCCGGCACCGAGGCCGTGGTGGTCGCCGGCCCGCTCTGTGAATCGGGCGACGTCTTCACCCGCGACGCACGCGAGTTCCTCGAGCCGCGCGAGTTGCCGGCATTGCGGCGCGGCGACCTGCTGGTTTTTCACGACGCCGGCGCCTACGGCGTACAGATGAGCTCGTACTACAACTCCCTCGGCCGCGCGCCACAGGTGTGGTGCGACGAGGGAGGGTTCCACCTCATCTCCCGACGCGAGACGTTGTCCGACATCATCGGCAACGAGTGCTACGAGTTGCTCCCGGCGTGACCCGCAATGTGCGAGGCTCCTGCCGAGCCGCGCTCGCAAGTGACCAAAGGGACTCAAGGGACACAAGCGACTAAAGGGACACAAGGCATGGTCTTCGGTCCTTCGAGTCCCTTTCGTCCCTGGGTCTCTTTCGTCCCTTGAGTCCCTTTCGTCCCTTGTCCCGCTCGATTGACCGCGGCTCGGCAGTAGCCTCGCTCTCCTGGCCCGAGGTCGGCACCGCCCCCTTGACGTGATGACGAGCGTGCTTAGTTACCGGGGCACGTCAAAAACTCGCATCACGAAGGGAGGAACTGCACATGCTCTACGCGCTCACAGAAACCAACCCGCTGGAGAAATTCTGGGATCTGCGGGGGGACTTCGAACGCCTCTTCAGTGAGGCGTTTCCGTTTCAGGGCCCGGAAAACGGTCGCAAGGCTTTCGTCCCCGCATTGGAACTCGAGGAAGACGACGACGGTCTGACGTTGCATGTCGAGACGCCCGGCGTCGAGCCGGACAAGCTCAATGTATCGGTCAACGGCCACGTCCTCACCGTCGAGGGCGAGCGCACGCCACCCGCCGACGACAAGGCGAAGCTGCAGAGATCCGAACGAAGCTTCGGGAAGTTTTCCCGCTCTCTCCACCTGCCCGATCACTACGACAGCGAGGCGATCGCCGCGTCCCACGAGTACGGCATCCTCACCTTGCGGGTGCCGAAGAAGGCGTCGGCCAAGCCGCGCGCCATCAAGATCGAATCGAAGTAGTCGCCAAGAAGGAGACAACGATGAACACGACAGAAATCAGCAGGCCGACCAACGGCAATGCGGTGCGCTACCTGGCGCCTCCAGTCGAGATTTTCGAAACCGAACAGGCTCTCGTCTTGACCGCCGATATGCCCGGCGTCGGACCGAACGGTGCGACGGTCGAGGTGCACGACGACATTCTGCTTCTCGAAGGGGCCGTCGAGCGGACGCACGGCAAGGCACCGAAACACTTCCGGCGCCGGTTCACGCTTACCGACCCCGCGCTCTTCGATCTCGAGCAGATCACCGCGAAGATGTCGAACGGTGTCGTCGAGGTCGCGATCCCCAAAGCCACCAAACCGGAACCGCGCCAGATCAAGATCACCGCCACCTGAATCGCCGGACGGAGTCACACCGCGGGGAGGGCCACGCCCTCCCCGCCCGATTCAGTTGACCGCGCATCGAAGGTGCGCGCCCAGGTCCTTCGCGCTATGGTCGTCGCATGTCATTCCGCGACCCGAATCCGCGCGACACGGATGGTTGGCTCGAATCCTTCGACTCTGTAATCCGCAGCGACGGCCGCGAGCGAGCTGGATTCCTCCTCGATCGACTCGTCGAGCGAGGCACCGCAGCCGGGTCGGTTCGCCCGTTCTCCGCCAACACCCCGTACGTCAACACAGTCCCGGTCGAGATGCAGCCGGCCTATCCCGGCGACCTCGATATCGAGCGGCGGATCCGCGCGATCCTCCGCTGGAACGCGATGGCGATGGTGGTCCGCTCCAATCGCGCGTTTCCCGGACTCGGTGGCCACATCTCGACCTATGCCTCGTGCGCCACCTTGTACGAGGTCGGTTTCCAACACTTCTTCCGCGCCGGCACCGACGACGCGGCCGGCGATCACATCTACTTTCAGGGACACTCGTCGCCGGGCATCTACGCCCGCGCCTATCTCGAAGGGCGCATCGACGCCGCGCGCCTGCATCGTTTCCGGCGCGAGATCGGCTCACCGGGACTTTCGTCCTACCCGCATCCGTGGCTGATGCCGGATTTCTGGGAGTTTCCGACAGTCTCAATGGGATTGTCGCCGATCGCATCGATCTACCAGGCCCGCTTCAACCGCTACCTCCGCGATCGCGGTCTGCGCGACACCAACTCGTCACGGGTATGGGCATTCCTCGGCGATGGCGAGACCGACGAACCCGAGTCGCTCGGGGCGATCACCCTGGCCTCGCGCGAGCACCTCGACAACCTCATCTGGGTCATCAACTGCAACCTGCAGCGACTCGACGGGCCGGTGCGCGGCAACGGCAAAATCATTCAAGAACTCGAGGCCGTTTTTCGCGGCGCCGGATGGCGCGTGATCAAGGTCGTTTGGGGCGACGACTGGGACCCGCTGCTCGCACACGACGACAGCGGCTTGCTGGTCAAGCGGATGGGCGAGGTCCCGGACGGCCAGTACCAGAAGTACACGGTGTCGAGCGGCGATTTCATTCGCCAGGACTTCTTCGGGAAGTATCCGGAAACCCTCGCAATGGTGCACGACCTCACCGACGCCAAGCTCGCCAAGATGAAACGCGGCGGTCACGACACGCGCAAGGTCTACGCAGCGTACCGCGAAGCCGTCGACAACGACCAGACGCCGACGGTGATCCTCGCCAAGACCATCAAGGGATACGGGCTCGGCGAAGCCGGTGAAGGCCGCAACGTCACGCACCAGCAGAAGAAGTTGAACGAAAAGGAACTGCGCGAGTTTCGCGACCGCTTCGGCATCCCGATCGCCGACGCGGACCTCGAGGAGACCCCGTTCTACCGGCCGTCGGACAACAGCGCGGAGATCCGATATTTGAAGGAACGCCGCCACGCGTTGGGCGGCTCGATCCCGCAGAGAAAAGTCCGCGGCAAACCGCTTCCCACCCCCTCGCTGGAGTCTTTCAAAGAGTTCCTCGAGGGAACCGGCGATCGCGAGGTCGCCACGACCATGGTGATGGTGCGCCTGCTGCAAAGGATCATGAACGATCCAAAGCTCGGTCGGTTGGTCGTGCCGATCGTCCCGGACGAAGCTCGGACCTTCGGCATGGACGCGCTGTTCCGCAAGTTCGGTATCTACTCGCACGTCGGCCAGACCTACGACCCTTCCGACTCGGACGTCGTGCTCTACTATCGCGAGGCCGTCGACGGGCAGATGATCGAGGAGGGCATCACCGAGGCCGGTTCGATGTCGTCGTTCATCGCCGCCGGCACCGCCTACGCCACGCACGGCGTGAACACGATCCCGTTCTTCTTCTTCTACTCGATGTTCGGCTTTCAGCGCATCGGTGATCTGATCTGGCAGAACGCCGATTCGCGCGGTCGCGGCTTTCTCATCGGTGGCACCGCCGGGCGCACCACGCTCGCCGGCGAGGGACTGCAGCACCAAGACGGCCACAGCCACATTCTAGCCAGCACGATCCCCACGCTACGGTCGTACGATCCCGCGTTCTCCTTCGAAATCGCCGTCATCGTCCAGGACGGTCTGCGGCGCATGTACTCGGACGGCGAGGACTGTTTCTACTACCTGACCGTCGAGAACGAGATGTACTCGATGCCGCCCATGCCGAGTGGCGCCGAGGAGGGGATCCGCCGCGGCATATACAAGCTTCGCGCCGGCGATCCGAACAGCGGGCCGGCCGTGAACTTGTTCGGCAGCGGTTCGATCGTGCGCGAAGCGCTCGCCGCCCAACAACTCCTGGCCGCGCGCGGCGTCACTGCCGACGTGTGGAGCGTCACCAGCTACACGGAGTTGCGGCGCGACGCGCTGGCGGTGGAGCGGTGGAACATGTTGCACCCGGACGAACCGCAGCGGTCGTCATACCTCGCCGACGTGTTGGGCCCCGCGCCCGCGCCCGTGGTCGCCGCATCGGACTACATCCGCATGAACGCCGATCAGATTTCGCGCTTCGTTCCGGCCGACATGATCTGTCTCGGTACCGACGGCTTCGGCCGCAGCGACACGCGCGAAGCGCTGCGGCGGTTCTTCGAGGTCGACGCCGCGGCCATCACCGTCGCCGCCCTGCACCAGCTGGCGCGCTCCGGCGCGATCGACCGGGCGCGGGTCGTCGAGGCGATTCGCGAGCTGGACGTCGACCCGGACCAACCGGACCCAACGACCGTCTGAACGTCAGAGCTCTTCGGGGATAGACCTCGCCGCGGCGAGCCACGCCGCGGCGCTCGCGTCCGAAGGCATTCGCCAATCGCCGCGCGGCGAGAGCGATCCCCCCGACCCCACCTTGGGACCGTCGGGGAGGCAGTCGCGCTTGAACTGGCTCGCGAAGAACCGCTCGAGGAAGACGATCAACCAACGCCGAATCGTTGCGATGTCGTAGCGCCCGGCGAACGCGTGCAAACACGCGCGCGCGGTTCGTCGCGGATCCGCGCCGAAGCGCAGGAAGTCGTACAGAAAGAAGTCGTGCAGCTCGTACGGGCCGACGATGTCCTCGGAGCGCTGGCTGATGCTCCCCGACGCATCCGGGCGCTTGAGCTCGGGCGAGATCGGCGTCGCCAGGATGTCGTGCAACACCGCGCGCAGCGGCTCGTCGTCGGCAAAAAGCCGATCCGCCGCCCAGCCGATCAAATAGGAGATCAGGGTCTTCGGCACGCCGGCGTTGATCCCATAGTGCGACATGTGATCGCCGCCGTAGGTGCACCAACCGAGAGCCAACTCCGAGAGATCGCCGGTGCCGAGGTCGATGGCGCGGTGTCGCGACGCCATCGCGAACAGCAGGTACTTGCGCGCCCACGCCTGCACGTTCTCGAAGGTCACATCCTCCACCTCGGTCGGGTGGTCGATCATCCGGAAGATGTCCTCGCTGACCTGCGACACCGGCAGCTCGTAGAGCTGCGCACCCAACGCTTCGGCCAACGCGCGCGCGTTGAGACGAGTTCGCTCGGTCGTCCCGAGACCAGGCATGGTCGCGGCGAGGATCCGCTCCCGCGGCAGGGCGAGCAAATCCATCGCTCTCGCCGCGACCAGGAGAGCGTGCGTCGAATCCTGGCCGCCCGACACGCCGACGACGACGCGCCGTCCCGTCTCCGGAAGAGCGTCGAGCCGCCGCGCGAGGGATGTCGCCTGGATCGCAAATACTTCCTGACATCGCTCGTCGCGACGCGCCGGGTCCGACGGGACGAATGGATACGGATCGATGGTTCGTCGGATCTCACAGTACAGATTGCGATCCCGGGCTTCGCGCGGCTCGCCGTAGTCGACGAACCGGAACGATCGCGACCAGTCGGCCGCGTTGTCCGCGAAGGACGACTGCCGCATGCGGTCCTGTTCGATCGATCGGAGGTCCACGTCGACGACGATCGAGGTACCGCGCATGGCGAACCGCTCCGCCGCCGCGAGGAGTACCCCGCGCTCGGCGACCAGACCTTCGCCGTCCCAGGCGAGGTCGTCCGTCGACTCACCGTATCCCGCCGCGCTGTACATCTGGACCGCCAGGTTGCGAGCCGACGCGCCGACGACGAGGGCGCGCCGGTACTCCGACTTCGCGACCGTCACATTCGACGCGGAAAGGTTCGCCAATACGGTCGCCCCGTGCAACGCCGCCACCGCGCTCGGCGCGATCGGCACCCAGAGGTCCTCACAGACCTCGACGTGGATCGCGAACCCCGGTCGGTGCCGGGCTCGCAGGATCAGGTTCGAGCCGATCGGAACCCGATCGCCGGCCACGTCCACTTCCGCCGCCCGCAGACTGCGCGCGGGCGCAAACCAGCGCCGCTCGTAGAATTCCCGGTAGTTCGGGAGGTAGCTCTTCGACGCGATGGCCAGCACGCGGCCGCGGTACAGGGTCGCGGCGCAGTTGTAGAGGAGACCGTCCACCGCGAGCGGCAGCCCGACACTCACGGCCATGTTCATGTGCGCCGTGTCGGCCAGGATCGCCCGCAGCGCCTCGTCCGACGCGCGCCGCAGGGTGTCGTCGAAGAAGAGGTCTCCACACGTGTACGCCGTCAAACCGAGCTCCGGACACAACGCGTACTCCGCCCCATCGCGATACACGGCGCCGAGAAGCTCCAGGTGGGCGGCGGCGTTCGCCGCGGGGTCCGCCACCCGAACGGTCGGCACGACGAGGGCGACACGGGCGAAGCCGTGCCGGCGCGAATCCAGGAACTCCAAACGGTTGTTTTCCGTCGTCATGAGAAGCGCGCACCTGCCTCGAACCGGTCATACCCCAAAGAGAATGCGACATCATACACGCCGGTGCCGCCGCGTAAACGACATGCGTCGGCGGCATAGGGGATTCCCCGAGGGGGGTGACATTTCCGCCCGACTCGTATAACTCGCCCTGTGGGTAGGGAGCATACATCCATGGGGACGATCATCGATCTCGAAGTGCGCCGCGCGCGGCGCGCGACAGGCCGACCAGTCGGACACGGCGGGCAGTCCGTCGAGTGCGAAAACTGCGGCGAGTCCCATCCGGTCGTACGGCTGGCCGGTGGCGAAGAGCGCTGTCTCACGGCGTTCTACGACGGACGAAAGTGGTTCTGTAAGAATCGCGGCTGTCGCCAGGCGTGGCTGAAACCTCTCCAGTCGAGCTGACCTGAGACGCGATGCGGCGGCCATCCCGGCGCGCCCATCCACATGGAATCAAGCATGGCGTACGCGCAGTTCGATCGCCTCAGTGTCGATTCCATCGTCGAAGAGTTCGACCTGCGCGTCGCCGACGGCGAAGCCATATCGATTCTCGGGCCGACGGGCTGTGGAAAGACGCGTCTGCTGCGGACGATCGCCGGTTTCGCAGCACCCCGTCGCGGCGCGATTTCGATCGGCGGAACGCCGATCGACACCCTGCCTCCAGGTGCGCGCGGCGTGGCCATGGTCGTCGAGGGATTCGCCCTCTACCCTCACATGACCGTGGCGCAGAACGTCGAGTTTCCCCTCTCGAGCGATAGGGCGCCGGCGGACGAGCGCAGCGATTGGCTGGTCGAGTTGATGGCGCACCTCGACCTCGATGCGATCCGCGGTCGTTATCCGAGTGAACTGTCGGCCCCCGAGCGCCTGCGGGTGGCTCTTGCGCGAGCGATGGCGCGGCGCCCGCGTCTACTTCTCCTCGACGACCCACTGCGCGATCTGCGGGGGGAAGGCCGCATCGAGATGCGCCGGCGACTGCGGGTCCTGCAGCGCGGTTGGCAGGTCACGACGGTACACGCAACCAGCGACTTCGCCGACGCGATGGCGCTCGGCGATCGCATCGCGTTCGTCGCCGGTGGCCGCGTCCACCAGGTGGACACGCCCGCGTTGATGTACGTGAATCCCGCGACCGCCGCGGTTGCCGCCGCGCTCGGCACTCCCGGCATCAACCTCCTGCAAGGCCGCGCCGAAGGTGGCGCGGTGCACCTCGCCGAACAAACGGTGCAACTGCTGCCCGAGCAGACGTCCTCGTACCGCGGCGAAGGAGCGGATGTCCTCGTCGGCGTTCGCCCCGAGGATTTCGACCCATCGGCCGAGCGGAGGAATTCGCTCGTCGCCGTTCTCGACCCGAGCAGCCGCCAGTCGTTGGGCAGCTACTCCACCGTGCGCGGGCAGGTGGCGGACCAGGAGGTGGTCGTCCAGGTGCCCGGCAACCCCTCGGACATCCCGCGGCGCGCGTACGCGGGGGCGAGCACGTTGCTGTTGTTCGATCGCGTCACCGGCGAGAGGTTGCGCTGATCGATTTGCCGGCGCAACCGCGAACCCGTATGGTCGACGCACTGCGAATGCGGAGACCGACGTGCTGATGAGATCGCTGGCTGTGTGCGCCGCCCTGCTGTCGGGGTGTCTGTTCGTCCCGACAACGACGATCGCCCAGGACGCGCGCCCGTCGATTTCCGTGAGCGGTTCCGGCTACGTCCTCGGAGCCCCTGACCTCGCGGTCGTGAGCTTCGCGGTGGAGACCGCGGCCGCGGAAGCATCGGCGGCGATGGAGCAGAACGCTCGCAAGAGCCAGGCGGTGGCAGCGGCGATCAAAGGCGCCCTCGGTGAGCAGGATCGGATGTCGACGACGGGGTTCGCACTCGATCCGGTCTACGACCACCAGCGCGACCGGGCGCCGGACGAGCCGCCCGCCATCACCGGATACGTCGCGCGCAACCAGGTGAACGTCGAGACCAAGAACACCCAAGGGGTCGGGACGTTGATCGACGCTGCCGCGAAGGCGGGCGCCAACCGGATCGCGGGATTGCAGTTCACGCTCGAAGCGCGGGACGAGGCCACGTCGCAAGCCCTCGCCAAAGCGACGGCGGATGCGCAGCGCCAGGCTCGGGCAATCGCCGCGGCGTTGGGCGTCACGCTCGGACCGGTGCTGCACGCGAGCACGACCGAACCGGCGACTTTCGACACGCGCCAGTACAAGGGAATGGCGATGGCCATGGAGTCGGACGCGCCCACCCCGATCGAGGCCGGCGACGTCCGGGTCGACGCGACCGTTCACGTCACATTCGCCATCGAGTGAAGCGCCCGCGGGCGCTCGTAGCGTCCCTGTTGGCCTCGCCCCATTTCCAGGGCGAACCCTATCCAACTCAGACGCAGCCCGGTCTTGCGCCGATTTGAACGACCGGCGGGACAGGCGTAGCCTGATCACTCGAAGCCCCAACGGGCTGCCAGCCCTACCAGAGACGCCCACTTTCAACAGGGCGCGATTCGGGAGGATTCAACATGCGTGGATCGATGATCGCCGTTGCGGTCGCAACTTCAATCGCTTTGACCTTGTCCGGCTGCGAGACCTACCAGCGGCAGTCGGGGACGACGAAAGGCGCGGTCGTTGGCACCGCCGGAGGCGCGGCGGTCGGTTCGGCGATCGGCGCGATCGCGGGTGGCGGCGAAGGCGCCTGGAAGGGCGCGGCGGTCGGAGCCGTCGTCGGCGGCGTCGGCGGCGGGCTCATCGGCAGGTACATGGACAAGCAGGCCGCCGAGATGGAAGCGGTGCTGTCCGAACAGGACCGACTGCGCCGCGAGCAGGAGACCCTGTACCTCACTCTCGGCAGCGATGTGCTGTTCGATTCCGGGAGCGCTTCGCTACAACCTGGGGCTACCGATAAACTCCGCGAGGTGGCGGGCATTCTGAGTCGCTACCCCCGCACGGTGATCGAAATCACCGGCCACACGGACAGTCGCGGGGCCGACGAGATGAATCGTGACCTGTCGACGCGCCGGGCCGGAGCCGTGGCGGACCAACTGATCGCGCAGGGTGTGAGCAGCGCGCGGATCGTGACCCGCGGCGAAGGGGAAGCGCGCCCGGTCGCCAACAACGAGACGCTCGAAGGCCGGCAACTGAACCGCCGCGTAGAACTCGTCATTCGCCCCGACGAGCAGCTGCGCGAGGAAGCGGCGCAACCGACCGGCGAAGAGCCCAAGTAAGCTGGCCACCAGCCCCCTAGCCCCGCATTGCGGCGGGGAGAGGGTCGGGGTGAGGTGCTCGTCGCAGTTCGAACTACGCGACGAACCCCTGCGCCATCCAACTGACCCACGACCCGGTAACAGCGTCCGTGGCAATTGGCGCGGCGGTCTGTTAACTCGATCGAATCTCAGGTCGCGCTGCGTCGCTCGGGCATCGACACGAGGGGCGGCGAGAGACGCGCGCGCGGCCGCGGATGCGCGGCACCGGGGGTGGAGGAGAGGTCGGCGTCTGAACAGATCGAGGCCGACTCGAGCGGAGGGACTCATGGCGGTGCATCAGGAACGCGAGCACTGGAAAAGCCGATTCGGCTTTCTCATGGCGGCCGTAGGGTCCGCGGTGGGCCTCGGCAACATGTGGCGCTTTCCGTACCTCACCGCCGAACACGGCGGCGCGGCATTCGTCATCCTGTACATCCTGATGAGCGTCTTCATCGCCATCCCCGTCCTCCTCGCGGAAATGGCGATCGGGCGAGGCGCCTCGCGCGGACCGATCCAGGCACTCGGGTTTTACGGCGGTAGGTGGTGGAAGTGCCTCGGCGCCGTGTTCGTCGCCGCCGGGTTCCTGATCGCCTCCTACTATTCGGTGATCGCGGGCTGGACCCTGCGATACTCTTTGGAGGCTTTGTTCATCGGATTCCCCAACGACCCGGTCGCGCATTTCGGCGAGATCTCTTCGGGCTGGGACGCCCTCGCCTGGCACCTCACGTTCATGGCCAGCACCATGTGGATCGTCGGCAACGGCGTGACAGGGGGAATCGAGCGTACGTCGGTCATCGTCATGCCACTGCTTTTCCTCGTCGTCTGCGGCCTCGCCGTTTACGCGGCAACATTGCCCGGCGGTGACGCCGGCTACGCGTACTACCTCAGCGCCGAGGACTACACTGATATCTTCTCGCTCGATGTTCTCGCCGATGCCGCCGGCCAGGCATTCTTCAGCTTGAGCTTGGGGATGGGGGCGATGCTCACGTACGCCAGCTACCTCGATCGGACCACGAACCTGCCGGTGCAGGCGACGATCATTGCGTTCTCCGATTTCTCCGTAGCGTTGGTCGCGGGCCTCGTGGTCTTTCCGATCATCTTCGCGCTGGGGCTGTCGCAGGACGTGAGCGAGAGCACACTCGGTGCCCTCTTCATCACCCTACCGAAGGCATTTCTCGACCTCGGCGTCGTAGGACGCGCGGTTGGCTTTCTGTTCTTCGCGACGTTGGTGGTCGGCGCGCTCACCTCGCTGATCTCCCTGATCGAGGTGGTCGTCGCGTCGACCGTCGACCTGACCGGGTGGAAGCGACGCTCGGCGACCTTGTCGACGGGAATCGCGGCCGCCGTGTTCGGCATCCCCGCCGCGATCAACATCTCCATTCTCGACGCGATGGACCAGGTCGCAACCCACGTCCTGCTCATCGGTGGTGGACTCGCACTGGCCGTCTTCACCGGCTGGGTCATGCCCGAACCGGAGCGCGAGATCGCGGCCGGCGCCGGCTCGTACTGGTGGTTCCCGTTGTGGCGGCGCATCCTGCGCTACGCAGTGCCGCTGACGCTGGCGCTGCTCATGTTCAAAGCCGTGCCGCGCACGGTCAGCAACGTCCTCGCCCTGTTTCCGTGACGCCGTCGGATCAGACGTTGAACCGGAAATGGATGATGTCGCCGTCGCGCACCTGATACTCTTTGCCCTCGAGCCGCAGCTTGCCGGCGTCCCGGCACTTCGCGTCGGACCCCAGGGCGATGAAGTCGTCGTACGCGACGACCTCGGCGCGAATGAATCCGCGCTCGATGTCGCTGTGGATCTTGCCCGCCGCGCGCACCGCCGAGGTTCCACGCTCGATCGGCCACGCGCGCACTTCGTCTTCGCCGCTGGTCAGAAACGAGATGAGATTGAGAAGACCGTAGGCGGCTCGAACAAAGCGATCGCGGGCCGGTGCCTCGAGCCCGAGATCGGCGAGAAACGCGCCGCGGTCCGCCGCGTCGAGAGCGGAGATCTCCATCTCGACTCTCGCCGACATCGATAGCCCGACCGTTGCGCTGCGAGCGAGCAGGCTCTCGATCGCCGGCTCGAGCGAGGCTCCCGCCCGCGCTTCGTCGACGTTGACCAACACCATCAGGGGCAGCCGCGACAAAAAGCCGAACCCGGCCAACTCGCGCTCCTCCAACGGACTCAGTTCGAGTTGCCGCAACGGCCGCTCGCCCTCCAGCGATTCGCGGCAACGCTCGAGAAGCGCTGTCTCCTTCTCCTTGCCTTTTTCCTTGCGCAGTCGCTCCAACCGCTTTTCGACAATCTCGAGGTCGGCGAGGATCAACTCGGCGGCGAACCCCTCGATGTCTCCCGATGGGTTGGCGGCGCGATCGGACGACGCGTCGTCGAAGGACCGGACCACCTGCACCAGCGCGTCCGCGTCGCGCATCTGCGCGATCGTCGTGCGGTCGATCGCGTGCGTCGCCTCCGCTCGTCCGGGGTAATCGACGAACACCACCTCACCGAACGTGGTCTTCTTCGGCTGGAAGATCTCGGTGAGGCGATCGATCCGCGCGTCCGGGACCTTGATCGTGCCGAGGTTTGGACGGGTCGGGTCACCGCCAAAACCCACCGCCGCGTCCAGACCGGTCAGCGCGTTGAAAACAGTGGTCTTACCCGAGCGCGGGAAACCTACGATGCCGATCTTCATATTGCCGCTGTTCCCTTCGCTCGACGCGCGTTCGCCGCCGACAGCCCGTGCCACCGCATACCGCGGTGCGATCACGCCGCCGCGAGTGACCCGCCGAATAACGCGCGGTTCACTGTGACCCTGCCCTGCGCCGCCCGACGCACGACGTCGACCTTCCCTACGAGTCCGCCAGGCGTTGCGCGGCGCCTCTCAATAGACCCACTCGTTTTTGCTGTAACGAAAAATCTCCGTCACCTCGGTGGCCTCGATGATCTTCGGGCGGTTGACCAATGCCTCGCTCGTCGACGCACCCTGATGGCGGTACTTGAACTCGAGGTATTTGATCGTGCCGACGGGAACCTTGGTCTCCGGACGCAGTTCCGAGAGGGCACAGGTGTACTTCTTGTCGTAGCCTACAAACTCTCCCTCGACCCCCTCGGTGATCGGACGCCAGGCGATCGCGTTCTTGTTGTCGCGTTCGCGCTGTTCGAGAAAGCCCATCCACTTGACGCAAAACGTCTCCAAGGACCCCGCTAATTGCTCCTGCTTCGCCGCCTGCCCCCAAGCCGCGGACGTCGATCCGATCGCGATGACACTCGCGGCCAGGATCATTCTAAGTGACGTCGCAGTTATTTGACCGATCTTCACAGCATCCTCCCAATCGATCGCTCGGCCACCCCCCGTTACCGCGGCCGCGCAGAACACTGACGCTACGCCCGACCCGGTTGCGGGTCAACCGAGGATCGGCGGACTTGCCCGCGATCACATGGGGCCATACAGAAAGCCTTCACCAGCCTTCGGCCCACTGCCTCTGACCATGTACACCCTCACTCCGCCGCAGATCTTCGGCGCGCGATTCGTTTCGCTGCTCTTTCTCGCAAGTATTGCCACCTGGGCGGTCGCCCTGCCGGACCGGCTCACGGCTGTACAACGGGGCCTTGCCCAATCGGCGAGCGCCATCGCCGCGCTCACCGGCGGCGCCAACCGCGTGGTCGACCACAAGATCTTCGTCCGCGGCCTGACGCTCGACATCAACTACGAATGCACGGGCGCGTACGTGCTGCTGATCCTGGCGACCTTCCTGGTCGCATATCCGGCGAGCTGGGCGCAGCGGATCCTCGGCTTCCTGATCGGTGTCGCGGGCCTGACGCTGGTGAACATCCTCCGCATCTCCGTGCTCGTGCGCGTCGCCGAGATCCGCCCGGACCTCTTCCCCTACTTCCACGAGTACGTCTGGCAGGGAGTCTTTCTCGTGCTCGTGATCGCCTACGCGATGCGCTGGGTCGAGCGGTTGCGATGAAGGCGCGCTTCGTCCTGCGTTTTCTGGTCACGTTCGCGATCTTGATCCCAATCGGCGCCGCCACCCAGGCCCCGCGCGGATACGCGGCCGCACTCCGCGCGGCGGCGGCGGTGCTCGCCCCGGCGTTGAGCGGGTGGTCCGTGGAACGAGTCGCCGATTCGAGCCCCGCGCAGCTCCGCTTTCGGCGCGGCTCCGAGTCGTTGCCGGTACTCCTCAGCCTCGATGCGCTTGCACTGGGGCTCCTGCCGTTGCTCAGCCTGATTGGCGCCACGCCGCGGATGGGGGCGCGCCAACGCGCCGTGGCCGCGCTGCTCGGAGTCGCCGGGCTCTTCGTTCTCCACCTCGTCATCCTGATCGCCTACCCGTGGATGGTGCGCGATCCCGACGCGGTGAAGGACATCTCGGGAACGTTCCTCGGCCTGCTGACGTTCGTCG
>Ga0307505_10000523_pt1 | contig 41753 bp, 37 predicted proteins | sample 23_S_MG_FD_202183 | JGI IMG/M metagenome (GOLD analysis project Ga0307505, IMG submission 202183) | Soil microbial communities from Populus trichocarpa stands in riparian zone in the Pacific Northwest, United States - 23_S | ecosystem: Environmental > Terrestrial > Soil > Riparian zone > Trees...
CCGATTCCCCGGATGCCGGCAACCCGTGTGGCGGTGCGACATCGACCACACCATCGACCACCAACACGGCGGGCAAACAGCGCCCTGCAATCTCAGTCACCTCTGTCGACGACACCACGTCCTCAAACACCAGACGAAATGGACCGTCGAGCAGCACCCCGGCGGGGTGCTGGTGTGGACCAGCCCCCTCGGCCGCGTCTACACCGACAAACCACCCCCGACACTGAGATTCGTACCCTCCGAACGCGACCCCGCACCACCCGGGCTGCCCGATCCAGCTCTATCCGGCTGATCGACGGCCAGCCGGTTGACCGAGCGTCGGCGGCGGCGGCGCGCTGATCTCCGACTGGATCGCCTCGGATCACACCCGCACGCGGACGGGCATGCTCTCCCACCCGCGCAGCGTGTTGTTGAGGTGACGCCGCGGCGCTTGCGTCAGCTCGATCGCGGACACGCGGTCCAGGAGCGCGTCCACGAGCGCGGTCACCTCCTGGCGCGCCACGTGCTGTCCGACGCAGTGATGCAGGCCCATGCCGAACGCAACATGACCCGAGGGATCGCGTGAGAGGTCGAATCGCTGCGGATCCGGCCAGCGACGAGGGTCGCGGTTCGCGGCGCCGAGGAACATCATCACCTTCCGCTCGGGCGGGATGACAGCGTCGGCGATCCTCGTCTCGGTCGTCGTCGTTCGGAAGAAGGTCTGCACGGGCGACTCCAGCCGCACCCCCTCCTCGAACGCGCGGGCGAGCAGGGACCGGTCGGCGCGAAGTCGCTCCCACTGATCCGGGTGCGTGGCCAGGGCATGCAGGACGGCCGCGACGCCGGTGACCGTGGTGTCCACTCCTGCGGTGAGCAACGATCGAACGAGGAACGGCGCTTGCTCGTGTGTGATCTCGCCGCGGTCGGCGGCAGCCCAGATCCGCGCGCCAAAGCCCGAATCGTTCAGATTCTCACGCCGGCACTGGTCGCTGATCCACTCGATGGCGGGAGCGATGGTCTTGGCTGGCCCGGTCACCCGGTCATTGCGCGGACCGAAGGCATTGAACGCGAAGTCCCCGTACGGGAGCAGATGCTCGCGATGCTCCTGGCCGATGCCGACGGCGTCTGGGAAGACGCGGAGTGGGAACGGTTCAGCCAGAGCGGAGATGGCATCGAACTCTGTTCCCTGCGCGAGAACCTCATCGACCAGAGATGCGGCATCCGCCTGCCAGCGCCCTTTGAGCGCGCGGAGACGACGCTGCGACAGCAGCTGTGACAGCACGGCGCGCGGGGCATCGTGCCGGGGTGGGTCGGCCTCGAGCAGAAGGCTCGGCGGGCGCCACGGCTTTTCGTGGGTGAAGTTGCTGAGACCCACGCCGGCGCCGGATTGCAGCGACTGCCAGTCGGTGAGCGCCCGGTGCACATCGGCGTAGCGCGCGACGGCATGAACCTCGTACCGCGACAGGTAGACGACGGGGCCGAGTTCGCGCAGCTTCTCGTGGAACGGCAACGGGTCGCTGAGGAACTCCGTCGAGAAGGGGTCGATGTCCGACACGGGAATCTCGTGAGCGAGGGTTGTCATGGTGCTCCTTTTCGTCACTGCCGATGTCATGGTTCGAGGCTCACAGGTCGAGCACGAGGCGCTTGTCGAGGCTGCGTGACACGCACGGGAACATGCAGGAGCCCGCCGCCCGTTCGATGTCGTCGAGGAGAGAGTCCCGATGCTGTGGCCGCCCGTCGAGGACGTCCGTCTCGCAGGTGCCGCAGACTCCCTGGCCGCACGACGTCAACACCTCGACGCCGATGCGATGCAGGGCGGTGACGAGCGTCTCGTCGGGAGCGACCGTGGTCGAGGTGCCCGATCGCCGGGCGATCACCTCGAACGCGACGGCAGGGAGGGGGTCGGATGCCGCAGGCGCGGCGAATCGTTCGATACGCGGTGCGAGGCCGCCAGGCAGCGCGCCCCATGCCTCGACCGTGTCCAGCAGGCGCGCCGGGCCGCAAGCGTAGATGCGCACGTCCGGGTCGCTTGGGCGCCAGGACTCCAGCTCGGCTCGACCGGCTTCGTCTGCGCAGTGCACGGTCACGCGATCGCCATGGAGCGCGAGCTCGCTTTCGTACGCGAGGGTCGTCCGGGTGCGTCCGAGGTAGAGCAGGCGCCAGTCCGCGTCCAGCAGATCAGCCTGCGTGATCATCGGGAGGATCGGCGTGATGCCGATGCCGCCGGCGATGAACAGGTAGGTCGCCGCGGGTGCGAGGCGGAAGTTGTTCCGAGGTCCGCCGAATCGGACGACGGAACCCTCATGGATCGTGTCGTGCATGAGGATCGAGCCACCCGCGCCGTCGGCCTCGCGCTGGACGGCGATCCGATACGTCTGGGTGTCCCATCGGTCGCCGCACAGGGAGTACTGGCGGGTAGTGCCATCCTGCGGCGTCAGATCGATGTGTGCGCCCGGCGTCCAGTCCGGAAGGCGGGATCCGTCAGGTCGACGGAGGGTGAACTCGACGACGTCGTCCGAGACGATGCGCCTCGCCGAGATCACTGCGAGATCACGCACGCCGGTGGAGACGGTGGCGTCGGCGACGATGGCGGTCACGTGCACTCCTCTGCGGTGAGGCGACAGACGAAGCGCGCCACGCGGAGGGGTGCCTGCTGTCGGATACGGCCACAGTCAACCCCGTCGGCGTGCCAGCCAGGTCGACGAATTCCGTTCATCGGAATCGGAAGCTAGTATCGGTGGAAGGAGGATCGTATGGCGCGCGGTTCCGACGGCGAGAGCGTGCTGCGCAAGCATCTGCGCATCCTGGAGGCGTTCGACGCCCTCCGGCCCTTCCTCACGCTCACCGAGATCGCGCAGACCGCCGGGCTCGCGGGATCGACCACCCACCGGCTGGTCGCTGAGCTCGAGCGGGAGGGCCTGCTGGAGCGACTGCCCGACCGCAGCTACCGGCTCGGGGTGCGCCTGTGGGAGTTCGCCTCGCGCACGCCCGGAGCGCTGGGCCTGCGAGAGGTCGCGCGGCCGTGGATGAACGCGGTCCACGCCCGAATCGCGCAGCATACGCAGCTCGGCGTGCTGGGCGGGTTCGATGTCCTCTTCATCGAGCGGATGTCCACCCGCGGCGCTGTCGTGAACGCGACGCTCATCGGTGGGCGCATTCCGCTCCCGCTGAGCTCGAGCGGGCTGGTGCTGCTCGCTCATGCCGACGAGGCGCTCGTCGATCGGGTGATCGAGCGCGGCTGGCCCCATCCGACCCGCCACTCGCTCGGCGACGGAGAGCAGCTGCGTGACCGGCTCCGCCGCGCTCGCGCCGACGGCTTCGTCGTGCTCGACGGGCACATCTACGAGGAGTCCAGGGGAATCGCCGTGCCCGTCTTCGGCCCGCAGGCGACGGTGTACGCGGCGCTCGGCGTCGTCGTTTCGAACTCCCGCGATTCGCCGAGTGCGGCCATCGAGACGCTCGTCGTCGCCGCAGCGGGGATCACCAGGGCCTTGACGGAGGCCTATGTCACCGGCACGGCGGCGGCGCCCCCGTCACGGTACGACGTCGGTCCGCTCGTCAGCACATCCGCCGCCAGCGTGGAATACTTCGCCACGCGCGGCCGAGGACTCGACGGCTCCGTACCCGGCGATCCGTCGGGACGCGTGCCCGATCCGGCGGAGCAGCCGACTCAGAGGCCGCGCGCCTCGCGCACGAGTTCGCCGTAGACCCCCGCACTCGGCTTCGCGGTGCGCTCGAACGTCTCGCGGTTCACGCTGTGCAGACCGAGCTGGGGACCGTAGCCGAAGATCCACTCGAAGTTGTCCATCAGAGTCCAGTGGCAATAGCCGAGCACAGGCACGCCGTCGGCGATCGCCTGGGCCAGTCCGGCGAGCGACGGTTCGATGAAGGCGGCGCGGATGCTGTCATCGGGCGTGCCGATCCCGTGCTCGCTGACGAGAATGGGCACCCCGCTCACGGCGTATGCATACTCGACGGCGCCGCGCAGGGAGTCCGGCTCCACGGCGGTCCCCATGCCGTTCACCACGACCCCGTCGGCCGCGGGCACCGGTCCATCGGGGCCGTAGACGATGCGCTCGTAGTTCTGGACGCCGACGAAGTCGTCGCCGCGGGCGAGTTCGAGCCAGTGGTCGTAGACCTCGGCGCGCTTGCGATCGCGGATCTCGTCGCCGCCCGGACCGGCGACATCGTCGACCATGGCCAGCGAGAGGCCCACGGGGAGATCGGGTCGCCGCTCCTTGATCGCGGCCTTCGCCGCGAGGTGGCCGGCTGTCATGCCGGCGCGCATCCCGGCGAAGTCCTCGCGCAGCATCACGTTGCCCGCGCGATAGCGCTCGACACCGGCGGCCCGGCTGGCGGCTTCGAGCGTCTGCCGCTCGAGCTCGGGAATGAAGTCCGGCAGGCCCGCCCACGTGAGCATCTCTGGCAGATCGGGCTCGTTGAAGGTCACGGCGAGTCGGATGCGGTCGCCGAACCGATCCATCACGACTGCGCTGTAGCGGGCGAAGAGCTCGGGAGCGTCGGGGTCGAGCCATGCGCCGCGCGCGGCGAACCAGTGCGGCGACGTGAAGTGGTTGAACGTCACGATGGGCGCGAGGCCGCGCGAGAGGCATCCGTCCACCACCGCTTCGTAGTGCGCGAGGGCCTCGTCCGAGAACTCGCCTTGCACGGGCTCGATCCGCGCCCACTCGACGGAGAACCGGTAGGCGTTGAGGTTCATGCGGGCGACGAGGTCGAGGTCGGACTCCCAGAGCTCCCAGCCGTTCGTGGCCTTGCCGGACCGCGCCTGGAAGACCGTCGGCGTCACATTCTCGAGGAACCACGTGTCGCTGTCGACGTTGTCGCCCTCGTTCTGGTGGCCGGCGGTGGCGACCCCCCAGAGGAAGTCGGCGGGGAAGGAGAAAGCGGGCATGGTGATCCTCTCTGGACTCTTGATTCCATCATGCCGCACTTGTTCATTGAATGAAAGCATGTTTCACTGTACGCAGTGAGGGTTCAGCCGCATGTTAGGCGCTCGCTAACGAACAACCGCCCGAGTCCGAATGGCCAAACGCGCCGTCCGGCGTCACGCTGGGGATGAAGGATCGCTTCCCGATTGCGATCCGCGACACCGAAGTCCGCAGCATCACATCGATCACAGGAGATCAGGATGTCCCGCACCACCACAGCCCGTGGCGCCGCCGTCGTTGCGGCGATCGCAGTATCAGCCCTTGCACTCAGCGCATGCTCCGGCGGCGGAGACGACGGGAACGGCGGCGACGAGCCCGCCGACGCCTCCGTCCTCGTCATCGGCCTCGACTCCGACCAGGCCGCGCTCGGCTACGACCCCGTCCGCTACTCGGCCGGTCAGCGAATGTTCTTCGAGGGCATCTACGACTCGCTCTTCGTGCTCGACGAGGACGGCAAGGTCATCCCCCAGCTCGTCACGAACTTCGAATACAGCGAGGACCAGACGCAGCTCACGCTCGACCTCGACACGGCCGCGACCTTCGACGACGGCACGGCGCTGAGCGCCGCACTCGTCAAGGAGAACCTCGACTTCCGCGGCAACCCCGATCTCTCGGCGTACAACGGCTTCGCCCAGGGCGGGCAGAACGAGATCACCGATGTGGCGATCGTCGACGACGATACGGTCACACTGACATTCGCGGCTCCCAAGCCCGGCTTCGAGGCCAACCTGGTGCTTCCCGCCGGTGCGATCGTCGGTCCGGCCGGCGTCGCAGACCGGTCGAGCCTGGATGCGACGCCCGACGGCTCCGGTCCACTCGCCGTCGACGAGGGCGCGACGGTGAAGGGCAACTCCTATCTGCTGGTGAAGAAGGAGGACCACGCCGGCGTGGACGCATACCCCTTCGACTCGTACGAGTTCCGTCCCATCATCGACCCGCAAGCGCGCGTGAACGCGGCGATCTCGGGAGAGGTCGACATGGCCTTCATCACCGCGGACACCCAGGCTCAGGTCGAGTCGGCCGGTGTCGGCCTCGTCGCCAACGGTGGCACCGTGCAGAGCCTGATCGCATTCGACAAGGCTGGAGCGACCGCACCCCAGTGGGGCGACCCGCGGGTCTTCCAGGCGCTCTCGATGGCGATCGACCGCGAGACCTATGTGAACGCCATCCACACCGGTGAGGTGCCGACCGCCAACGCCCTTCCTGCCGAGAACCCGGGATACCTGCCCGAGCTCGAAGAGGAGTACGCGTACGATCCCGACGGCGCCAAGGCGCTGCTGGCCGAGGCCGGCTACCCCGACGGGTTCTCCTTCGATTTCACGATCACGCCGCAGAGCCAGCGCGACCTCGAAGCGATCCAGCCGTACTGGGCGGCGATCGGAGTCGATGTGGTGCTCAAGAACGCTGCATCCACCGAGGAGGCCTTCGCCGTCGTTCAGACCGAAGCGCTCGGCGGGCCGATCCCGCTCACGTGGACCAACCCGCTGGGCAATGTGTTCGGCGTGCTGTTCGGCTTCGCGAACTTCCACGGCGCCCAGAACGATGCGATCCAGGGTGCCGCCGGCGCGTACGGAGCAGCACAGGGCGATGAGGCCGCACAGGCGGCAGCGCTGCAGGACCTCAACCGTGCGATCGTCGACTCGGGGTGGCTGATCCCGCTCTTCGAGCAGCTCGCACCGTGGGCGTACAACACTGACAAGATCGAGGAGCCGACGTTCCCCGGTGCCGAGGCGTTCCCGATCCTGGCGTCCATCCAGCCCGCACAGTGATCTGATGCCGGTGCCGGCGGCGGATGGTCGTCGGCACCGGCATTCCTGGGAGTTCAGATGCTTGTCTTCGTGCTGAAGCGGATCACGTGGGCCGTCCTGACACTGCTTGTCGCGTCCTGGATCGCGTTCGTGCTCGTCCACCTCTCCGGCTCGACGCCCGGCGGGGTGGCCCTCGGCCAGTCCGCCACGCCCGAGCAGGTGTATGCGTACAACACCGAGATCGGCTGGTTCGATCCGTGGATCGTGCAGTACGCGCGATGGGTCGGAGAGGTGCTGCAGGGCAACTTCGGCGTCTCGCTCATCGACGGGCGCGCGATCGGCCCCGACATCGCCAAACGCCTGCCCGTGACGGCGGCCCTCGCCCTCGGAGGCACCCTGCTGAGCGCGGCGATCGGCCTCGTCCTCGGCGTCGTCGCGGCGGTGCGCGGCGGTGCCGTCGACAGGGGCATCACCGTCCTCACCGGCATCATGCTCTCACTCCCGGCCTTCTGGATCGGCGTCCTTCTCGTCTACGTCTTCGCGGTGCAGCTGCGGCTCCTTCCGGCGACCGGATTCGTGCCGTTCGACGTGAGCCCGGAGAGATGGTTCCGGTCCCTCGTGCTGCCGGTCCTCACGATCGCGATCACCTCCGCCGGGTTCATCGCCCGGCAGACGCGCGCATCGATGGCGGAGTCACTCGCTCAGGAGCACATCCGCACGCTGCGCGCGGTGGGCACGCCGACCTGGCGAATCGTCTACGTCCACGCCCTGCGCGGCGCGAGCCTCCCGATCCTTGCAAGCGTGGCCATCCAGTTCATCGTGCTCTTCGGCGGCTCCGTGATGATCGAGCTGCTGTTCGCGCTTCCCGGCATAGGTCAGGCGATGCAGGCGGCCGTCGGCGCGGCCGACCTTCCCTTCGTGCAGGCGCTCGTGCTCGTTGCGACACTCGTCGTCGTCGTCGTGAACCTGCTGCTGGAGACGCTCAACCGCACCCTTGACCCGAAACTGCGCACCTCATGACCGTCTCAACGACCGCGATCCTGACGATCAGCCGCTCAGAACGCAAGCGCGGCGGCCGGCTCTTCCGCTCGCCCACCGCGATCGTCGCCGTGGTGTGGCTCGTCGGCCTGATCGTCGCGTCGCTCACCGCGCCGCTCTGGCTGCGCTACGGACCGCTCGAGCAGGACCTCAGCGCCGTGCTCCAGGCGCCGTCTGCCGCGCACCTCCTCGGCACCGACGAGCTCGGACGCGATCTCCTCTCCCGCATCGTCACCGCCGCGGCATCCACTCTCGCCCTCGCCGTCATTCCGCCGGTCGTCGCGGTGCTCATCACGGTCCCCGTCACGCTCTGGGCGGTGCGCAGCCGTCGCGGCGAGTCCGTCATGAACCGGGTGAGCGAGATCGTGATGTCGCTGCCCGGAACCGTCATCATCCTGGCGTTCATCGCCGCCGTCGGCACGAACATGCCGCTGGTGATGACGCTCCTGGGCGTGCTCCTGTTCGGAGCGCTCTACCGGATCTTCTTCGGCCAGGCGAAGTCGCTGCAGAAGCAGCTGTTCGTGGAAGCCGCCACGGTCGACGGCGTCCGCCCGCTGGTCGCGAGCTTCCGTCATGTGCTGCCGAACATGTCCACGACGGTGATCGTCCAGTTCGTGCTCTTCTTCGGCGTCGCCATCATGATGCAGGCCGGGCTGGCGTTCATCGGGCTCGGTCCGCAGCCGCCGGAGCCCACGTGGGGCGGCATGATCCAGACGGCATCGCGGTACATCTTCCAGCAGCCCTGGATGATGGTGCCCACCGGCGCCGTCCTCGCGCTGACGATCATCGCGGCGAACGCGCTCGCCGACGTGCTGGCCGGCGGGGCGGCGACGCCCCCTCCACTGGTGGCGCTGCGCCGCAAGCGTGCGAAGAGCGCCTCGACGGATGCCGCGTACGTCGTCATCAGCACGCCGGCGCCGACCTCGGCATCCGTCCCTCTCGAAGCAACCGCGCTGTTCCCGGTCGAACCCATCACGGACTATTCCGACGCCGTGGAACTCGCCGTGGGCTCGCCCATCGCGTCTGATGCGGGCACGCCGTCCGGCGTCGTGGCGTCCGAGGGTGAGCTCATCGTCGAGGATCTCGTTCTCGGAGTCGACGGGGGACCGGCGCTCGTCACGGGCGTATCGCTGCGGGTGCGACCGGGACGGGTCATGGGGCTGGTCGGCGAGTCCGGCTGCGGCAAGAGCGTCACCTCATACGCGCTGCTCGGCCTGCTCTCGCCCGGGCTCTCCGTTCGGTCCGGACGAATCCAATGGGGGTCGGTCGACCTGGCGCAGGCCGACGAGCGCACGCTGGCGAAGGTGCGCGGCCACGAGATCGCGTTCATCTCGCAGGAGCCCAGCCGGGCGCTCGACCCGATGTTCACCGTCGGATCGCAGCTCTCCGCAGCCGTCAGGCGACTCCGCGGCGTCGGCGCGAGCGAGGCCAAGCGCGTCTCGGGGCAGCTGCTCGCAGACGTCGGCATCGTCGATCCGCCGCGGGTGCTCAAGAGCTACCCGCATCAGATCTCGGGCGGCATGGCGCAGCGCGTCGCGATCGCGCTCGCGCTCGCCGGATCTCCCCGGCTCCTCGTCGCCGACGAGCCGACCACCGCCCTGGACGTCACCATCCAGGCCGAGATCCTCGCGCTCCTGCGGGGGCTCGTCGCCGAGCGAGACATGTCGATCATCCTCGTCACGCACGACCTCGGCGTCGTCGCCGACCTCTGCGATGACGTCTCGGTGATGTACGCCGGGCAGATCGTAGAGACGGGCTCGGTCCGCGACGTGCTGGTGCGCCCGGAGCATCCGTACACGATGGCCCTCCTGGCCGCGGATCCCCACGCGATCCTCGACTTCGAAGGCACGACGAGGCTCGCGTCGATTCCCGGTCAGGTGCCGCTGCCGGCATCGTGGAGCACGGGGTGCCGGTTCGCACCGCGCTGCCGGTTCGCGCAGGACGAGTGCCTCACCACGATCCCGCTGCTGTCGCGCGCCGTCGGGGACGGCGGCGTGCGCTGCGCGCGCCGTGGCGCGGTTCGCGGACGCCAGGAGGAGTGGCGCCAGCCCGTCACCATCGGAGGAGGAGAGCTGTGACGATCGTGCAGGACGCAGAAGATCAGAAGGATGCCGCGGCGACGCCGCTCCTCGAGGTGCGCAACCTCGTGGTGCGGTTCGGCAAGAAGGGTCCCCCTGCTGTCGACGATGTCTCCTTCGCGATCGCGCGCGGCGAGACGCTTGGACTCGTCGGGGAGTCCGGCTCGGGGAAGACGACGATCGGCCGGGCGATCCTCGGGCTGCAGGCGGTCACGAGCGGGCAGATCCTGTTCGAGGGCCGCGACATCACGTCGGCGAGCCCCGCTCACCGACGTTCGCTCCAAGGCAGCCTGCGCGCGGTGTTCCAGGATCCGTTCTCCTCGCTCAACCCGCGTCGCCCCATCGGCGACGCGATCACCGAGCCGCTGCGCGTCGCGGGGGTTCCGCGTGCCGAGCGAGACCGGCGCGTCCGGGAGGTGCTGGATGCCGTCGGCCTCGCTCCGGGCTCCGAAGCCCGGTATCCGCGCCAGTTCTCTGGCGGGCAGCGCCAGCGCATCGCGATCGCGCGCGCTCTGGTGACCGACCCCCGCCTCGTGGTGTGCGACGAGGCGGTGAGCGCCCTCGATCTGTCCACGCAGGCGCAGGTGCTGAACCTGCTCGCCGATCTGCGCGCCGGAAAGGACCTCGGGTACCTCTTCATCGCGCACGACATGGCTGTGGTCGAGTTCCTCGCCCAGCGGGTCGTGGTGCTCAATCGCGGCCGGATCATGGAGCAGGGGCCGACGCTCGAGGTGATGCGCAACCCGCAGCACCACTACACCCGCGTGCTCATGGCCGCTTCTCCCGTTCCCGACCCCGACGAGCAGGCCCGTCGGCGGGAAGCGTGGACAGCATTGCGCGCGGAGGCCAACGCCGCGGTCTGAGCGCTGAACCGCGTGTCAGTGGAAGGTCGCCTCGGTCAGGGGCGACAGCGCCTGCGCCGTCTCGCGGAACAGCTTGACCATCGGGTTGTGCGCGTCGCTGAGGCTGCACAGCACGATCGTCGCCGGCTCGATGTCGGAGACGGGGATGAAGGCGAGCTCGTCGCGGCGATACTGGCGGGATGCCGACTGGCCGGCGATGTTGACCCCGGCCCCCGCGGCGACGAGCTCGAAGAGGCCGTCGACGCTGTCGGCCGTCGGGCCGCGCTTCGGTCGCGTCCCGTCCGGCCGAGGATCCACGATCCACCAGTCAACGACCTCGGGAACGCCACCGGCGACCGCGACGAAGGTCTCGCCGTTCGTCTCCACGATGGTGACCGATTCGCGAGCGGCGAGCGGGTGATCCGCCGGCACGACGAGCACGCGCGGTTCGAGCCAGAGCGGCTCGACGCGGATGCGCGGCGGCAGCAGCATCGGCGCGGGGGCGAACACCACGTCCACCCGCCCGTTCTCGAGGTCGGCGGCGACGTCGAAGAACCCCAGGCGGCGCATTTCGATGCGCGCGTGGGGGATCGCCTGCATGGTGGCGGCGATCGCCGCCGTGGTCAGTGCTCCCGCGCCGGCGGCGACGACGCCCACCCGCAGGAGCGGCGTGCGCTGGTCGCGGCGCACTGATCGGGCCCAGTCGAGGATCTGGTCGTGGTCGTCCTGCACACGGCGGGCGAGCGGCAGGAGATCCCGGCCGCAGCTTGTCAGCTCCACCTTGCGAGGACTGCGGTCGAACAGCTTCACGTCGAGCTGCTGCTCGAGCCGGCTGATCTGCTGGCTCAGCGACGGCGGGGTGATGCTGAGCCGCTCGGCGGCGCGGCCGAAGTGCAGCTCCTCGGCGAGAACGCAGAAGTAGCGGATCACGTGGATCGGGACGTCCATGCGCCCGATCTTAGCCTCAGGCTAACGCCACGTAGGGAGCTCGAACTGGTCGTCCGCCCCGCGCAGCCACAGACTTGAAGGGCATGGAACGCGTGATCGGAATGGCCCGACAGTTCCATCTGCCTAACGGCGCAGCACGCTGCGGCACCTGTCTTACATGGAGGTAAGCATGACCACGTTCCCCGCCGACGACCCCGACAAGGTCCCCTTCGCCGGCATCCTTCCCGCCGCCCCGAAGCCGTTCGTCCTCGGCAACGGCGAGGGAGAGAAGTCGCTGGTGTTCGATCAGCTCTTCACGGTCCTGCTGTCGGCCGACGAGACCGACGACCAGTACGGCGTCTTCACGATGCAGGGGCGCAAGGGCGACCGCATCCCGGCCCACCGCCACCTCAAGACGCACGAGATCTTCTACGTCGTCGACGGCGAGATCACGGTGTGGATGGACGACCAGGCCGACTACCACAGCAGGACGACTCTCGTGACGGGCGACTTCGCGTACGTGCCCGCCAACATCGTGCACGCCTTCCAGATCCAGAACTCGACGAAGGTCTTCGGGTGCGGCACCGCCGGATTCGAGAGGTTCTTTCACGCGATCGGCCAGAAGACGGAGGCCACGGAGCCCGAGGGCGTCTTCGTCCCGGACTTCTCGGTGCTGCGCGCGGCAGGGGAGAAGTACTGGACGCAGTTCATGCCCGAGTTCCAGTTCCGCGACTGAACTCATGCCCGAGGTCCTCGAGCTCGACTTTGCGCAGCCGGTCGGTCACCGGCCGCTGTCGCTCGATCTGCGGACCCCGGATGCCGCCGGTGCGCCCCTCGTCGTCTTCCTGCACGGCGGGGGGTGGCTCCGCGGCAGTCGCAGGGTGTTCACGCCCGGCATCAGCGACGCGCGTTCGTTCGACCGCATCGTCGCGGCGGGCTTCGCCGTCGCCTCGTGCGAGTACCGGCTGAGCGGCGAGGCGCGCTTTCCCGCTCAAGTCGACGATGTGGATGCCGCGATCGGGTGGCTGCAGGAGCACGGCGCGGAGTACGGGGCGGATGCCGCACGCCCCGTGCTCTGGGGAGTCTCGGCCGGTGCGACCCTGGCGGCTCTGACGGGCCTCCGCCGCGACGACGTGCGCGGGGTCGTGGACTGGTTCGGCCCGGCCGACCTTCTCGCGATGGCCGATCACGACACGGGCGAGCAGCCGGAGGAGACGAGGGAGGCACGGTGGCTCGGGGGACCGGCATCCGACCGGCCCGAACTCGCGTGCGCGGCGAGTCCCGTTCTTCAGGCACATTCCGGCGCTCCGCCCTTCCACATCGCCCACGGCACCGCCGACGAGCACGTGCCGTTCGCGCAGAGCGAGGCGCTCGCGGCCTCCCTTCGCGCTGTCGGCGTCGAGGTGGAGTTCCACCCCGTAGCCCGGGGCAGGCACTTCTGGCAGGGGCTCGCCGACACGGCATCGGTGTTCGACCCCGCCATCGACTTCGTCCGTCGCGTCACCGCGAACTGACCGGCACCACGAAGAGGACTGCGGATGACCGATGCGAGGATGATCGCGCCCCTCACCCCGGCCGACGCGGCTCCGCTGCTGCGACGCGAGTTCACGCTCGATGAAGGCCATGGAGGTGTCGAGCGCGCCGCGCTCCGCTCGAGCGCCTTGGGCGTGGTGGAGGCGTGGGTGAACGGCATCCGGAGTTCCGACGAGCTGCTGGCGCCCGGCTGGACCAGCTATGAGTGGCGCGTGCGGGTCGTCGAGCACGACGTGACGAACTCGGTCGCCGAGCGCACGGTCATCGCGCTCCGACTCGGCAACGGCTGGTACCGGGGGTGGCTCGGCTTCACGGGCCAGCGCGCGGTCTACGGCGACGAGCGGGCAGGGTACGCCGAACTGGAGGTCATGTTCGCGGACGGTCACGTGCAGCGCGTCGTCACCGACGAGTCCTGGCGCGCAGGAACCGGCGAGGTGCTTGCCGACGATCTCTACAACGGGGAGACGGTCGACGCCCGTCTCGGCGACGACGCGTGGCACCATCCGGGATTCGACGACAGCGCGTGGGACGCCGTGAAGACGGTCGAGTTCGAGGCCGACCGGCTCGCGCCGCGCGTCTCGCCTCCGGTGCGCAGGCTCGGCGAGCGCATCGTCGAGCGCGTCTGGCGGTCGCCCTCCGGCAAGACACTCGTCGACTTCGGCCAGAACCTCGTCGGCTTCGTGTGCGCCCGGGTCACCGGTCCTGCCGGCACCGAGATCGTGCTGCGCCACGCCGAGGTGCTCGAAGAAGGCGAGCTCGGAACCCGCCCGCTGCGCCGCGCCGAGGCGACCGACCGGTTCATCCTGAGCGGCGGCGAGGACGTCTTCGAGCCGACGCTGACTTTCCACGGGTTCCGCTACGCCGAGGTGACCGGCTGGCCCGGCGAGCTGGATCCCGCGGCACTCACGGCTGTCGTGGTCGGTTCAGACATCCGTCCGATCGGCGCGTTCGAGTGCTCCGACCCCCTGCTGAACCAGCTGCACAGCAACGTGAGGTGGGGAATGCGCGGGAACTTCCTGAGCGTGCCCACCGACTGCCCGCAGCGCGACGAGCGGCTGGGATGGACGGGCGACCTCGCGGTGTTCGCGCCCACGGCGGCATTCCTCGGCGATGTCGGGTCCTTCCTCGCGGATTGGCTGACCGATGCCGAGCTCGAGCGCCGCGCGACGCCCGAGGGCACCGTGCCGGTCGTCGTGCCGAACGTGATGAAGTACCTCGACACCGGCTTCCCCGAGCCGGGAGCGACGGCGGTCTGGGGCGATGCTGCGGTCTGGGTGCCATGGGCGCTGTGGACCGCCTACGGGAACCGGCAGACGCTCCGCGACGCCTATCCGCTCATGACCGCGCACACGCGATCGGTCGCCGCGGCCCTGACGCCGGGAGGGCTGTGGACCGGCGGCTTCCAGTTCGGCGACTGGCTGGATCCGGATGCCCCCGCCGACGACCCGGGCAGGTCCAAGGCGCCCGCGGAGGTCGTCGCGACGGCGAGCGCCTACCGCACCGCGACGCTGATGGCGCAGGCCGCCGCCGTGCTCGGCGAGGAGGCCGACGCCGGCGAGTTCGTGCGACTGCGTGATCGCATCGGCGCGGCATTCCGCGAGAACTACGTCCAGGATGGCCGTGTCCGCAGCGACAGCCCGACCGCCTATGCACTGGCGATCGTCTTCGACCTGCTCCACGACGGCGACCGCCGACGCGCCGGGGATCGCCTCGCCGAGCTTGTCCGGGCCGCGGGCCACCGCATCAGCACCGGCTTCGCGGGAACCCCCTACATCTGCGACGCCTTGACCGAGACCGGCCACCTGGACGATGCCTACGCCCTCCTGCTCCAGCGCGAGAGTCCGTCGTGGCTCTACGCGGTGACGATGGGGGCGACGACGATCTGGGAGCGCTGGGACTCGATGCTTCCCGACGGGTCCATCAACCCGGGCGAGATGACGAGCTTCAATCACTACGCGTTCGGCGCGGTGGCCGACTGGATGCACCGCACGGTCGGCGGCATCGCGCCGCTGGAGCCCGGCTACCGCCGCATCCTCGTCGCGCCGCTGCCGGGTGGCGGGTTGACCTGGGCCGAGACGAGTCTCGGCACGCCCCGGGGCCGAGCCGCCGTGCGCTGGGAGCGGGAGGACTCCGGGCTGCGGGTCGAGGTCACCGTGCCGACGGGCGCGGAGGCGGTGCTGCGCCTTCCCGGTCGCGAGGACGAGACGGTCGGCGCGGGAACGCACGTGAGGTGAGTGCAGGGTGAGGTCAGGTCGCGTGCAGCAGGCGGGAGATGACGTCCGCCGTCGCGCGGACGCGCTCCAGCAGCGGCCCGCGCAGGGCGGCGACGTCGTGCCGCGACGACGCGACCGCCATGTTGATCGCCGCTGCGGGCTGCGGATCGCGGCCGAAGACCGGCACCGACACCGAGCGCAGGCCGGCGGCGACCTCCTCGTCCTGCAGCGCGTACCCCTGTTCGCGGATCACCGCGAGCCGCTGACGAAGCTCGTCGAGCGAGGTCGCGGCGTTCGGGCCCGCGTGTGCGTCGAAGTCGTGGTCGGCGAGCGTCGTGCGCAGTTCGTCGTCGCTGAGATAGGACAGCAGCAGCTTGCCCATCGACGTGTACGCGGCAGGCAGGGTCGAGCCCACCTGGATGTTGGCGGTGACGAGGTCGGAGTTTCGCAGCCGCGCGAGGTACAGCACCCGATCGCCGACGAGCACTCCGAGGTTGACGGTCTCGCCGGACTCCTCGGCGAGGTGCCGCAGCGGCTGCTCGCTCAGCTGCACGATGCTCGAGCCGCGCAGGGCCGCCGAGCCCAGCGTGAGCACGGCGACGCCGGGGCGGATCGCGCCGTCGGGGAGGCGCTCCAGGAAGCCGCCCTCCTCGAGGGTGGCGACGACCCGGAACGCGGTCGGCATCGGGATGCCGGTGCGGTCGCAGATCTCACGCAGCTTGAGCGAGGTGACGGACTCGTCGAACAGCCGCAGGACGTCGAGCCCCTTGGCGAGGGCCTCGATGCGGTAGCGGCTGACGGACTTCGCCGCGTCGAGGGTGTCATCGGCTTTCATAGAGTGGAAACGTATCTCAGGAGACTGGCGCCCGCAATCTCATCCGACACGGAACGCCCGCAGCTGCAGGGCGAGCGTCGAGTAGTAGCCGACGAGCGCGGTGAGCTCGAACACCCCGTCGATGCCGAGGGCGGCGGATGCCGCATCCCACAGCTCGTCCTCGAGGTCGCCGTCCAGCAGCTCGACGACGACGCGCGCGACCTTCTGCTCATCCCCGGAGAACGACGCGATGCTCTGCGCGCGGATGCCGGCGAGCTCGGTCTCGCTGAAGCCGATCGCCCGGGCGATGGCCTCGTGCGACTCTCGCTCGAAGGCGCTGTTCCACCGCGCGGCGACGAGCAGGATCGCGAGCTCCCGCATCCGGTCGGTGAGCCCGGTGCGGTAGCGGATGGCGGCGCCGAGCTCCTGCTGGGCGGCACCGACGGCGGGCGAGCGCAGCAGCGCGTCGAAGGGGCCGCGCAGCGACCCGTCGCCGGCTGTGAGAGCGAAGTGCTGGGGCCCCTGCGCGCGAGGGCCGCCGGTGATCGCGTTGTAGAGCGCACGCTGCGCGGGATCCAGCTCGGCGGGCGTGAGCGGTCGAAGGCGCGGCGTCATGGCGACTCCCCTCGGGATGGATGCTCAGAAATCGAGCGGATGCCGTACATTCAACCAGCAAAAGCTACTTTCGTTCAGCAATATCCGATCTCGAAGGAGAGTTCATGACCGACCAGTCTGCGATCAGCGACCACACCCTGCACGCCGCGGGGTTCGACTTCGGCGTCCGCGTCTATCCGGCGACATCGCCCGACGGCTCGGTGCTGGTGTGGCTGCACGGCGGCGCGTTCATGTTCGGCACGCTCGACATGCCCGAGGCCGACGAGGTCGCCCGCCGCCTCAGCGCCGCCGGCACGACCGTCGTCTCCGTCGCCTACACGCTCGCTCCGCTCGACGGACTCGCCGGGCTCCCGGCGCCCGGGGAGGGCACGCCCGGACCGAGTCCGGAGGAGTTCGCCGCGGAGCTGGCCGCTGCCGGCCCCCGCTCGCCGTACCCGACGGCCTCGCTGCAGATCGTCGAGGCGTTCTCGTGGGCGCGGGAGCACGCGCCCTCGTGGGGCGGCGACCCCGAGCGCGTGTCGGTCGGCGGGGCGAGCGCGGGCGGCAACCTCGCGGCCGGCGCCGCGGTGCGGCTTCGAGACGCGGCCGGCCCTCTCCCGGCATCCGTGATCCTCGTCTACCCCGTGCTGCACGCGCTGCTCCCCGAGGCGGATGCCGAGCTGGTCGGCCTGCTCGAAGGACTCCCCGCCGCGCTCACCTTCCCGCCGGAGGCCACGCGCGCCATCAACGCCGGCTACCTCGCCGGGGCGTCACCGGATGAGATCTACGCCTTCCCCGGCGGACACGACCTGCGCGGCCTGCCCCGGACGCTGATCGTCAACGCCGAGCGCGACCGGCTGCGCGCGTCGGGCGAGGCCTTCGGGGCAGAGCTCGAGCGCGACGGCGTGGACGTGGCCGTCGTCATGGAGCGCGGGGCGCTGCACGGCTTCTTGAACGAGCTGGGGGATGCCGCTGCCGAGCACACTCTGGAGCTCATGAGCCACACTCTCGCGGCCGCCGCGGATTGACACTCCTGTCCACGTCAGCTAGATTCATCTAGCGAAAGTAACTTTCGTTGAATGAACGACTATCAGGCAAGGAGGCGTCGATGTCGATCGAGGCCATCGACCGGCCCCGCGTGGACGCGGACTGGCTCGGACTGACCGGGGCTCGCGTGCTCGTCGCCGGCGCCGGCGGAATCGGCGGGGCCTGCGCTCTCGCATACGCCGGGGTCGGGGCCTCCGTCGCCGTCGTCGACCGCGACGAGCGCGCCCTCGACGCGATCGGCACCGATCTTGATGCGACCGGCGCCCGGTTCGAGCTCATCCGGGCAGACCTCACCGAGCACGGCGCCGGGGCGCGTACCGTCGCCACGACGGTGGAGCGACTCGGCGGGCTCGACGTGCTCCTGCACGCGGTGGGGATCAATGACCGTCGTCCGATCCTCGAGTTCACCGAGGACGAGTGGGATCACATCCTGCAGGTCAACCTCTCGTCGCTCTTCGGTCTCGCTCAGGCCGCCGGGCGCCACATGGTCGCGCAGCAGCACGGTCGCGTGCTCGCCCTCTCCAGCGTGTCGGGGCTGCTCGCCCATCACTCGCACGGGCCGTACGCGGCATCCAAGGGCGGCATCAACCAGCTCCTGCGGGTCATGGCGCGCGAGTGGGCGTCCGCCGGCGTCACCGTCAACGCCCTCGCCCCCGGCTACATCGAGACCTCGCTCACGGCGGGTCACCTCGCCAAGCCCGGCAAGCGCGAGGAGCTGGAGAGCCTCGTGCCCGCCGGTCGCCTCGGCACCCCCGACGAGCTCACCGGCCCCGCCCTGTTCCTGTCGTCGCGCCATGCGGGATTCATCACCGGGCACGTCATGTACATCGACGGCGGACGCACGCTCGTCTGATCAGGACTGGTCCCGAGCTTGTCGAGGGGCCGAACGAAGGAGACAACCGATGACTCAGATCTACCCCCGGTTCGCCGGCAAGACGGTGCTCGTCACCGGCGCCGGCACCGGTTTCGGCGCCGAGATCGCCGTCCGCGCCGCCCAGGAGGGCGGCAGGGTTGCGGTCCACTACCGCTCTTCTAGGGCGGGCGCCGAGCAGACGCTGCAGCGCATCCGCGAGGCGGGCAGCGACGGCATCCTCGTCCAGGGCGACATCGGCTCGTGGGCGGAGATCAGGCGCATGGCCGACGAGGTGTTCGAGGCGTTCGGCGCCCTCGACGTGCTCGTGAACAACGTCGGCGACGTCTCCAGCGAGCAGATGTCGTGGCGCGACCTCACGCAGGAGGCCCTCGACGCGGTCGTCGACGTCGACGTCAAGGGAACGCTGCTCATGACCCATGAGTTCGGCGAGCGGATGCTGGAGCAGGGCCACGGCAACATCATCAACGTCGGCTCGACGGTCATCGTGCGCGGGTCGCCCCGCGCGCCGCAGTATGCCGCGGCGAAGTACGCGATCCTCGGCATCACGAAGTCGTACGCCAAGGTGCTGGCCCCGGCCGTGCGCGTGAACACCTTCGCGCCCGGATTCATGGAGACCGAGCGTCTGCTGCAGCGCGAGGACTGGAAGTCGGGCCGCCGCGAGGTGCTCATCTCGCAGACGCCGATGGGCGTCATCCCGCCGCCGGAGTTCGTCGCCGGAACCTGCCTGTGGCTCGCGACCGACGAGTCCGCGCACCTCACCGGCGGCTACCTGCTCGCCGACGGCGGCTTCAACATGGTCGGCGCGTAGTCCCTGCATCCCACCCTCTCCTTCGGCCGTCAAGCGAGCGAAGCGAGACCAACCACACTCATCAAGGAGACACCACATGAAGCTCATCACCTTCGACGGCGGCCGCGTCGGCCGGCTCGAACTCGAGGAGGGCGTCGTCATCGAGCTCGACGTGCCTTCGACCCGCGAGTGGTTCGAGCGCGGCGGCGACGTCCGCGAGACCGGCGAGCGCCTTTCATACGCCGATGTGAGGCTCGAGGCGCCGATCCGGCCGAAGAAGTTCTTCCACACCGCCGGCAACTTCGCCGACCACCACAACGAGCTCACCGCCGTGGACTGGTCGCACCCGGTGCACAAGGGCATCGTCTTCTTCCAGAACGTCGACGCGATCATCGGCCCGGATGATGACATCGTGTACCCCGAGGGCCTCACGAAGGAGCTCGACTACGAGCTCGAGCTCGCCATCGTCATCGGCAAGTCCGGCAAGTTCTTCGGACCCGACGAGGCCGACGACTACATCGCCGGGTTCACGGTCTTCAATGACATCTCGGCGCGCGACATCCAGCGCAAGGAGATGGAGTCGGGTGTCTTCTCGTTCAGCAAGGCGATCGACACGTTCTGCCCGATCGGTCCGTGGATCGTCACGCGCGACGAGGTGCCCGACATGCACGAGCTGCCGATGCAGCTGCGCGTCAACGGCGAGGTGCGCCAGCAGGGCAACACCAACCAGACGCGCATAAAGTTCCCGCACCTGGTCGCGTACCACTCGCCGCAGATCTACAGTGCGGGCGACCTCATCACCACCGGCACCATCTCCGGCGTCGCAGCGGTGCAGCCGAATCCGTTCGATTTCTACCTGCGTCCCGGGGACGAGATCGAAGCCGAGATCACCGGCATCGGCACACTCCGCAACCGGGTGATCTCGTGGGAGGACCGCTACGGCGAGCCCGCCCCGCAGCGAGTCGACTGGTGAGAGTCGCCAATCTCGCCGGTCGCGCCGTGTTGGTCACGGACGGCGGCGCGACCGACGTCGCGGAGGCGTCAGGCGGGCGCTTCGGCTCCGATCCGCAGTCGCTGTTCGACGACTGGGGCGCCTTCGTCGCCTGGGCGGCGGCGTTCGACGCTTCGGCAGCGTCAGCGACCATGACCATCGACCCCGGGCAGCTCGGAGCTCCGGTCCCGCGCCCGCGCCAGGTGTTCGCGATCGGCCTGAACTACGCCGAGCACGCCGCCGAGGCGGGATACCCGCCGGACTCGATGCCGGTGACCTTCACCAAGTTCCCGTCGTCGATCGTCGGTCAGGACGCCGTGGTCGAGCTGCCCGAGGGCAACGTCGACTGGGAGGTCGAGCTGGTCGTCGTCATCGGCCGCGAGGCGCACAGGGTCGATCGCGAGAGCGCGTGGGACCACGTCGCGGGCCTCACGATCGGCCAGGACCTCTCGGAGCGCATCACCCAGCTGCAGGGTTCGGCCCCGCAGTTCAGCCTGGGCAAGTCCTTCCCCGGCTTCGGCCCGACGGGACCGTGGCTGGTCACGCCCGGCGAGCTCGCCGACCGTGACGACCTCGCGATCGCGTGCCGCCTGTCGGGTGAGGTGATGCAGTCCTCGCGCACGTCGATGATGCTCTACGACGTCCCGGAGCTGCTCGTGCGGATCTCGGCCGTGTGCCCGCTGCTTCCTGGTGACATCATCTTCTCGGGGACGCCGTCCGGCATCGGCAACCGCCGCACCCCGCCGCGGTTCATCGGGCCGGAGGATGTGCTCGTCAGCGAGATCGAGGGCATCGGGACCCTCACCACCCGCTTCTTCTGAGGAGTCGAGGATGACCGGATGCCGTGATCTGCGCGTCGAGTATCTGCACGCCCCGATCGCCATCGCCGTCGGCACCCCCAGGTTCACGTGGATCGTCGATCACGCGCAGGCCGAGTACGAGCTGGAGGTCTCCACCGCTGAAGGGCGCGCGGTCTGGACGAGCGGTCCGATCGAGAGTCCCGAGACATCGCTGATCGCCTACGCGGGCGAGCCGCTCATCTCGAACACCGCGTACGCCTGGCGTGCCCGCAGTCGCGATCGTGACGGCGAATGGACCGAATGGGCGTCCTCGACCTTCGGGACTGCCCTGCTGGATGCCTCGGACTGGGTCGCCGAGTGGGTCGAACCGATGCAGCAGGATGCCGTCGTCGAACGTTGGAGCATCGTCGACTGGATCCGAGGGCTCGGCCCCGACACGCCGCCCGAGGAACGGCTGCGCCCGCCGCAGCTGATCCGGCAGTCGCTGACGGTGCGCGGCGGACTCGTGCGCGCCCGCCTGTACGCCACGGCGAGGGGCGCGTACGCGGCCTTCGTCAACGGTGTGCGCGCCGATGACCAGGTGCTGGCCCCCGGGTCGGATTCGTACGAGCACCGCCTCTCGGTCCAGGCGTACGACGTGACCGGCGCGCTGGTGGCGGGCCAGAACGTGCTGGGCTTCGCCCTGGCCGACGGCTGGTGGGCGGGGCGCCTCGGCCTGACCGGCTCGAGCGCGCAGTTCGGCACCCGCACCTCCGCGATCTGGCAGCTGCATCTCGACTACGCCGACGGCACGACCGAGATCACGGCATCCGGGTCCGACGCCCGCAGCGCCCCCGGTCCGTGGACGTACGCCGATCTCTTCGTGGGGGAGCGGTTCGACCGTCGCGCCGAACCCGCCGGGTGGGATCGCGCCGGCTTCGACGACAGTGAATGGATGCCGGCGGTCGCCGCCGGCCGCGATTACTCGCCGTTGCGGCCGTTCGCCGGCGAGCCGATCCGGCGGGTGCTCGAGGTTGCCGCGATCGATGTCGTCCCGACCCCGGAGGGCGCGATCGTCGACTTCGGCCAGGTCCTCGTCGGCCGGGTGCGGCTGCGCCTCCGGGCGACCGCGCCCGGCCAGCGCATCGTCATCGAGCACACCGAGACCCTCGCCGCCGACGGCTCGTGGTTCGCCAACATCGTCGGCATCAACAAGGAGCAGACCGACGTCTTCATCGCCGCGGGCGGCGACGACGAGTGGGAGCCGGAGTTCACCTTCCACGGCTTCCGCTACGCACGCATCTCCGGCCTTCGCATACCGCTGGACGCCGAGGACATCGTGGCGGTCGTGCTCGCGAGCGACCTCGAGCAGACCGGGGACTTCTCGGCATCCGACCCGCGTCTGGACCGCCTGCACCGGAACGTGGTCTGGAGCCAGCGCGGCAACTTCCTCTCGATCCCGACCGACTGCCCGCAGCGCGAGAAGGTGGGGTGGACCGGTGACATCCAGGCGTTCGTCGGCGCGGCCGCGAACAACGCGCAGGTGGTCCCGTTCCTCTCGCGGTGGCTCGAGAATCTGCGCGCCGACCAGTTGCCGGACGGTCGCATCCCGATCTTCTCGCCGCGCTCGCCCTTCGACGTCGAGGCCGCGGCGAAGGCGCAGGGCGTCGGCTCGATCGTCGCGGCCGCGGGGTGGAGCGACGCGATCGCGATCGTGCCGTGGACGCTGTACGAGCGGTACGGTGACCGGCGGGCGCTGGAGGAGAGCTTCGAAGCGCTCGCCCGGTGGATCGAATACCAGCGTGCCACGGCGGCCTCCGAGTTGCCGGCTGCCCTCGCCGGCACGGACCTGTCACCCGAGCGCCGCGCGGCGCAGGCGCTGCTCTACAACACCGGTGAGCACTTCGGCGATTGGCTGACCCCGAGCACGATGGAGGGCGAGCCGACGCACGAGGCGATCGGCATCGCTCCCGCGCTCACCAGCGAGTACCTCGCGCCCATGTTCCAGGCGCACACGCTGACGATCGCCGCCCGAATCGCCACCGTGCTCGGACGAGAGGCGGATGCCGCTGCATACGCCGACCGTGCCGGGTCGGTGCGCGCGGCATTCGCCGCGGAGTACGTCGACCCGGACGGCGACCTGCCCGTGCGGCTGCAGGGCGTGTACGTGCTCGCGCTCGCGTTCGACATGGTGCCCCCCGACCTGCGCTCGCGCACCGCCGCGCGCCTGGTCGAGCTGGTGCACGAGCGCGGCGGCCGGCTCGACACCGGATTCCTCTCCACCCCGCACCTGCTGGACGTGCTGTGGGACATCGGCTTCCCGGAGGTCGCGCGCTCCCTCCTGTGGCAGTCCGAGATGCCGTCGTGGCTCTACGAGGTCGACCGGGGCGCGACGACGATCTGGGAGTCGTGGGACGCCATCTCGCCGGACGGCACGATCCGCCCGATGTCGTTCAACCACTACGCTCCCGGGAGCGTCGACGACTGGCTGTATCGCCGGGTGGCCGGCATCCGCTCCACCTCGCCCGGCTACCGGACGGCGGTGATCGAGCCGGACTTCGACGCCGGACTCGCCCGCGTTCGCGCCCACGTCGGCACCCCCTACGGGCGGCTGGCGGTCGAGTGGGAGCGGGCGGGAGACGCGGCATCCGTCACCGTGGACGTGCCCTTCGGGGTGGCCGCGCGACTCGTCGCACCCCGCACGAGCGCCATCGGCTCCGGTGACCCGGGGGTGGAGCTGGGGCCCGGCCGGTCGACCCACGTCCTCGACCTCACGTGCGCTCCGTAAGTCCGCGCTCGGTCGGGCGGTCAGACGAACGTCACGTCGGCGCCGACGAACCGCGTGAAGCCCCTGTCCGCCGTGAGCAGCGGCACTCCGAGGGCGATCGCGTGCGCCGCGATGAGCGCGTCCTTCGAGCGGATCGCGGTCTCGGGCTGCGCGGCGAGGTCGGCGTACGCGTCGGAGGCATCGGCATCGAACGGCCGCCAGAACGTAGGAAGCGAGTCGAGGGTGGCGATCCGCTGGCGACGGATGCGCGCGTCATGCTCGTCGCCCGCAGTGCGCTCGAGGCGGCGCAGCCCGCGGAGGAGCTCTGCGCGCACGATGAAGGACGCCGTGTACGAGTCGATGTGATCGATCACCTGCTCGGGCATGATGCCGATGAGCACGCTCGTGTCCAGCATCCCCCTCATCGCGGCTCGCCGAGGATGTCGTTCGCGCGCTCTTCGGCGAGCTCGCGCTGTTCGGTCGCTGCGGCATCCATGTCGATGAGTTCGTTGAGCAGTCGCAGCCGGGTCTTCACCTCCACGATGCTCGGCGCATCGGCGTTGAGGATGGGCAGCACGCGAAGGCGCGGCTGATTGTGGACCATGACGACGGCCCCCGTCTCCGCGTACGCGATCGGGTTCGTCTTGAAGACGCTGATCGGCACCTCGGGGGGGTCGATTGGTGCTGAAGATGACATTTCGGCTCCGAATCACTGAGTCGGAGCCATTATCGCACTTATAGAGCCGAAACGGGCAGATGAACTCTCGCGGAGGGTCACTCAGGAAGCGACGGATGCCGCTCCTGCGGCGCACCATGGCGCGGGATGAACAGCGCAACCACGAGCGCGACGATGGCCGCCGCCCCGCCCAGGATCAGCGACAGCGTGAAGCCGGCGGGCGTCGGCACCGGCATCCCCTCGAAGTCCACCGTGTACGTGGCCAGCACCGCGCCGATCACCGCCGCCGCCGTGCTGGTGCCGAGAGACCGGAACAGGGCGTTCAGACCGTTGGAGGCGCCGGTCTCGCTCTGCGGAACGGAGCGCATGATGAGCATCGGCATCGAGGCGTAGCCGAAGCCGATGCCGGCCCCGATCAGGATGTTCGCGATGAGGATGTGCCACACCTCGGACGAGAACAGGAGGGTGAACCCGTACGCGGCGATCAGCGAGATCGCGCCGAGCAGCAGCAGGAGCTTGGGTCCGGTGCGGTACGCGATGCGCCCGGCGACGGGGGAGAGCAGCATCATGACGATGCCCGAGGGCATGACGATCAGGCTCGCGGCCAGGAGAGACAGCCCGAACCCGGCGCCGGTGGCGACGGGCAGCTCGAGCATCTGCGGGTATACGACGTTCGATGCGAACAGCGAGAATCCCATCGCCACGGACGCGATGTTGGTCAGCAGCACGGCGGGGCGGGCGGCGACCCGTAGATCCAGCAGCGGCTCGTCGATGCGCAGCTCGAACCAGCCCCACAGCAGCAGCACCACGAGTCCGCCGAGCCCGCACACGAGCACCGCGGGCGAGGTCCAGCCCCACTCGTTGCCGCGTGAGATCGCGAGCAGGATGCCGATGAGGCCCACCGCGAGCCCCGCCGCGCCGACGTAGTCGAAGCGGCCGGCGGTGCGCAGCACGCTGACCGGGACGATCCACAGGACCAGGCCGAAGACGACGACCCCGAGGCCCGCGGCCATCCAGAACAGCACGTGCCAGTCGCTGCGCTCGGTGACCAGAGCGCTGATCGGCAGGCCGAGCGCGCCGCCGACGCCGAGCGTCGCGCTCATGAAGGCGATGGCGGAGTCGACGCGGGCTTCGTGGAGCACGTCGCGCATGATCGAGATGCCGAGCGGCACGACCCCGACGATGGCGCCCTGGAGCGTCCGCCCGACGATGACGCCGACGATCCCCGGCGACAGCGCCGCGACGACGGATCCGGCGACCATGACCGCCACCAGCACGAGCACGATCCGCCGCTTGCCGTACATGTCGCCCAGGCGCCCCGAGATCGGGGTGATCACGGCGGCGGCGAGGAGGGTGGAGGTCACGACCCAGGCGGTGTCCTCGCGGCTCGCGTTGAGAAGCTCCGGCAGCTTCGACTGGATCGGCACCATGAGGGTGAACATGAACGACGAGCACAGCCCCGCGGTCGCCAGGACGGCGATGATGGCGCCCTGGGACGGCATCCGGGTGAGACGTCTTCTCGCGTCCTCATCCCCCGTGCCCATCACGCCAGGCTATCGGCGGGTCAGGGCACCCGGGCCGAGCACGCCCTTCCCGCGCCGAGCATGCCGGGCAAGCTCGGTGAGAGACGGGCGACGCCGGTGCGAGGGTGGGACACTGGGGGGCATGAGTTCCCAGGGGATCGATATCCGCGCCGTCGAGACGATCGACGAGGCGTTCGCGGCCTCCGCCGTGCTCGCCGAGGTGTGGGGCGGCGATCGCTCGGGGATGCCGCCGAACCTGCTGCGCGCGCTCGCGCAGTCGGGCAACTACGCGTTCGGCCTGTACGACGGTGCGCGCCTGGTGGGAGCCTCCGTCGCGTTCTTCGCCGCTCCGGCCGAACGCTCGATGCACAGCCACATCACCGGCGTCCTCCCCGGGCTGCAGAGCCAGGGACTCGGCCGCATCCTCAAGCAGCACCAGCGCGAGTGGGCGCTCGCACACGACGTGGGGCACATCACCTGGACCTTCGATCCGCTCGTCGCCCGCAACGCCCACTTCAACCTGAGGGTGCTCGGCACACGCGTGACCGACTACCTCGTGAACCACTACGGACCCATGGACGACGGCGTCAACCGCGGCGACGAGTCCGACCGCATCATGGTGTCGTGGGCGCTCGCCGCGCCGCCGGCGCCGACTCCACCCGACGAGCGGGTCGTCGCGTCGGTCTCGGTGCCGCCCGATATCGAGGCGGTGCGGCGGGAGTCGATTCCGGATGCCGCGGCCTGGCGTCTCCGCGTCCGCGAGGCGCTGCTCGGGCACCTGGCCGACGGTCTCGTCATCGGCGGGTTCGACGACGAGCGCGGGTACCTGCTCGTCCGGCCCTGATCGCGGCCGCGCGTATCTGGCGCGCGCCGCCCTGCTCCTCTCCTGTGACAGAACAGGAGAGGACCATGCACGAGCACCTCGAGATCCTCATCGCTTCGATCACACGGGCGCTGCACCGCGATCACGAACCCCGCCGCCGGCGGCCACGCACCGCGCGCGCCACGTACGTCCCCAGGCGCCGGGACCGTGCGGTTCCCGCGCGCTTCGCCCATTGAGGCCGGGGCGCCCCGGGCATCGAGCCCCAGCCCTCGCCGGCCACGCGCGGTCGAAACCGGTAAACGCGGGCGAATGAGTCGATAGCGTTGGGCGGTTTCGACCGCGCGCAGATCGCGGCCGCGCCGAAGGGACAGCGTGTGGCGCTTTCGAAAGCGCGAGCAGACGACGGATGCCGCCAACCCGGCGCCCCCGCCACCGGGGCCCACGATGCCCGGGCGTAGCCTGAGCGCATGTCGATCGCCCGGCCCACAGCATCCGTCGCCCTCGAGGGATTCGAGCTGCGGGTGCTGCACCTGCCACTCGTCTCGCCGTTCACGACGTCATTCGGCACCGAGACGGTGCGCGAGGTCATCGTCGTCCGCGCGCTGACCGACGGCGCGGAGGGCTGGGGCGAGATCGTCACGGGCGAGGCTCCGCTCTACTCGAGCGAGTACACACACGGGGCGTGGGATGCCGCGACGCGCTGGCTCATTCCGGCGCTGCTGGACCGCGGACGGATCGCCGCCGAGGAGGTCGCGGGCGTCCTCGAGCCGTTCAAGGGTCACCGCATGGCCAAGGCCGGGCTCGAGCTCGCCGTGCTCGACGCTGCCCTCCGCGCCGAGAACCGTCCGCTCGGCGAGTACCTCGGCGCCGTGCGGGACCGCGTGCCGAGCGGCGTCTCGGTCGGCATCCAGCGCGACCCCGCCGCCCTCGTCGACGCCGTGCGCGGTTACCTCGACGAGGGCTACGTGCGCATCAAGATCAAGATCAAGCCCGGCCGCGACGTCGCCGACACGGCCGCAGTGCGGGACGCGTTCGGCGGCATCCCGCTGCAGGTCGACGCGAACTCCGCGTACACGCTCGCCGACGTCGACACGCTCGCCGAGCTCGACCGGTTCGACCTGCTGCTCATCGAGCAGCCGCTGCAGGAGGACGACATCGTCGACCACGCCACCCTCGCGCGCCACCTGCGGACGCCGGTGTGCCTGGACGAGTCGATCGTCTCGCACAAGGCCGCCGTCGATGCGCTGGCGCTGGGTGCGGCATCCGTCATCAACATCAAGGCGGGGCGCGTCGGGGGATACCTCGAGGCGGTGCGGATCCACGACCTGTGCCGCGACGCCGGTGTGCCGGTGTGGTGCGGCGGCATGCTCGAGACCGGCATCGGGCGCGCGGCCAACGCCGCGCTCGCCGCGCTTCCCGGCTTCACCCTGCCGGGCGATGTGTCCGCGTCGAGCCGGTTCTACGCGCGCGACATCGTGACCGAGCCCGCCGTGCTCGAGGACGGGCACGTGCGGGTGCCGACCGGCCATGGGCTCGGCGTCGAGCTCGACCCGATCGCCCTCGAGGACTTCACCATCGCCCGCACGGTGGTGCGGCGGTCGGCATGAGCGTCGGCGGGGCTCGTCGCGAGCAGATGGCGGTGACGAGTCTCGCTGCCGCCATCATCGCGGTCGTGCTGACCGGGTGTGCGCCCGGAACCGCACAGCCGGCGCCGCTCCCGGACGGCGTCACCGTCGCGTTCGCGCAGCAGCGGTCGGACGTCGCCGCTCGGCAGGCCCAGGTCCGGGTCCATAACGGGACCGACGCGCCCCTCGCCATCGGAGACGTCGCGGTGACCGATCCACGGTTCGAGGGCGTCGCGGCGCGCCCGATCGATGGGGTCACGAGCGTCCGGCCGGGAGCGACGGTTGACATCCGCGTCCAGCTGCCCGAGATGCACTGCGACACGGCCGAGGGCGAGTCGACGGTGGAGCTGCAGTTCGTGGACGGCGCGACGGAGATCACCCGCGTCGCGCCGCTGCCCGACACGCTCGGGTTCCTCCCGCCGCTGCACGAGCGCGAGTGCCGCGCGCAGGCGCTGGCGGATGCCGCGACGGTCGAGCTCGTCGCGTTCACCCCGTCCGCACCGGGCGTTCCGGCGGAGCTGGTGCTCGCGGTAACGCCGTCGGGGGTGGGCGGCGCTCGCCTCGTCGGAGTCCACACGACGAACCTCCTCGCTTTCCGGAGCACGGACGGGTCGCCGGGGCCGGTGCACCCGCTCGACATCGAGATCATGGCGGGCGGTGGGGCCGAGCGCGTCGTCTTGCCGCTCATTCCGCACCGCTGCGACCCGCACGCGGTGCAGGAGGACAAGCGCGGCACCGTCTTCACCGTGGACGTCGAGGTCGGCGGTGAGCCGGGGATCATCGAGCTGGCGGCATCGGAGGAGATGCGGGGACGCATCCTCACGTGGGTCGGCCAGTGGTGCGGATTCGGTCAGTAGCAGTCGCACCTATGCTGGGCGGCATGAGCATCGTCGCTCCCGATGATCCGGCAGCTTCCCGTGGCATCTCCCGCCACGCCCAGTCCGAGATCTACCGTGCCGGCATCAGCGGTTCGAAGCCGCGCGTCCCGGTCGCCGCCGCGGCCCTCGAGGCCGCTGCACGCAAGGCGCTGAGCGCGGAGGCCTTCGCCTACATCGCCGGGGGAGCGGGTGCCGAGCGCACGATGGCTGCCAACCGCGCCGCATTCGATCGGTGGCAGGTGTGGCCGCGCCCGGCCCGCGACGTCGCGGCGCGCGACCTGTCGATCGAGTTCCTCGGCCGTCGTCGCCCGACCCCGCTGCTGCTCGCGCCGCTCGGGGTCATGGAGATGGCGCACCGCGACGCCGATCTCGCCGTCGCGCGAGCTGCGGCATCCGTCGGCGTGCCCTACGCCCTCAGCAACCAGGCGTCCTTTCCGATGGAGGAGGTGCGGGATGCCGCACTGAACGCCGCGCGGCTCTTCCAGCTGTACTGGTCCGCCTCCGACGACCTCAACGCGTCGCTGCTGCGGCGGGCCGAGGCATCCGGCTGCGAAGCCATCGTCATCACGCTCGACACCCACCTGCTCGGTTGGCGCACGCGCGACCTCGACCTCGCCTATCTGCCGTTCACCCGCGGCATGGGGATCGCGCAGTACACGAGCGATCCGGTGTTCCAGCAGCTGGTGCGCGAGCGGGTGCGCCCTTCGGCAGGCTCGGAGAAGGGGACGGATGCCGACGGCGGCGACCCTTCGACAGGCTCAGGGACCGGCGAGAAGGTGAAGCTCACGCCGCAGACCATCGCGGCCGGGGTCAAGATCGCGCGCAAGGGCGCCCCGCTCACCGGCGCGGGGCTGCGGGAGAGCCTGCGCTCGCCGCTCCCGCGGGCGGCGGTCGAGACGTTCCTCGACGTGTTCTCCACGCCCGCGCTCACGTGGGAGGACCTTGCGAAGGCGCGCGCCTGGACGAGCCTGCCGATCATCCTGAAAGGGATCGTGCATCCCGACGACGCGATCCGCGCGCTCGACGTCGGCATGGATGGCATCTGGATCTCCAACCATGGCGGCCGTCAGATCGACCAGTCCGTGCCGACGCTCGCGGTGCTGCCGACCATCGCCGAGCGCGTCGCGGGGAGGGTTCCGATCGTGTTCGACTCGGGCGTGCGGCAGGGCTCGGATGCCGTCATCGCCCTCGCGCTCGGCGCGACGGCCGTCGCGATCGGACGCCCGTACGCCTACGGACTCGCGATCGCCGGTGAGGAGGGCGTCCGGGAGGTGCTGCGCAACATCCTCGCGGAACTCGACATCACGCTCGGCCTGTCCGGGCACGCGTCCATCGAGGATCTCGGGCGCAGAGCGCTGCGCGAGGCGTAGGCGCGCGAGGAGTGGTACCAGCTCGACCGTGAAGTGGTACCATCGGGCGCATGGCCATGAACCTCCGCCTGCGCCCCGAGGCCGCCGAAGCCCTGCGCGCCGAGGCCGAGCGCACGGGTCTCAGCCAGCAGGAGATCCTGCGCCGCGCCGTCGACGAGCACCTCGGGCTCGGGCCACGCACGAAGCCTCGAGCGCTGCCGGAGTGGGTGATCCCGCCGACCGAAACGTACCGCCGGATCGAGCCGTTCTTGACCCTCCCGCCGGGGATGACGGTGCTCGAGTTCAACGATCGCCAGGAGGACCGCGTCTGATGGCGACGATCTATCTCGACACCAGCGCCGTCGTGAAACGGGCCCTTCCCGAGGCGCAGTCGGCCGGCTTCGTGGATGCGATCGAACTGGCGCTGTCCGCTGGTGGCGTGCTCGTGACATCCGCGTTGACACAGGTGGAGACAGGTCGCGCGCTGCGACGGCGACCAGAGCACCTCGCGATCGGTGTGGAGGCTGCCTTCCGAGAGGCGCTGCAGGGCATCGCGGTCGCTCCGATCACCGGAGTGGTCGTCGAGCTGGCGCGAACAGCCGACCCGCCGCTGCTCCGCTCACTCGATGCGATCCATCTCGCGACGGCGGTCGCGCTGAGCTGCGATGAGCTGTGGACGTACGACGAGCGACTCGCCGAGGCCGCGCGCGGGGCGGGCATGACGGCGCGAGCACCTGTGTAGCCGACTGGTCAGGGCTCTGGCCCCCGCGAATAGCTAGCTAAACTTCAAGGACGCCGCGGTTCGCGGCATCCGCGATTCTCGCACCCTCCCCACCCGACCATTGGAGCCACCGTGGCCGAGCAGTCCCGCCTCGACAAAGTGATCGCCCTCGCCCGCCACCGCGGGTTCGTCTTCCAGGCGGGCGAGATCTACGGCGGATCCCGCTCGGCGTGGGACTACGGCCCACTCGGCACGGAGCTCAAGGAGAACATCCGCCGCCAGTGGTGGCAGACGTTCGTGCGCGGGCGCGGCGACATGGTGGGCCTGGACTCGTCGATCATCCTGCCCAAGCGCGTGTGGGAGGCCTCCGGCCATGTGGCGACCTTCACCGACCCGCTCGTGGAGTGCCTGCAGTGCCACAAGCGCTTCCGCGCCGACAACCTCATCGAGGACTTCGAGGCGCGCAAGGGGCGAGCGGCTGAGAACGGCCTCGCCGACATCCCGTGCCCGAATTGCGGCACGAAGGGTCAGTACACCGAGCCGAAGGCGTTCTCGGGTCTCGTGAAGACCTACCTCGGCGTGGTGGACGACGAGTCGGGGCTGCACTTCCTGCGCCCCGAGACGGCACAGGGCATCTTCGTGAACTTCTCGAACGTGCTCACCGCGAGTCGCAAGAAGCCGCCGTTCGGCATCGGCCAGGTCGGCAAGGCGTTCCGCAACGAGATCACGCCCGGCAACTTCATCTTCCGCACGCGCGAGTTCGAGCAGATGGAGATCGAGTTCTTCACGCCGCCCGCAGAGGCCGGCGAGTGGTTCGACCACTGGGTCGAGGCCTGCTGGGACTGGTTCGTCGACCTGGGCGTCGACCCCGGCAACATGCGTCGCTTCGACGTGCCGGAAGAGGAGCGCGCGCACTACTCCGCCGGCACGATCGACGTCGAGTACCGCTTCGGGTTCCCCGGCAAGGAATGGGGCGAGCTCATGGGCATCGCCAACCGCACCGACTACGACCTGTCGAGCCACACCGACGCGTCCGGCCACAGCCTCACCTACTTCGACCAGGCGTCGGGCGAGAAGTACATCCCGTACGTCATCGAGCCCTCGTTCGGCCTGACGCGGGCCATGATGGCGTTCCTCGTCGACGCGTACCACGAGGAGGAGGCGCCGAACGCGAAGGGCGGCACCGACACCCGCACGGTGCTCAAGCTCGACCCGCGCATCGCGCCCGTCAAGGCGGCGATCCTTCCGCTCTCGCGCAACGAGCGGCTCTCGCCGATCGCGCGCGAGGTGGCCGAGACGCTCCGCGGCGACTGGAACGTCGACTTCGACGACGCCGGTGCGATCGGGCGCCGCTACCGTCGCCAGGACGAGATCGGCACGCCCTTCTGCGTGACGGTCGACTTCGACTCGCTCGACGATCGCGCCGTCACGGTGCGCGACCGCGACACGATGGGGCAGGAGCGGGTGCCGCTCGAGGGCCTTCACGCCTACCTCGCAGAGCGGCTGAAGGGCGCGTAGCCCGCCCCCCTCGCCCTCCGCCCTCCGCCCCCGCCGTCCGCCCCCGCCCTCGCCCTCGCGCCCTCGCGCCCTCGCCCTCGCGCCCTCGCCCACCACCCGACCGCGAGACTGCATCGGTGCACCGAGACTGCAACCCGTAGATGCAGTCTCGGTGCACGGATGCAGTCTCGCTGACAGGGGTCAGCAGGCCGGGCGCCCACGCGCGCGCGGCGCGGGACGCGGCATCCGGTCGTGTGAGCGCCTACCCCTTCGGCTTCGGGGCCGCGGGGGTGCTGGTCGCGCACGCGGCATTGGGCGAGGCGCCGGTCGTCCGAGGGCTAGCCCTTCGGCGTCGGCGCCGCGGGGGTCGCGGTCGTGCCGGCATCCGCCCCGCCCGTCGCACGCGAGAGCAGGGTCGACAGGTCGAGCCCGGTGAGGCTCCTGACCACCTCGGTGCCCTCGCCGAGCACCTGACCCACGGTCTTGGTGAGCGCGGACGCGCCGTCGGTCGAGACGACCGTGAGCGTGTCGATGTGGCCGATCGGCTCGGCGGCCGCACGCACGATCTCGGGCAGACGCGAGATGATCTCCTGCGCGAGGGCGGCGTCGCCGTACTTCTTGAGGGCTTCGGCCTTCGCGTCGGTGGATGCGGCCTCGGCGAGACCCTCGGCCCGGATGGCGAAGCCCCGTGCCTCACCGTCGGCCTTGATACCGGCAGCCACCGCGACCTGGCGATCGCGCTCGGCCTCGCCGGCGAAGCGCACCGCGGTCGCGGCGGCCTCGGCATCCTGCACCGCGGCGACCTTGTTCGCCTCGGCGATCTTCGTGCGCTTGTAGGCGTCGGCCTCGGTCGCGGCGTTCGCGGCGTCGCGGAGCGCGGTCGCGCGCTGCACCTCGGCGTACGCCTCGGCCTCGGCGGGCTTGCGCACCTCGATGTCGAGGCGCTCCTGCGTGACGTTCGCCTGCTCTGCGAGGGCGTCGCGCTCGAGGGTCGCGACGAGCTTGTCCTGCTCCGCCTTGGCGAGTTGTCCGGAGGCCTCGGCCTCGGCGTTCGCCCGGTCGGTCTCGGCCTTGATCGACGCCTGGCGCAGCGAGAGGGCCTTCTGGCGTTCGGCGATCTGCTCCGCGGCCTCGATGCGGGCGAACTCGCTCGCCCGGGCCGCCTCGGCCTCGCTGACCTCCGCGACCTGGCGGGCGCGGGCGGCCTCGGCGCGTCCGAGGTTAGCGAGATAGTCGCTGCCCGGCGTCGAGATGTCACTGATGTTGAGGAGGTCGACCTGGAGGCCCTGCTCGACGAGGTCGGCCTTGGTCTCCGCGACGACGCGATCCGAGAGGCTCTTGCGGTCGGAGATGATCTGCTCGATCGTCATGTCGCCGACGATCGAACGGAGGGAGCCTTCGAGCGACTCGCGGATGATGTCGGTCAGCGTGCCCTGCTGCGAGAGGAAGCGCTGCCCGGCGCGGCGCACGCCCTCCTCGGTGCCCGACACCTTGAAGTTGATCGACGCCTTGATGGCGATCTTGATGCGGTTCTTGTCGACGCCCTCGACGGTGATGCCGATCTGGCGCTGCTCGAGTGAGATCGGGAAGCCCTGCTGCAGGACCGGCCATACGAAGGTGCGCCCGCCGATGATGACCCGTGGTCCCGACACCGACTCGCCCGGTATCGCCTTGCCGGCCCCCCGGCCGACGATGATGAGCGCCTCGTTCGGGGGCACGCGGCGGATGCGCCGTGCGATGAAGGCGAGGAGCCCGAGGACGGCGATGATGAGCGCGATGACCGCCGCGACCTGGATGACATCGTTGGACAGCATGACTTTCCTCTCTTCGCGCGCGCTCCTGGCGCGGCGTGGACTGTGTTACTCCGCGACGACCTTGACGCGCGTGCCGCTGTGTTCGACGACCCGGATCCGCACGCCCTCGGGGATGGGGCTGTCGGAGTACGCGAGGCGGCGCTCGATCTCGTGGGGGCCGTCGAGGCTGACTTCCCCTCCGGCCGGCGAGACGTCCGAGCGGGTAACGCCGGTGAGTCCGACGGCGCTCTGCGGCACCCCGTCGGAGCTGCGGCTGAGTCGCCGGATGAAGAGCGCGGCCGCGAGATAGGCGGCGACGGCGAGGGCGAGCGCGAGCACGTACGCCCACACCACGTCGAGGCCGTTCGCGAGCGTGAGCGCGCCGGCGGCGCCGAAGACGACGGCTGCGATGCCGAGCGCGGTGCCCGAGATGGCGCCGTCGCCGATCTCGAAGTGGTCGAAGATGTCGCCGATGAGGAGCGAGATGAGGAGGACGACAAGGCCCACGCCTCCCACGATCAGGAACGGCAGGAGCACGGCGACCTTCCTCCACAGCATCGGGGCGCCACGGGGCGCGGTGTCCTCAGCCTATGCCGTCACCGCGCGGCGCCGGGAGGGCTGTGGAAAGCCGACGCTCAGGACACCGCGCTGTCGCGGGCGCGCTTGGTGAAGGTGCCCGTCGTGACGGCGCGGAAGGAATCGCCGATGATCTGCTCGAGCACCTCGAGGTCCACCTTCGACAGATCCTTGAGGTAGACGCACACGAGTCCCGTCGTATGCGGGCCGAGGCGCTCGAGCTGCGCCGCGTGGGCGCCGACGCCGTCGGGAAGGTACACCGTGCTCGCCGCCTTCCGCGGGGCGAATCCGGCCGCGCCGGCATCGCCCTCGCGGCCCGTCTCGTACCGGTAGTGGTAGTTGCCGAAGCCGATGATCCCGCCCGTCCAGAGCACGGGTTCGTGCCCGGTCGCGCGGCGCATCAAGGCGACGAGGGTCTGGGCATCCCGCTGTCGCACCGCCGGCGCGACTCCCGCGATGAACTCTTCGACACTGCGGTCCGTGGCCTCCATCAGACGCCCCCTCCACCCGACTTCGCGGCAGCCTTCGCGGCCCGCTTGTGCTCGCGCACCTTCGTCAGCGACTCCGGCGAGACGATGTCGGCGACCGAGCGGAACGAGCCCTCCTCGCCGTATGCGCCGGCGGCCTCGCGCCAGCCGTCGCCGGTGAAGCCGTACTGCTTGCCGAGGAGCGCGAGGAAGATCCTGGCCTTCTGCTCGCCGAATCCCGGAAGGGCCTTCAGCCGCTTCAGCACCTCGGCTCCGGAGGGCGATCCCGACGTCCAGATCGCGGAGGCGTCGCCGCCCCAGTCCTGCTCGACGGCGGCGCACAGCGCCTGCACGCGCGCGGCCATCGATCCAGGGAACCGGTGCACGGCAGGGGTCGTCTTGAACAGGTCGGCGAACGCCTCAGGGTCGTAGGAGGCCAGCGTCGCGGCATCCATCGAACCCGCGCGCTCGCGGATCTTGAGAGGCCCCGCGAACGCGGTCTCCATCGCCACCTGCTGATCGAGGAGCATGCCGATGAGGAGGGCGAGCGGGTCGTCGGTCAGGAGGCGATCGGCGGCATCGTCCCCCGTGATGTGGAGCGTCATGAGGTCAGTCTCGCACCCGCAGCCGCGCGAGGCGAGGTCGCGGACCGTTCGGCGGCGACCTCCTCGGCATCCTCGATCTCCTCGCCGGGTACACGCGGCAGGCGCGCGAGATCGCACACCGCCGGCCCCTCGATGCGGGTGCCGTCGGGAGCGAAGCGCGAGGCGTGCAGCGGGCAGTCCCAGGAGCGCTCGGCATCGTTCCACGTGAGCACTCCGCCCAGGTGGGTGCAGATCGCGCTGACCGCGCGCGTGGTGCCGTCGACCGTGGAGATGCCGACGGGATGGCCGGCGCGGTTCGCGACGACGCCCTCGCCGTCGGCCGGGCGCCTGACCGGGGAGGGCACCGCCTGCGCGCCGATCCAGCCGGATGCCGCCTCCCACCCGACCCGGAGGTTCTCCACCCCGCCGCGCGCGAGGTCGGCCGGCACAGTCATGCGGGTCGCGATCGTGGTCATCCACTCCGGGCGGTCGCGCCACGGCACTTTGCGGATCTCCGCCGACAGGCGCAGCGCGGCCGCCGGCCCGTTCGACAGTCCCCACTTGGCGTAGCCGGTCGCGAAGCGGATGCGCCCGAGGCCGCGCGGCATGGCGCCGACGAACGGGATGAGGTCGTGCGACTGATAGTCCTGCGCCGACCATTCCGCGACCGGCTCCGCGCCGGGGAAGTGCCGCTGGGTCCACGAGACCAGGTCGTCGAGGCACGCGCGGGGCGACGGCGCCCGCCCGACCGGATGGCCGTTGCCGCCGACGATCAACTGCGCTGTGTCGGCCGGTCCGTCGGCGGCCGTGATCGACCGGATCGACTTGGTCGCCCCGTCGACCGAGAGGTACAGCCCCTCGGGCACCGGGCTGGGCACGGTGAAGGCGACGCAGGAGGAGCGCAGCCCTCTCGTCTTCGCGAAGTAGAGCCCGCGATCGGTGATCGGCGCAGCGGTGGCGAGCACGACCCGGTCGGCCGATGCCGACCCCGCGTCGGTTCCCACCCACGCCGTCGGCACCGCATGGACGCGTATCACGCGGACGCCCGTGTGCAGCGTTCCGCCGGCCGCGAGGAACGCCTGCGCGAGCGCGAGAGCGAGCCGCTGCGGGTCGATCGCCGCCTGCCCGTCGAGCGCGACGGCGTCGGCGACGGGAAACGGTGCGCCGGTGAGATGCTCGGGCTCGACGCGCCGCACCGGCAGGCCCGCCTCCGCCGCGGCGGACAGCTCAGCCTCGACGCACGAGACGCCCGCGCCGGTCTGGGCATAGGAGAGGGCGGTGCGCCGGGAGTATGGCACGCCCGCCTCCTCGGCGAACCCGACGAGCCAGTCCGCGCCGTCCCGATTGGCGTCGACGTACGCGCGCACGAGCCGCGCCGGATGGTGGCGCCGGAGCGTCGAGAGCACCGAGCCCTGCAGGAGGGACACCTTCCCGGTGTTCGCGCCGGTCGCCAGCTGGCCCACCTCGCCGGCCTCGACCACGGCCACGTCGAAGCCGTGGCGCGCCAGCATCAGCGCGGTCGCGAGGCCGGTGATGCCGGCGCCGACGACGATGACGTCGCGGTGCCGCCCCGGTTCGAACGGGGTGCCGCGCACCTGGGCGTGATCGAGCTTCCACACGGGTGTCATTCCCCCAGTCAACGGGGGCGCCAGCGGCGCGAACAGGGGTTGACAACAGAACGGATGCCGCGGTGCGCCGCAGCGGGCGATGCGTGGCGGCATTCGCGTGTCACAACTCAGCCTGGAATCGACGAGATCGCGCCGGGTACCCGCGTGATTGCGCGCGCGGATGCCGCATCATCGGCACCCCAGGATGAGCTGCGACACGCTGATCGACCCATGCACCGAACGTCCGGCCGCTTCAGCCGCGGCCCGCGGGTTAGGTTAGGCGGGTGCGCGCCGGTGCGCGGCGCGCACCCGCCACGCCCCCGACCCCCTGGATCCGCATGCCGATCTCGCTTCCCGCGCGTTCCCGCATGGGGTCCGCGCGGCTGAGCGCGGCGAGGACGTGGGCCCATGGCGCACTCGTGGCGAGCATCGCGCTGACGATCGCCGTGTCGGTCGCGCTGCTGTGCGCGCTGACGGCCTGGATCGCACTCGAGACGCGCGCGGCGCTGCGGGAAGCCGTGGCAGGCGAGGATCGCTACGCCCTGGTGCAGACGCGTGTCGCCGATGACACGGGGGCGCAGGATGCCGCGGCCGACGCCCTCTTCACGTCGCTGTTCGCGGATGCGGCCGAGGTCGAGCGGATCGAGCTGGGAGAACCGGGCAGCGACACCGCGCGCGTGGCCTGGCGGATCACCCCGAGCGTCGACCTGCTCGATCAGGCACGACTGGAACGGCTGCGACGGGGCGTCGCGGCGCTGCCCGAGGCGTTCCGCAGCTCGGACGCGGCCGTCCAGGGCAGCCTCGCCGGCGGCGATCTCGGCGCCGCTCTGGACGAGGCGTCGCTCGGGATCACCGCGACCACCGCGATCGCTCCCGTGCCGCTCGCGCTCGTCGGCGTGCTCGCCTGGTTCGCCGTTCTCGAGCTGTCGCGCCTGCTCGGCGGCGCACGCGGACGCGAGAGCGCACTGCTGCGGGGGCGCGGACTCTCGCGGTCCCAGGCGGCCGTGCTCACGGGCGGCGAGGCCGCGGCGGTGGCCGTCGCGGCGGCAGGAGTCGGCTTCGGCGGCGCGCTGGCGGGTTTCGCGCTCGCGGGAGGGATGCCGGGGGTCGCCGCCGTCGCCGGGACCTGGCCGCTTGCGCTGGGGGCGATTCTCGTACTCGCCCCCACCATGGGCCTGCAGGCGGCTCGCGCCGCGCGCGCGGCAGGGAGTGCACACGCGGCGGCGGGTCGAACCGGGCGTGCGGCGACCGCCGGCGCGGCCGTGCTGATCGTCCTCGCCGCCGCCGTGGCGCTGTGGCAGGCCGGAGCCACGAGAGACCTCGCGCCCGACGACCGGTGGCGTGTGCTCGTGATGGCGGTCGCGCCGACGCTCGGGGTGGCCGCGGTGGCGGTGCTCGCGATCGTCGTGTTCGCGCCGCTCTCTGCGATCGTCGCCCGCGCGGGCGGTGCGCGCCCCGGAGTGTCGCCATCGTATCCCGCGCGGCAGGTGGCGCGCCGCGTGGTGGCGTTCTCCACCGCGATCGCCCTGGTCGCGATCGCGGTCGCCGGCGCGGTCGTCTCCGGTGCGTACACCGGCACCTGGCACGTCGCCTCCGACGAGGCGGCGCGCCTCTCCGCCGGTGCCGCGCTGCGCGCTGACTCCGCAGGCGCCGTGACGCCGGAATCGCTGCTGCCCGCGGCGGAGGTCGCCGGCGTCGACCGCGTCGCCCCCGCGCTCACCGCCGGCCTCGTCGTCGGAGACGCTTCCGCCGAGATCGTCGCGGTGCCCGGCGACGCGATCGCCGACGTCGTGCTGCCCGTGCCCGGCGTCGTCGACCCGGCCGCGCTCGCCGCGGTGCTCGCGGTCGAATCCGGGTCGGCATCCCTCCCGGATGAGGCGACGGGGCTGCGCCTGACCGCCACGGTCACCAGCACCGACCCGGATGCCGCCGCAGTGCGCGTGCGGGCGTGGGTGGCCGATGCGACCGGCGCACCCATGCAGCTGACGCTGTCGCGGGTGACCCTCGAGGAGAACGCCGGCGGACCGGGCCGGCGACTGACGGCGGACGGCGACCTCCCAGACGGGGCGGGGCCGTGGCGGATGCTGTCCATCGACGTCGCCCGCGATCTGAGGTTCCCGGGCGTGACGGTCACCCTTGACGGGATCGCCGTGGCGGCGACCGCCGGTGAGGCCGAGCTCGCGATCGACGTCGTGCCGACGGCATCCGTCCAGCTCTTCGGCTTCCCGGGCTCGGGAGTGTCGGAGGCGATCGTGTGGTCCGGTGCCGGCACCGTCCCCGACCGCACGCCCGCCGTCGTGACCTCGTCGCTCGCCGGCGCCCTCGCGCTCGAAGTCGGCGGCCCGCTCGACGTGCGCTTCGAGGGGACGGGCCGCACCGCCGCGCTCGTGATCGCCGGCATCGTGCCCGCAGTGGCCGGCGCCGGAACTCCCGACGCGGTGATGGTCGCCTACGACGTGCTGTCGCAGAACTTCCTCAACGCGACGAGGGGCTCGGGGCCGCTTCCGACCGTGCTGCCTCCCGACGGGGTGTGGGCGGCAGGAGACGCGGCGGCGGCCGAGCCGCTCTCCGATGCTCTCGGCACGCCGGTGCGCACGCCGACGGACGTCGCCGCGGCGATGACGGCCGGGCTGATCCCGGTGTGGTTCGCGGCGGCGCTGGGCGGAGCGGTGCTCGCCGGCCTCGCGCTCGTGGCGCTGCTCACCGCACTGGCGGGGCAGCGCGCCGGCGAAGTGCTCGTGCTCCGCGCGCTCGGCATCGGCGTGCGCCGACAGTCCCGGATGCGGCTGGTGGAGGCATCCGTCGTCGTTCTTCTCGCCACCGTGCTGGGTGCCGCGGGGGGTGTCGCGCTCGCGTGGCTCGCGGTGCCGGTGATGGTCGAGGCCGCCGTGCCGGGGGCCGCGCTGGCGGGCTCGGGACCGGCGGTCGTCTTCGATGCGCTGCCGATCGCCGTCGCGCTCGTCGCGCTCGCGGTCGCGTTCGTCGTGGCGGCTTTGTCGTCGGCGGCGACGATCCGCGCTCAGGGGGCCTCGACCCGCCTCGAGGAGGCGGCACCGTGACCGCGCGGACCGGGACCGCGCGCACCATGCCATCGCGCACCATGCCATCGCGCACCATGTCGACGCGTCACCTCGTCTCGACGCACCTGCGCACGCAGCCGGGGGCCTCGTTCGCGGTCGCGCTGCTCGTGTTCGTGCTGGCGGGGCTTGCCGTCTTCGGTCCGCTCGCGCTGCGCGCGGTCGCCGACGACGCGGTGCGGTACCGGCTCGACGCGGTCTCGCCGGCGGTGCGCGACATCGAGACCGCGGTCGACTGGCTGCCGCTGTTCGCGCCCGGAGATCCGGCGCTGTCGCACGTGCCCGACGAGTTCGACGACGACTGGGGGCTGTTCGACAGTGAGCTCGAACTGTTGAGGCGGGATGCCGGGGTCACTCTCACCGACGCTATGCTCCCCGCGCAGTATGTCGTGCGGTCGAGCTCGCTGGGCGAGTTCGAGACCGGCGTGCAGCTGCTGTCCGATCCGTTCTTCGAGACGCGGATCCAGATCGTGGACGGCCGGCTCCCCGGCGAGCCGCCGCCCGAGACCGAGTGGAACCGGGCGCTCGAGGAGCTGCTCGCGGGCGGCGGGGGCATCTTGGGAGGCGCGAGGACCGTGGTCTCGGGTGCGGCGGGCG
>Ga0307505_10000524_pt1 | contig 41699 bp, 36 predicted proteins | sample 23_S_MG_FD_202183 | JGI IMG/M metagenome (GOLD analysis project Ga0307505, IMG submission 202183) | Soil microbial communities from Populus trichocarpa stands in riparian zone in the Pacific Northwest, United States - 23_S | ecosystem: Environmental > Terrestrial > Soil > Riparian zone > Trees...
GGGTCGGCGCCGGGCCGGCGCCGACCCGGATTCAGGCCCGATGGCCCAGCAGCCGCGCGGGCAGCATGAGGATCGCCTTGACCAGCGCGAGGATGCTGTCCATCAACGCGCCGATCAGGCGGAACGGGATCGACAGCAGCCACAGGATCGGCCACAGCACGAGCACGATGAGGGCAACCGGCCAGGCCAGGACCAGCACGATCGCCCACAGCAGCAGCACCGCCAGTACACGCATCGGGATCAGCTTCCGTACTTGATCGAGCAGCCGTAGGGCTCGGAGCTGCCCACGCTGACCGGCTGCCCGGCGGCGAGTTCGCTGAGTACCTGGGGAACGTACTGGGTCGCCTTGCCGATGTCGGCCTTGTCGGCGCTCGCGATCGAGTCGATGCCGCCGGCATAGCGCAGCACGCCTTCTGCATCGATCACGTACAGATGCGGCGTCGTCTTGGCCGCATAGGCGCGGCCCGCGCCGCCCTGGGGATCGAACAGGTAGGCGCTCGAGGCGGCCTTGCTCTTGGTCTTCCACGCATTCGCGGCCGCGACATCGAGGACGCCTTGCTTGCCCGGCGCACCGGAATTGATCGTCAGCCAGACCGCGCCGCCGGCGACCGCATCGGCCTGCTGTTTGGGCAGGTTGCCGGCTTCATAGTGCTTCTTCACGAACGGGCACTCGGGGTTGTGCCATTCGAGCACGACGACCTTGCCCTTGTAGTCGGACAAGGCATGGGTCCGGCCGTCGGCACCGCTGAGCGAGAACGAGGGCGCGGCTTCGCCGATCACGGGCTTTGCCCAGGCCGGGCCGACGAGGGCAACGCCGGCAATCACGCCAAACACTGTATTGCGGAGGGTCATGCTCATTTACTCCTGGTCGATGCGTTGGGGAGGGCAACGAACGCTACGCGAACCTGACGGGCCCGGGCACTGCCATTGGTCAGCACGAGGTCGAGCGTTGCCGGCGGTTCATCGAAATAGTCGCTCTGGCCGGCATCGATCACGAGCGCATCGGCCTCCCGACGCAGGCGCGGGGGTGCATTGGCGAGCACGCGCCGCTGCACCGCGAACACGTCCAGCCCGGTCGGTTCGGGCAGATCGTCGCCGCGCAGCGTGATCACGATGCGGTCGCCGTCCAGCCAGGCCGAGCCGGTCCACGCGGCGGGCTCGGGCAGCGCACGCCGTGTCGCGTCGAACCGCCAGGCATCGCTGGAAGGTGCATTCCCGGCGGCCATGATCGGCAGGTTCAGATGCAGGATCGCCTTGCCCGGGATGCATTCCTCGCGACAGACCAGCCATTTGGCCTCGACCGCGATTCCGGCCTCGGTGCCCACCGCCGCATCGGCGGGCACGTCGATCACGACCGGCAGCAGCATGTCGCCGTCGTAACCGAAGTTGTAGAGCCCGCTGACCTCGAAGCGCGTCGGCGCCGGCCAGGCGATGTCACTGGCGTGCCAGCCCGCGGGCAAGGTCCATTCCAGGCGCGTCGGCAATCCCGAATCACCCGGATTGATCCAGTAGCTGTGCCACTGCGCGGCGTGGCGCAGACGCAGGCCGAGCGATGCCGGCCGGCCCGGCACAAACGCGCGATGTTCGCTGACGAGGGCGAGGTCCAGGTAATCCGCCGCCACGATTGCGGGCTCCGTCGAGGCCGGCGAAATCGCCGCGATGGCAAGCGCTAGCAGGGCAGGAGACGACATGCGGCGGATTTCCTCATCTGTGGGCGCGGGGCGTTGCTGTTGACCCGACGATCGGCAGGTTGTTCCCGGTGCCGAGCATGCCGCAGCGGACAGTATCCGGCACCTTGATAGTTTCGTTCGCACTCCTGCGCTTGTCTGGGTGCACCGCCCACGTCTGCGAGAGTCACCACGTCGGCGCCCTAATCCGTCCGTTGGAGATAGCCCATGAAGCACGCCGATTCCCGAACCGTTGCCGGCCAATGTGCCGCCGATCCGCCGCGCCACGATCGGCGGATGCCGCCGAAGCTGCGTGGCAGATGGCGCGCGACGTGGTTTGCGCTGGCGCTGCTGGTGTGGTCGCTGTGCTCGCTCGGGCCGCACGTGCAGGCGGCCCAGGGCGACGCAGGCGGGGCGGATGTCATCGTGTTCCAGAGTCGGGCGCCGGGCGAGGCGGGTGGCGGATTGTCGGTGGGCAACCTGTTCTCCGGACACACGTTCCGCCTGCTCGAACGCACCCAGGTCAATACCTTGACCGTGCGCGCGCAGTCGATAGCGCCGCATTCGATCTTCGCCGGCGTGTATCGCCTCGGTACGCCCGACAGCATTCCCGACGCGCAAGGCGAGAGCAACCTGCTCGGGACCACGCTGATCACCGTTGATGGACCGCTCGACGACTACAGCGGCGCGATCTCGCTCGTGCTGGAACCGGGCTGGTACGCGATCCTTGTCGGCACCGGCCGGCACGGCGCGACCGCACCGGCATTCGGCACCTCGCTGATCAGCACCGGCACGCCGACGACACCGCAAAGTGTCGGACCGTACTCGATCAACCCGCTCACCAATGCGCGCATACACCAGGGCGTCACCCCGCGTTTCGTCGTGAGCGGTCATCCCTTGCCGGCGGAGCCGGTACCCGCAAGCCGGTTCCTCATGCAGACCGCGGGTCCGGCAGCCTGGTGGACCTCAAGTGCTTCACCGCTCTCGTCCACGTCGTTCCTGGGCCGTCGTTTCGAGGTCACGACTACCGCGCGGGTAGACCGTGTGGCGACGTGGGTGCTTTCCGGCAGCGGCGAGATATTCGCAGCGATCGTGCGCTTGAGCGGTGCCAGCGCCAATCCCCCGCTGGTCGGCACCCCGGCATTCCTGGCCAGTGTCGTCGGTTCGACGCTGATTCCGGTCGGCGGCAATGCGGACGAGTACGCCGGCAGTTTCGGCGGCCTCGAACTCGTGCCGGGCCACTATGCGCTCGTCTTCGGTACCGGCATGTTCGGCGCCGGCGGCTCAGGCTCGATAATCGCAGTGGCCGACCAGGTCATCCATCCCGGTGTGATGTGGTGGACCGGTTCGTTCTGGGGCTCGTTGCCTTTCAGTTACCGCATGGTGCTGGAAGGCATCGTGCCGGAACTCACGGTCACTCCGGACCCTGTGGATTTCGGCGATGTTCCGCTCGGCAGCAGCGTGGAGCGCAGCGTCAGCGTGACCAACCTGCGCAACGGCACCTTGCAGTTGAGCGGAGTCGGCGTGCAGAACGCCGGGCCTCTGCAGTTCTCGCTGGCCGGAGACAACGGCGCCTGCGCGGTGGCCGCGCTGCCCGCAGGCGCCAGCTGCACGATCACGCTGCGCTATACGCCGTCGGTCACTGGACCGCATAGCGGAACCCTGCAGGTGTTCAGCGACGGCGAACCCGGCACCTACGAAGTCCCGCTGCTGGCCTTGGGTACCTTCGCGGTGACTCCGAGCGCAGGGCCGAACGGCTCGATCGACCCGGCGACCGTGCAATCGGTCGCACCGGGCGCCAGCGCGACCTTCACGGTCAGTCCCGATCCCGGCCATCACCTGGTCGACATCGGCGGCAGTTGTGGCGGCCATCTCGACGGGAATGTCTTCACGACGGACCCGGTCCAGGCCAACTGTACGGTCCAGGCGAACTTCGCACTGGATCCCGCGAGCGCGCTCGTGCTGCTGGAGGGCGATTCGCAGTCCGCGCCGGTCGACAGCGCCTACGCGCAACCACTGCGCCTGCGCGCGCAGAACGCGGCCGGGCTGCCGGTGCCGGGTGTCGAGGTCGAGTTCGATGTTCCAGCGCAAGGCGCCAGCGTCGCGATCAGCGGCACCCTGATCACTGACGTCAACGGAGAGGTGAGCGTGACCGCCACGGCCAACACGGTCGCCGGTCCGGTCCCGCTCAGCGCGCAGGCGAGTGGAATACTCCAGCCGCTGTCCTTCACGCTGACCAACCTGGCCGCCGCTCCCGCGCAGATCGCCGTGCTGGGCGGCGGCGGCCAGAGCACGGTCATCGGCACGGCCTTCGACGATCCCGTGAGCGTGCGCGTCACCGATGCGTTCGGCAATCCGACCGCCGAAGTGCTCGTCCTGTTCGAGCCACCGGCCAGTGGTCCCGGCGCGATCCTCGCCGATGCGTCGGTATCCACCGATGAAGACGGCATCGCGACGACGACCGCTATGGCGAATCTGCTGGTCGGAACCTATGCGCTCGCGATCGCCACGCTGGACGGTCCGGTGACGAGTGTGTCACTGACCAACACGGCGCCCATGGCCGTACTGGACCTGACGATCACCGACTTTCCCGAACACGTGCGCTACGGCGAGGTCGTCGACTTCACGATCGTGCTCCACAACGCCGGACCGGATACCGCGCGGGACGTCGCGATCCAGAGCACGCTCTCCGCGCAACTGGATGCCCAGGCGTCCTCGTGGATCTGCGTGACGCCGGCCAGTGGATGCGCGACCGCAGGCCAAGGTGCGCTCGCCGATGCCAACCTCATGCTCGCCGCGGGCGAGAGCGTGACCTACATCCTGACCAGCGTCGTGCGCGGCGATGCCGCAGGCGACAGCAGCCAGCTCGACGTGAGCGCGTCGCATCCATTCCAGGCCGTTCCCGCGAGCGCGAGCGCGAACAGCTTGCTGGTCCTGTTCCGCGACGGCTTCGAGGACGATACCAGTCCCAAGACCGCTGCAGCGGTTCGCCTGGAGGGGGAGAATCTCGTTCTTGTGAGCCTGCCAACCGATCCGGCCGCCGGCGCGCGCGCGATCACTCCCCTGCTCGCAGGCCACGTCGACGACGGCCGCCGGATCCGTCTCGACCGCCTGCAAGCGAGCGCATTCGACGGGTTGCGCCTGGTTGCGATCGATCCGGATGGACGCACGCGATTCTCGCCATGGGGGCGCGTGCGCGAAGGCCAGCCGATCGCCCTCGGACTGCTGCTGACCGACGACGGCTGGCGTCTGATCCTCGAAGGCAGCGATCCCGATGCAGGCGTCGATCTTGGCGCGGGCAGCCCACCGAGCTTCCGGCTGTATCACGCGGCGGACGCAAGGATCGAGCCATGATCGTGCGCGCTCATTCCGGCTGCCAGCGACCCTATTGCATCGGTGCGAACAGTTCGGCCAGATCCGCCTCGTCGAAGCGCAGGCTTTGCGTGCTGCCGCCTTCGAGCACGGCAGCGGCAAGGTCGGCCTTGCGTTGCTGCAGGGCCTGGATCTTTTCCTCGACCGTACCGGTGCAGATGAGCTTGTAGACGAACACGGGCTTGTCCTGGCCGATGCGATGCGCGCGGTCGGTGGCCTGGGCCTCGACCGCAGGGTTCCACCACGGGTCGTAGTGGATCACGGTGTCGGCGGCGGTCAGGTTGAGGCCTACGCCGCCGGCCTTGAGGCTGATCAGGAACAGCGGCACGCCGCCGGCCTGAAAGCGTTCGACGAGTTCTGCGCGTTGGGTGCCCGGGGTCTGGCCGGTCAGGGTCTGCCAGGTCTGGCCGCGCGCATCGAGTGCCTCGCCGATCAGCGCGAGCATTTCTGCGAACTGACTGAAGACGAGGATGCGCCGGCCTTCGGCGACGAGGCTGTCGGTCAGTTCGAGCAGCAGTTCGAGCTTGGCCGATTCCTTCACGCGTTTGGCGCCTTCGAGCTTGACCAGGCGCGGGTCGCAGCAGGCCTGGCGCAGCTTGAGCAGGGCGTCGAGCACGATGATGCCGCTCTGGGCGAGGCCGCGCTTGTGGACTTCGGCGAGCACGCGCTCGTGCTGGGCCAGACGCAGCGTCTCGTAGAGTTCGCGCTGCGCGCCATCGAGTTCGATATTGCGCGGAATGATCGTCTTTTCGGGCAGGTCGTGGAGCACGTCTTCCTTGCGCCGGCGCAGCAACAGCGGCGCGATGCGCCGGCCGAGGCGCTCGCGGCGTTCCACATCGCCGTGCTTTTCGATCGGCGAGCGATAGAACTTCGTGAAGTGTTTCTCGTTGCCGAGCAGGCCGGGTTCGACGGCGTCGAACTGCGCCCACAGTTCGCCGAGGTGGTTCTCCAGCGGTGTGCCGGTCATCGCCAGACGGCGTCGCGCGGGAATCTCGCGCACGATCTTCGCGGCCTGGCTCTTGGCGTTCTTTATCGCCTGGGCCTCGTCGAGCACGAGTACGGCATATTCGTGGGCAAGCAGTTCATCGCGGTCGCGCGCGAGCAACGGATAGGTCGTGATGACGACATCGTGATGCGGGATCTCCTCGTGCAGGCCTCCGCGCGCGGGACCGTGCAACACGAGCAGCGAGAGATCCGGAGCGAAGCGGTGGGCTTCATTGCGCCAGTTCGCGACGAGGCTGGTCGGCGCAATGATCAGCGCCGGTTTGTCCAGGCGTCCGCGTTGTTTTTCCGCAAGCAGGTGGGCGAGCACCTGCACGGTCTTGCCCAGGCCCATGTCGTCGGCGAGCACGCCACCGAGCCCGGCATCGGCCAGGAAACCGAGCCAGGCCAGGCCGTCGCGCTGATAGGCGCGCAAGGTCGCGTTGAATCCGGGCGGCTCCATCGCCGGTTCGCGCACGTCGCGCAAGCGGGCGAGCTCGGCGCGCAGGCGCTCGCCCCCGCGCCATGGCAAATCGGTCCTCTCGGCCAGCTCCCCGAGCACGCTGGCCTGGGCGCGGCGCAGGCGCAAACGACCGTCATCGCCCCCGCCTGGCGGCGACTGCAACCATTCCAGCAGCGGCGAGATGAGTTGACGCAGCCGGGTCAGCGGCAGCGGCACGCGGCGGCGCGCATCGATCGGCACGAGCCATACGGCATCGTCGGCCTCGCCCTTGCGTGGCACGAGCGGAAACGTCGGATCGGTCAGCAGCCGACGCAGGATCGGCAGCAGATCGACGCGCTCGCCATCGATGTCCACACCGAGGCTCAGATCGAACCAGGCGTTGCCGGACTCCTCGACATCGGCGTACCAGTCATCGGGTTCGTCGAGCAGCTCGAACGGAAAGCCCGCATCGGTTTCCAGACGGAAGCCCTGTTCGCGCAGGCGTGGCGTGAGCGTGAACACCTGTTCGGCCGCCGCGAGCTGGTTGCGCCGCGGCTCGGGCACGAAGTCGCCTTCGCCCAGCGCATCCCTGCCCACCCCGGCCAGCCGCGGCAGCAGGTCGACATCGATGAAACCCAGCGCATCGAGACGCTCGACCGCCGCGATCTCGGCGGAACGATCGCGCACGATCTCGAGCAGGCGGCCATCGTGCATGCGCCGCTCGCGCGCCTTGGCCGCAGTCGCAAACGGCAGCCGCGGCCCGTCGTAATCGAAACTCAGCCGGACCACGCCGGCCTGGTAGCGCAGCGGGCCGTTGCTCGTATAGGCGACCACCGGAATCGCGCGCAGGGTCAGTACCGGAACCGGATCGACACGGTGGGTTTCCGCGGCCGCCGGACGTGCCGGCTTGGGCAAGGCGCGCGCCGCATCGGTCGTGCGCAGACGGTCGGCAACTAGCGGGGCCTGTTCGGGCAACAGCGGCGGCGCGCGCAGGGCCGCTTCGACGAGGCGCGCATCGCCATCGACGCGACCGACCATGTGCTGCTCCGGATCGACATACCAGACGCCATGGATCCGCAGCAGGCGGGTTTTCGGCGAAGTCACATCCAGGCGCGCGATCAGGGTCTGGCTGCCGTCCTCGCCGGTGCGCCAGTCCCATTCGAGCGTGCGTGGTGCGCCGAGTCGAAATGGTCCGGCGGACGGTTTGTCGACGAAGCACGGGTGGCTGGCGAGCAGGATCTCGAGCAGCGATTCGTCGCGCTGCCCGGTCAGCGTGTACCAGGCACCCGAGCCTGCGTAGCCGCTCTGGCCCATGCGCAGACGCGCGACATGTTCGAACTGCTCGGACGTCAGGCGCTCCCAGGGATCGCTGCCGTAGTAGGAGTAGCCGCCGATCGGTTTCGGCGCGCTGAGCCCGCCGCGCTTGCTCGGCTTGAGCCAGACCGGTTGGGCGAGCAGGCGCGGCAGCGCGCCCTCTCCCGCGCGCAACAGGATGCCGAACACCTGGCTGGCATCGGCCGCCGGCGGACGCGGCAGCGGCGTGCGCGGTGCTTCGAGCGAGTCGAACCAGGTTTTCCATGCACCGAGATCGGGTTTGCTCGGGGTGTTTGCCTCGATGGTGAAGTCGGGCACGCGCGCACCGAGCACCTTCAGCGCCACCGCCGCGACATGCTTGCACTCGCCTTCCAGCGGACACGTGCACTGGGTGTCGATGCTCGGCCGGCCGCCGTTCGCGGCGATCCGGATGCCGGCCGTATACGGGTCGAACGCGCTGCCCTGAACCACGCCGAGCGCGATGCCGGCATCGTGGTCCTGGTTGAACCACACTTCGCGCACGCGTCCGCGCCGCAGGTAGTCAGCGCCCTTGTCGAGCGTGCGCTTGTCGAGCACCGACGCGGCATTGCGCGACAGCAACTGGCGAAAAAGCGTCTCGTCCATGGCTTGTGGAGCGACCTCGTCGACAATCGAACAGGCAATCGTGCCTGTCCCTGCCATTCACGTCCAGCATCGGGTGGTTCATGCAATCGCGCATTCGACGATCCGGCCAGAGAGCCCGGGCCCCAGCGGGCATCCGTGTGGCTCGCGCGACCGTCTGGGCGGCCTCAGGCCGGATCCACCGGGGTCGTGCCGCCGGTGAACTTCTGGCGTGCCTGACGGCGTCGATCGAGTCGTTCGCCGACCCAGCGGCGCAGACGGGCGATGCCGTGCAACCCATAGATGAGCTTGAACAGGCGCAATCGGGCCAACACCGTTGGATTGTCGAACACATCGCCGGCCAGCATCGAGATCACGCCTTGCTCGACCTGCCAGACATTGCTCGGGTGAGCAAAAAGATGACGCATGATCGATGTGTTGAAGCGGTAGATGAACCACGTGAACACGCGCACGCCACGGCGCATGCGCCGATCGAAGGCGCGTTGCAATGCAACCTCGCGAGCCGGCTCGCGCAGCGCGGCATCGACGAGCTCGCCGGCATGCATGCCACTGTGCATGGCGAGATAGACGCCGGAGGAGAACAGCGGATCGACGAACGCCCAGGCATCGCCGGCCATGACCCAGCCGGGGCCGGCCATGCGTGCGCACACATAGGAGTAGTTGCCGGTCACGCGCACTTCGCCGAGCATGCGGGCTTCGCCCAGGCGAGCGGATGCCTCGGGCATGCGTTGCAGCGTATCGAGCAGGAACTGCTCATTGCGACCGCGGCGTTGCTTGAGATACTCCGGCCAGCAGACGCAACCGATGCTCATGACCCCGTCACGCAGCGGAATGAACCAGCACCAGCCGTACTCGAAGCGGTAGATGCTGATGTTGCCGGCGTCTTCGCCTTCGCGGCGCGCGACATCCTGGAAGTGGGCGAAGATCGCCGCGCTCTGGTGAGCCGGGTTCTTGCGCTTGAGCTTGAGCCGGCCACCGAGCAAGGTGTCGCGTCCGCTCGCATCGACGAGGTAGCGCGCCGTGATCGCGAAGCCCGCGCCACTGGTATCGCGCGCAGTCGCCTGGATGCGATCGATGCCGGCATGGGTCACCGACTCCACCATGATACCGTCGCGCGCATCGACACCGGATTCGCGCGCGTGCGCGAACAACACCTGGTCGAATTCCTCGCGCTTGACCTGGAACGCGTACCCGGGCGAGTCGCCGAGCGCGCGGCGGAAATGGAAAGTCTGGTAGGCGCCCTCGCGCGACGGAAAATCCGCGCCGAGCTTGAGCACACCGATCGCGCGCACCTTCTCGAGCACGCCGAGTCGCTCGAGGATCGGCAGGTTGCACGGCAGCAGCGATTCGCCGATATGGAAGCGCGGATGCACGGCCTTTTCCAGTTGCAGCACGTTCCAGCCCTTGCGTGCGAGCGTGGTCGATGCGGCCGACCCGGCCGGGCCACCGCCGACCACGAGCACATCGCAAGCGATGTGCGCATCACGAGATTCCACCGTCACCTCCTCCGGACCCCACTGCATCGCCCCTGAGCGCCGGCCACGAACCTGCCCGAGCGCGGGTGGCATGGTACATTCGCGGCCCGTCCCGATGGCGACGACGCGCTTGCCGGCTTCGCATGGACCGCCCGATTCCTGCCTCATCCCCTGCGCCCGGACCCGGCCTGCCCGGCGGTCTCGTCGCGGTCCTGGTTGCGATCTGGGTCGCGCTTGTCATCACCGCCCTGGTCAGCGCCAGCGGAATCCTCTCGGCGTTGTGCGCCGCGCTTCTGCTGACTCTCGTGCTGGCCCGGCACCTGTGGGCGCGACGCGCGCGCGCGTGGGCTATCTGGCTCGTGTGCATGGCTGCCATCGGTGCGCTGACCGTCAGCGGCCACGGGCGCACGTTGCTTGATGGCATGCCGGTCGCGATCAACCTGGGCCTGGCGGTCCTGTTCGGGCATACCTTGTTCGGCGACCGCGTGCCGCTCATCGCGCGCGTGATCGTCGCGATGGAAGGTCGCGAGCGACTCCAGTTGCCGGGCGTGGCCGGCTACGCGCGCGGCCTTACCGCGGCCTGGGCCGGGCTGTTCCTGCTCCAGGCGCTGCTCATGCTTGCGCTGATCCTGCGCGGGCTCGGCAACGCCCAGGCCCCTGCGCCGGGCTACCTGCATCTGGGCGGCTATTTCGTGCCGGCGCTGTTCATGGTCGCCGAGTACGCATTCCGTCGCTGGTACCTGCGCCATCTCCCGCACGATTCGCCCCAGCGCTTCCTGCGTCGGCTCGTGCAGAACTGGCCGCGCCTGCTGCACGATCTCGCCAATCCGGTCGCCCGATGAGCGCGCCCGTGGAGATCGTCGAACGCGTCGTGGTCATGGCGGATCATCCTTGCCTGCCCGGGCATTTCCCGGGTCAGCCGGTGGTGCCGGGCGTGGTCCTGCTCGATCGCGTGGCGGGATGCCTGGAACGTGGCGGACATGGGCGCCTTGGTCGCATCTCGGCGGTGAAGTTTCTCGCGCCGATGCTGCCTGGCGAGGTCGCCGAGCTGCACCTCACGGTCGATCGTGCGCGCGTGCGCTTCCGCATCACGCGTGGCGACGTCGGCATCCTCAACGGCGAAGGAGAGCTGGCATGAGCGAACACTGGACCCAACGCCCGGAGGGCGGCGGCCGTTTTGCGATCTGGCTGATCCTCACGATCGGTCTGCGTTGCGGCCGGCGCGCTTCGCGCGCGTTGCTGTACCCGATCACGCTGTACTTCTTCCTGCGTCGGCGTGGCGAGCGGCGCGCGTCGTACGCCTACCTGGAACGCGTCTTCGGGCGACCGGCGAGCGCCTGGCAGGTCATGCGCCACATCCATCACTTTGCGAGCACGATCCTCGATCGCGTGTATCTGCTCACCGACCACCTGCGCCGCTTCGATGTCGGGGTGCACGGCATCGACGAGCTGCATGCACAGATGCGTCCGGACCGCGGCGTGCTGCTGCTGGGCGCGCACGTCGGCAGCTTCGAGTCGCTGCGCGTGCTGTCGCTGCGGCGTCCCGACGTCAAGGTGCGCGTCGTCCTCGACACCCAGCAGACGCCGGTCATGACCGAGCTGCTGCACGCGCTCAATCCGGGTATCGCCAGCAACGTCATCGATGCCGCGCGACCCGGGCACGAGATCGTGCTCGCGCTCGGCGAGGCGATGAGCGATGGAGCCCTCGCTACCCTGCTCGGTGATCGCGGGCGGGCGCACGAGGCGACGATCGTCGTCGACTTCCTCGGCGCGCCGGCGCGCTTTCCGGTGGCCCCGTTCATCATCGCGAGCATGCTCAAGGTGCCAATCGTGCTGTGCCTTGGCTTGTATGGCGGCGGACGCCGCTACGACCTGCATTTCGAGACGTTGGCTGAACAGCTAGATCTGCCGCGGCGCGGCCGCGAGCCCGAACTGCACGCAATCGTGCAACGCTATGCGTCCCGTCTGGAAGCACACGTACGGGCGTCCCCCTACAACTGGTTCAATTTCTATGATTTCTGGAATATCGATGCGCCGAAGGTTGTCGATCGTGACGTGGATGCTGTTGCCGTGTCTGGTCGTCGCGGCTGAGCCCGACGCGGGCAGCCTCATTGCCGGACTGGCGCGCGAAGCACCGGCGCGCACGGCCTACACCGAAGTGCGATTCGCGCAGATGCTCGACCGCCCGCTGATCGTACGCGGCGAACTTGCGTATCTGGGCCCCGGCAGTCTCGGCAAGCGCGTCGACACACCGTACAAGGAAGAAGTCACGATCGCCGACGGCCAGGTCAGCGTGCAGCGCGGATCGCGCCAACCGCGTCAGATCTCGTTGGGTCAGGTTCCCGAGCTCGACGGATTCCTGCGCGGCTTCGGCGCCCTGCTCGGCGGCGATGCCCAAGCGCTGGCGCGTGATTTCGAGATCCAGACGCGCGGCGATGCCAGCCGCTGGCATCTGAGCCTGGTTCCGAAGGACGCGCGGCTCAAGCGTCGGGTTGCCTCGATCGAAGTCGATGGCGCTGCCGACAGTGCACGGTGCTTCAGCGTCATCGACGCCGATGGCGATGCCAACATCATGCTCGTCGAAGCAATGGCCGCCATCGAGTTGCCCAAGCCGCTGACCCGTCGCAACCTCGAGATCGTCTGCGCCGGGACCGCGGCGAAGTGAATGCGCGCAAGCTCGCCCTGCTGATCGCCTGGATCGCGGTCCTCGCCGTGCTTGCGCTCGTCGTCCAGCGCACGCTGAGGGTCGGATCGGACCTGCGCAGTTTCATGCCGCCCGCGCAGACCGCCGATCAGAAGCTGCTGATGGAGCAGATCGGCGAAGGGCCTGGTTCGCGCATGCTCCTGCTTGCGATTTCGGCCGTAGACGATGCGCAGGCAGCCGGACTCAGTCGTGCGCTCGCGAGCGCACTGCGAGCCGATGCACATTTCACCCAGGTGGCGAACGGCTCGTTCGACGATGGCATCCTCGACGACGCGCTGCTTCCGTACCGCTTCCTGCTCACACCCTCGTTCGACGAACACGCACTGGACGCGACCGTGCTCGCCGACGAACTCGCCGAGCGCATCGAGGATCTCGGCTCGCCGGCGGCGACCCTGCTCAAGCCGCTGCTGCCGCGCGATCCGACCCTGGAGGTGATGAAGCTCGCCGAGCACTGGTCGCCGCCAAGACCGCCACTTGTGCGTGAAGGCGTGTGGTTCTCGCCGGCTGGCGAGGCCTTGCTGCTGGTCCAGACGCGCGCGGCCGGTTTCGATCCCGATGCGCAAGGGACCGCAATCTCTGCACTGGAGGCCGCATTCGATCAGGTTCGCGAGGATTCAGCGGATGCCCAGCTCGCGATCAGTGGTCCGGGCTATTTCAGCGTGGTCGTGAGCGGCAAGACGCGCGCGGAAGCCCAGTGGCTCGGCCACCTGAGCACGATCGGGTTCATCGTCCTGCTATTGCTCGCTTATCGCAGCATCGTCGTGCTCGGCCTGGCTGCGCTGCCGATCGTTTCCGGCGGTCTCGCCGGGATTGCGGCGATCGCGCTCGCCTACAGCGAGGTCCACGGCATCACGCTCGCCTTCGGATTCACCCTGCTCGGCGTCGCCCAGGAGTATCCGATCCGCGTGCTCAGTCACCGGCGCGCGGGCGAGACTGCACTGCAGAGCGTGCGCGCGCTGTGGCCGCTGCTGTTGACCGCGATCGCGTCGGCGTGCATCGCCTATCTCGCGTTCTTCGCCTCCGGCGTGACCGGCCTGCAGCAACTCGCGGTGTTCACGATCGTCGGCCTGCTCGTTGCCGGCTGGAGCACGCGGCATCTGCTGCCACGCGTGCTGCCCGAGCGGTTCCGCGATTCCGCCGATACGCCGGGCCTCGAGCGCGCCTGGCATTTTCTCGACACCTTGCCGCGCCCGCGCTGGCTCCCGCCGCTGCTCGGTGTGCTCGCCGCGGTCATGCTGTGGTGGGCACCGACGCCGTTCTGGCAGAACAACCTTGCCGCACTGACCCCGGTGCCGGCGGACCTGCTCGAGCGCGAAGGGCGTCTGCGCGCGGCGCTCGGCGCTCCCGATGTGCGTTACCTGATCGTGCTCCAGGCCGACAGCGCCGATGGTGTGCTCGCGTTGTCGGAGCGCATCGTGCCGGCGATCGATGTGCTGATCGCGCAAGGCGCCGTGGACAACGTGGAACTGCCCAGCCGCTATCTGCCGAGCCTGGACACCCAGCGTCGACGCCAGGCGGCATTGCCCGATCGCGACGCTCTGGAGGCGATGCTCGACGGGGCGCTGACCGACCTGCCGTTTCGCGCCGGCCTGTTCGAGCCGTTCGTCGAGGACGTGCAGAACGCGCGCACGCTGCCGTTGCTGACGCCCGCGATGTTCGCAGATTCGCCGCTTGGCGCGCGCCTGCAGGCCATGCTGGTCGAACGCAACGGCCAATGGCTCGGCCTGGGCACCTTGATCGGCGTGCATGACGCCCAGGCGTTCGAGGCGCTTGCGACCCTGACCAATGGCGGCGTACGCCTGCTCGATCTCAAGGGTGCGTCGGAATCGCTCGTGGCGGCTTACCGCGAACGGATCCTGCACGCGTTCGTGATCGCGATCGTGTTGCTCGTGGCTACTGTATTCATCGCGTTCCGCGACTGGCGCCGGGCCTGGCACGTGCTCGCCCCGATGACCCTGGCGACGATCCTCGTGCTGGCCGTGCTGCGTGTGAGCGGCGTATCGCTGTCGCTGTTCCATCTGGTTGCGTTGACGCTCGCGGCCGGCCTCGGTCTGCACTACGCGCTGTTCTTCGAGCGCATCGCAGCCGATGCCGCCGAAGCGCGGCGCACCTTGCACGCGACCCTGGTCTGCGTGATCTCCGCGCTGCTCGTGTTCGCGCTGTTGGCGTGGTCCACGTTGCCGGTGCTGCGCGCGATCGGTCTGACCGTGAGCCTCGGCGTGGGTTTCCATTTCTGTCTGTCGATCCTCATGGCACGCGAGACGCGCGCGCGCTGAATCGGCGGATCGACCGGAAGAATCGCCTGCGCCCGTTTTCCGCTGCGGATTCTCCCGGTTGCCGGACTACAGCGGCGACGCCTTCTTGCCATCGTTGCGAAAAGCATCGGGCCTGAAGGCCGAACAGGAGCAGCGGGCATCGCGGGAAGCGTGATTGTTTGTGGGAGGCCTTCAGAGCCGATGCTTTCCTGCATGTCCGACCAAGGGCATCGAGGCTGAAATTCCTCCCACAGAAACCTGGACATGCGCTCTCCTGCAATCCATTGAAAGCCGGCTCTTGTGGGAAACCCTTCCGGGCCGATACCTTCACCTTCCCATATGCGGACCAGGCATTCGGGTTGAAGGTCCCTCCTCCCGCAGGAATCGATTGATGAGTCTCACGTGAGGTCGCCCGCCATGCTCGACAGATCCGACTGGGGTCCGCTGATTCCGCATCAGGGGCTCATGTGCCTGCTCGACGTGGTCGTGAGCTGGAACGACACGCTCATCCACGCGCGCAGCGATTCGCATCGACGCATCGACAATCCATTGCGCAGCGACGACATGCTGCGGGCCGTGCATCTGTGCGAGTACGGCGCCCAGGCCATGGCCGTGCACGGGGCGCTTTGCGCGCGTGCCGCGGGCAACGCGGCAGCGCCGGGGTTTCTGGTCTCGTTGCGCGGCATCGAACTGACGCGCGCGCGCATCGACGATCTCGACCAGTCCCTCGATGTGCACGGCGAGCGCCTGCTCGGCGGCGAGACGAGCTGGCAATATGCGTTCCGCATCGAACATGCGGGTGTCGTGATCGCCAGCGGGCGCGCCGCGGTCATGTTGCGTTGAGCACTCCCGGGTAGCCGACGCGCGTCGGCGCGGCCCACTCAGCGCATGAGCTCGGCACGATCGAAATCGGTCGACGAGATCCGATGTTCGGTCCAGCCGCCCTGCAGTCGTCGACGCACCTTGACGGCGCCTTCCTCGATGCCGACCACTTCGACCCGCATCGGTGGATGAAATTTGAAAAACACCGTGTAGCGGCGCCCCACCTGTTTGCCCAGATCGCGGTAGTTGCTGATCACCGGAGGTGGCGCCAGGTCTTGCGGTGCCGCGGGTGAAGTTTCCGCGGGTCCAGCCACGACGACTGCGGCAGGGGCGGCCGCGGCCACATCAGGTGGCGCCGGGATCGTGGCTGCGATTGGCGTGACCGGGGTGGCAACCACGACCGGGTCGGCTGGTGCAGTGCCCTCGCGCTCGGCCGCAGCTGCCTGTTCGCGTTGGACGATCTGGAACAGGGTCAGCTCGCTGTTTTCCGGGAGCGGGCGCGCATGAACTTCACGCAGCGCCAGGCCGAGCGGCTCGCCGTTGATGACGATGTTTCCGCTCAGATGACCGGCCAGATTGCCGAGCACGGCGTCTTCCTTGAAGCGCAGTCCGCCCATGCGCGGAAATTCCACCGACAACTCGAACTCGCCGCCGCGGCTGGCGAAGTCGCGATAGGCCAGTTCGAGCTCACGGGTCGGCGCCAGTCCCTCGGCCTGCAGCGCGCGGCGCACGGCGAGCAGGTGCCGATCGACGAAGGTCTCCGGCTCGACGTCGTCCTTGCGTGCGCAATGGCGATTGCGTGCCTTGATGAATCCATCGTCGACGACATGCCAGCGTTCACTCGCAGGCTCGTCTAGCGGAATCTCGTAAATGCCGAGCAGCGGCACCGATTCGTCGACGCCGCGTTCGCCGGTGTACACGAGGCGACCGACGCCGGGGCGCGCCAGCCGATGATGCAGGCGCAGGCGGCGATCGGCTCGCGTCCACGACAGCTCCATCGTCAGTCCGGTGTCGGGCAAGCCCATCGACACGAGCTCCTCGTCGTTCCACCAGTCGTCCTCGAGGCAGCCCAGCGCCTCGAACGGCGACAGGCTCGCGGTACCGACGAAGTCCAGACCCTCGCTGAAGCCGGTCATCATGTTGCCGCGACCGCCTTCGAACTTCATGTTCACGGTGTTGATCGCGTGAAGGAATTTGCGTCCCTTCGTGAGGCTCCAGTAGTACTGGACGAACGGGACCGCGATCGTCACCCGATCGAATTGGTAGGTTTCCTCGCCTTCCTGTTCGCCATAGGGATGCAGGCTGACCTCGCGTGCGCTGACGCCGCCGAGGATCCGCGGCCAGGTGCTCTTGTAGGTGATTTCCCAACCCGGAAACGCGTTCTGCAGCGCGTGATGCATGACCGTATTGGCGTGGATCATCGGATACACGATCAACAGCGCGATCGTGCCGACCGCACCGAGAATGCGTTTCCATGACGTTCCGGGCGTGTTCGCCGCAACCGTTTTCCTGACCACGTCTCCCCCTGAAGCCCTGCCCGATGGTGACGACTACCGTCCGGCGAATTGCATCCAACCTTCGCGATGTCGTTGCTGTTCGCCTTGCACCGTCGCTACCAGCCGGCTTCGCGCACCTTCTTTTCGGTGGTTTCGTCGGCGGGACGCGCGACCAGTCCGCCGGCCGGTGCCAGCGTGACCAGATACCGACCGCCGTCCACGAGCGGCAGATAGGCGGCGCTGCCGAAATCCGCGTCCAGCCAGGGTACCCATTGCGGAAAGCGGCGCTTCACGTCGAGCAGATCGAATGGATTGTCGCCCGCCAGGGCAATCGCGCTGCGCGCACGTTCGCTTTCCTGAGCCGCATCGCGGTAGCGGCCGCTGATGCGGTCGACGCGATACAGCGGTGGGGCGCCGAGGACCACGGCGCGCGGCTTCCACTTGACCACGCGCGCGTCGAGCTGCCACTGGTCGCCGTTGATATCCACACTGCGCCGGCTGCCATCGGGAAACTCGATGCGCACCGCATAGCGTTGCGCGGCCAGCGCGCGCGCATCGAGCGTGGCGATCACGGTCTCGGTCGTGAGCCGACGATAGCCGAGCAGGGCGCTGGCGGAGAAAGCGCCGAGCACGGCCAGGAGCAGGAACATGACGCTCCACAAGGTACTGTGGCAGGCACCGAACCGCCGGCGCTGGCGCCAGCGCCGGCGCGCACCGAATCCGTTGGCGAGCGCGAACAGCAGGCTCAGGCCAGCGAAGATGTAGAGTCCGATCAGCAGCGGGGTCAACGGCATGGCGCCAAGCATACCCGCCTGCGAGCGCGCCGTCGTGGCCGCCGCCGTGGGCGAGCGCGCATCCCAGCGCGGGCGCGGAGGTGAACGCTATACTCGGCCACGCACTCACGGGTTCAGGCAGGTGGCATCCATGTTCCGCATCGTTGGTTTGTTCTGCGCGCTGGCCGTGGTCGCGCTGCTTGGCGCATGCGGCAACAAGGGCGATCTGGTGAAACCGTCGGCGCCGCCAGCCCCGGAAAATTCCGAGGTGCGCGATCCGCAATGAACCTCGCGTTCACCAAGATGCACGGAATCGGCAACGACTTCGTCATCATCGACTGCAGGCGGACACCGCTGGCCCTTGATACGGCTGCGATCCGCCGTCTCGGAGATCGCCATTTCGGCGTCGGCTTCGATCAGCTGCTGACGATCGAGCCCGCGCGCGATGTTCGCTGCGCGTTCGCCTATGGAATCTGGAACACCGACGGCACCCGCTCCGGACAATGCGGCAATGGCGTGCGGTGCGTCGCCGCATGGCTGGCACGTGCCGGCGATCTGGGCCCGGGCGGCGTATGCCTGGAGAGTCCATCGGGCATCGTCAGCGTGGAACTGCTCGATGCGGGGCATGTCCGGGTCGACATGGGCGAACCGCGCTTCGCGCCGCCCGCGTTGCCGATGGATGCGAGCCACGAGCAGGATCGCTACGCGATCGACGTGGTCGGCCGCACGCTGGAGATCGGCGCGGTGTCGATGGGCAATCCGCATGCTGTGCTCGAGGTCGATGACGTCGCGGTCGCGGCGGTCAATGTGCTCGGTCCGCAGATCGAACACGCGGCAGCGTTTCCGCGCGGCTGCAATGTCGGATTCGCGCAGGTGCAATCGCGGTCCCGGATCGCCTTGCGCGTCTGGGAACGCGGCGTCGGCGAAACCCTGGCCTGCGGCAGCGGTGCCTGCGCCGCCGTGGCCGTGCTGAGGCGGCGCGGCCAGGTCGATGCGCAGGTCCGCGTCGATCTGCCGGGCGGGTCGCTCGACATCGCTTGGGAGGGCGCCGGGCATCCGCTGTGGATGTCCGGACCCACGGCTTTCGTTTTCGAAGGGGTATGGCATGAGTGAGTTGAGCGTGAAGGACAGCCTGACAGCGATGGAGGTGGCGAGCTATCTGCGCCGCAACACCGATTTCCTCAAGGAGTTTCCCGATCTCGCGATGACCCTGCGCCTGCCGCGCGAGCAGGGTCCGGCGGCTTCGCTGGCCAGCTACCAGCTCGAGGTGTTGCGCGACAAGAACAGCGAATTCTCGCGGCGCCTGCGCGAGCTCATCGACATCGCCCACGAAAACGAGCAGCTCATGGTGCGGGTGCACACGCTCACGCTCGCGCTCATGCGCGCCAACAGCCTCGCCGACACCGTGACCCGCGTGGTCGCGAGCCTGACCGAGGATTTCCATACCGACCTCGTGCGCATCGTGCTGTTCCGCAGCGATCCCGAGCTGCCCGCGGCGGACTGGCTGCTGGTCGAGGCGGACGGGGCGGGTGCGATGCCCGCGTTTGCCGAATTCATCCAGCGCGGCGAACCGTTGTGCGGACGCCTGCAGCAGGACAAGCTCGATGCGTTGTTCGGCGATCGCGCGGGCGAGGTGCGTTCGGCCGTGCTGCTGCCGATCGGCGCGATCGGCATGCTCGCGATCGGCAGCCTCGACCCCAATCGTTTCCACCCCGGCATGGGCACGGTGTTCCTGCGCCTGATCGCCGATGCGCTGTCGACCGCGGTGGAGCGCTACGCGAAGCTCGGATGAACGTCGAGATCGACCGCTTTCTCGACTATCTGCGGGTCGAACGGCGCTATTCGGCCTCGACCCTCGACAACTACGCACGCGCGCTCGGGAAACTCGCCACGCTCGCGGAGTCGCTCGGTCTTGCCCATTGGAGCGAGCTGCGCACAGCCTCGCTGCAGACCTTCGTTGCGCAGTTGCACCGCGGCGGTCTTGCTCCGGCGAGTCTCGCTCTGTTCCTGTCGACCTGCCGCAGCTTTTTCCGCTTCCTCGCCCGCGACGGCCGGGTCAGGATCAATCCCGCCGTTGGCGTGCGCGCGCCGAAAGTGCGGCGCAAGCTGCCGCAGGTGCTCGACGCCGACGAGATGGGTGCGCTGCTCGAATTCCCGACCGGCGATGCCGAAGCCGTGCACGATCGCGCGATGCTCGAACTGCTGTATTCGAGCGGCCTGCGCGTGGCCGAGATCGTCAGCGTGCGCTGGTCCGACCTCGACGCCGCCGAGGGCATGCTGCGGGTGACCGGCAAGGGTTCCAAGACGCGCATCGTGCCGGTCGGCCGTCAGGCACTGGACGCGCTCGCCGCACTGCGCGCGCAGGAATCGCCCGCGGACGAGGCGCTGATCCTGCGTGGCCGTGGCGGCCGCCCGCTGAGCACGAACGGGGTGCGCACGCGACTCAAGCGCCGCGCGCGCGAGCAGGGCGTGTGGAAACGCGTCTACCCGCACCTCATGCGTCATTCGTGCGCGAGCCACCTGCTCGAATCCTCCGGCGACCTGCGCGCCGTGCAGGAACTGCTAGGCCATGCCGACATCGGCACGACCCAGATCTACACGCACCTGGATTTCCAGCACCTCGCCAAGGTCTACGACGCCGCGCATCCGCGCGCGCGGCGGAAATAGGCGCAGCAGCGGAACCAAACTTCTTTTCGGTTCCGGTCCTGCGGGCCATGGGCCACGCGTGCAGCCAGTATCGCAGTAGTGCAACGAAGGTCGGTTCACGCCCCGTAGGTCGGTTCAAGCGGCGCAGCCGCGGAACCGACAGCCACGGTCCAATGACCGGCTGGATCAGCGCGCTCCGACGGGCGTCTGGCCGAAGAAATCGCGGAACGCGGCCACGGCGCGGTCGATGCCGGCGTCGTCGATGTCCAGGTGGGTGACGAGGCGCACGTGGGGTAGGTAGCCGATGCTCGCGATCACGCCGGCACGGCGCAGGTGCGCATCGAGATCGCGCAGGTGCTGCGCATCGATGTCGATGAAAACCATGTTGGTGAAACAGCCGGTCACGCGAAGTCCGTCAATCGCGGCGAGGCCCGCGGCGAGCCGCTCGGCGCGCGCATGGTCTTCGGCGAGTCGGTCGACATGATGATCCAGCGCATGCAGTCCCGCCGCGGCAAGGATGCCGGCCTGGCGCATGCCGCCGCCGAGCATCTTGCGCCAGCGCCGGCCGGCACGGATCAGTTCGGCGTCGCCGACGAGCACCGAGCCCACCGGCGCGCCGAGTCCCTTGGACAGGCAAACCGAAACACTGTCGAAAGGCGCGGCGAGTTCGCGCGCTGCGCAGCGGCTGGCCGCCGCGGCGTTGAACAGGCGCGCGCCATCCAGATGGACGGCGAGGCCGCGACTGCGCGCCCAGCCGGCGGCCGCAAGCACGTAGTCCTGCGGCAGCACGCGACCGTGCCAGGTGTTCTCCAGGGCGAGCAGGCGGGTGCGCGCAAAATGCACATCGTCGGGTTTGACCGCCTTTTCGAGCTGTTCCAATGGCAGCGTGCCATCGGCGGCATTGACGATCGGCTGCGGCTGGATCGAACCGAGTACGGCCGCACCGCCACCCTCGTACTTGTAGGTGTGCGCCTCCATGCCGACGAGGTATTCGTCTCCGCGTTGGCAATGCGCGAGCAGGGCAATCAGGTTGGACTGGGTGCCGCTCGGCACGAACAGACCGGCCGCGAAGCCGAGTGTGTCGGCCAGGCGTTGTTCGAGCGCGGCCACGGTGGGGTCCTCGCCATACACATCGTCACCCACTTGTGCCGCAGCCATCGACGCGCGCATGGCCACGGTCGGACGGGTCACGGTGTCGCTGCGCAGGTCGATGTCGGGCATGCAGGCTTGGCCAGGGCGGGAAAGCCGCATCCTAGCAGCCTGTCGGACGTTGGCTGGCCGGGTTGGGATTCGTTCTGCGCGGTCGACTGGTCTTCTCGATTCCTGGTCGGGAGCGCCGACTGTCGACCTGCGGATCCCTCGGAGCTTTCCTCGCGCCATGGAACTTTCGCCGTGACCCATGGACCCCGAAAGGCTGCCAGCCAGCCGCGTCCGGCAAATGCCAGTGGCGGACCTCGCTGCACTGCAAATGGGATTTTTCGCGCCTCAGGCGCACCATAGACGGCGCACCAGCGATTTCCCCGCCACGACGTCCGGGAGCATGCAATGGAAGAGCACGACACCAACCTCACCGGCAAGGCCGGTCAGTCGCAGACGAACGCGACCGCGACGCCGCCAGGCGCGGAATTCTCCGATCTGCTCGATGCCGAGAACGCCGCGCTCGCCGAACGCCGGCGCATTGCCGGCGTTGACAGCGAGCTGCCGCGGGTCGGACTTGCGCTGTCGGGCGGCGGCATCCGCAGTGCCACGTTCTGCCTCGGCCTTGTGCGCGGGCTCGCCGGCAACGCCCTGCTCAAGCGCATCGACTACCTCTCGACCGTTTCCGGCGGTGGCTTCACCGGCGGCATGCTCGGTCGCCTGATCAGCTCGATCGGTATCGTGCGCGCGCAGAGCGCCCTCAGCCGTACGGACTCGCTGGTCATGTGGTGGCTGCGCCGCAACGGGCGTTACCTCACGCCGGCCGGGTCGCGCGATCTCGGCATGGCGCTGGTCACCTATCTGCGCGCGTGGATCGCGGTGCACATCGAATTCGCGTTCGTCGCCCTGCTCGCCGGCGTGATGATCGCTACGCCCCACCTGTTGCAGAACGAATGGGGCTGGTTCGATCCGCAAACCTGGGGTGCGTGGGGTTCGGCGTGGTGGCCGCTTGCGATCATGACCTGGCTGATCGCCGCGCCCGGCACGATGCTGGCGTACTGGATCGCGCGCGATGCGCCCGATGCACCCGCAGCCACACGCCGGCCACGCGCCGGACCGGGCTGGCGTGATGGCATTGTCTTCGTGCTGCTCGCGGCGCTGGTTGGCGCGCTGCTGTTGGGGCACATCGTGCTGCCGGCCGCTTCCGGAATGCCGCTGAAAGAGATCGGAGCGCTGATCCTGCTGGGCATGCTCGTGCGCTACGCGAGCACGTTGCTGCGCTTGCACCGTACTTCCGCGCGTACGCCGCTCGGCGTGGCCCGCGAACGCAACCGGCTGACGCGCGTGCTGCGGCGCTGGACCCTGATCGCGCTCGCGCTGGTCGCCATTGGCGTGCTCGACTTTCTGAGCTGGACGATCTACACGGTGCTTGCGCGCACGGCCGGCACGGATTTCTCGAACTGGATGTTCGGCGGCCTCGGTGTCACCGGCGTGATCATCGCGATCCTGCGCGCGCTCGCAGAACCGTTGCAGAAGCTCGAGAGCGCAGCGAACGCCGCGCGCACGGACTGGCGCTCGCGCCTGCTCAACGCGCTCGGTTTCGCGCTGGGTCTGTTCCTGCTGCTGGCCTGGATGACCCTGGTGCAGTGGTTCGTCTTCGACGGGCCGCCGTGGTCGCCGGTGGACACGTGGAGCGAGCCCTTGCGTGCGTTGCTCATTGTCGCCGGCACCGTGCTCTGGTTCGTGTTCACGGCGCCGCATGCGGATACCGCCAATGCGTCGTCGCTGCACAGTTTCTACCGCGCGCGCCTGACCCGCGCCTGGCTGTCGGTCGGCAATCCGGAACGCTTCGCCTCGGGTCGTCAGCGCCAGGCCAGCAGCGACGGCTTCACCGCAGTGCCCCCCGACGAGCGCACCGGCGAGACCGCACTCAACGACGTGCACAGCGTCACCGAGGTTATTGCCGGCGACGACATCACGCTCGGCCACCATCGGCCGGAAGCGAACGGCGGACCGATACACCTGATCAACACCTGCCTGAACCAGACCAGGGACGACAACAGCGATCTCTACAACGCCGATCGCAAGGGCTGCATGATGACGATCGGCGCGCGTGGAATGGAATGGGGACGCAACTGCTTCCATCCGTTGCGCGACGGCGACGACGTCGGCACGCTCGGGCGCTGGATCGCGATTTCAGGGGCCGCTGCGGCGCCGGGCGCGGGTTCCTACACCTCCAGTGGCTGGGCGATGACCCTGTTTTTCCTTGGCGTGCGCCTGGGCTACTGGCTGCGCAAGCCGGCGATTGCGACCGCTCAGCGCGGCGCCGGCCAGCCGCGCGGTTTCGACGCCTGGCGCTGGCGTCACCTGCCCAAGCCGCGTTTGCTGCTCAGCGAAGCGCGCGCGCGTTATGGCGGGCTGCAGCAACCGTGGTGGTACCTGTCCGATGGTGGCCATTTCGAGAACACCGCGGTGTACCCGCTGCTGCGCCGACGCCTGGATTTCATCGTCCTTGCCGATTGCGGCGCCGACGCCCGCTTCGAGCTCGGCGATCTCGACAACCTCGTGCGCAAGGCACGCATCGACTTCGGTGCCGAGATCGAGTTCTACACCCACGACGATGCGGTCAAGCGTTTCGATCTCGCCGGTAGTGACCTGACCGTGCTCTCGCCCGAGGATCTCGCCGCAAACACATCGGCGCGCGGGGTTCTGCTTGCACGCATCCGCTATCGCGACGATGGCGCGGGAGCGAAGACCGGCACGCTGCTCGTGGTCAAGCCGAACCTGCACAAGGCACTGGACGCCGACGTGCTCGGCTATGCGCTGCGCAATCCGGGCTTCCCGCAGCAGGCGACCGGCGACCAGTTCTTCGACGAAGCGCAGTGGGAAAGCTACCAGCGTCTCGGATTCGATTTCGGTCATGAGCTCGACGACGCATGGCTCGCGCGCCTGCCCGGGTGGGCGAAAGCCGCTGCGGACGACGCGACCGAGCTGGAACGCTTGCGCAAGCCCGCGCCGCGCGCGTCCGAAGCGGACAGCGTGCCGTTCTGGCGGCGCACGATGCCGGCGGCGGCACTCGGCACCACACTGGGCATCGGTGCGTCGACCACATTGCTGCTCGCCGCGTGGCAGGTGGTCGACCAGCTGCGCAAGGAGCGCGAATCGGTGCGCGATGGCCATGTCACGGCGATCATCAACGCCGAGCTTTATCTCGACGCACAGCGCAGCGCGTTGACTGCGGCCGAAGCGCCGCGCGTGCCGCTTGCCTTGCGCACGCATGCGTCGGAGCTGCTCGCGATCGCCGACTCGCAGATGGACCGGCAGACGCAGTTCCGCTACGAAACGGTGCTCGGTGCGTTCGCAACGCATTGTGCCGAAGTGGACAAGGCTGGATCGAGTCCATCGCCGGCCGGATCGTTGTGCGGTGTCCCGCGCTGGATCGTTTCCAACGTACGGCCCGAGTACTGGCAACCGACCTGCCGCAGTCGTTTTTCGCGACCGCTGGACCTGCGCTCGTGTCCCGAACAGGCAGTGGAACGCGTGGTGATCGACAACGTCGCCCAGCAGGCAACGCCGATGGCGGCACCCGTGCCGCTGATCGCAAGCGAGCCGACGGCGCTGCCTGCCATGGCACCGGTCGGGGCGATGCCCGCGATTGCCGCATGCCTGCAACGCGGGGTGACCTTGTACACGCAGGTCTATGACGAGGATACCCGCCAGGCAGTCGTCGGGCGCTTCCAGGCATTGCCGATGAAATCCGAGGAGCGCACGCGCATTCCGGCGGTCGAGAACGTCGTGCGCAGCGCCGAAAGGCGTGGCGTCGCAGCGCCGGCGCGCTGGCGCAAGCCAACCCTGCTCGTGCACGACCCTGCCGATCGCGAATGTGCCGAAGCGTTCGTCGCCGAAGCCGGAGGACGCCTGCTCAAGCCCGGCATCGAGATATCGATCCGGCCGCTGCCGTCATCGCTGAAGGCCACGCCGCGCGTGATCGAACTGTGGTTGCCGAGCGGCTCGGTTGCCACGCCGGACTCCTGAACGCCGCGGTGCCGGCAGCGGCAACGGCACCGCGTCGCCCTGCTCGGCTAAACTGCGCCGATGAAACTGGCTTCGTGGAACGTCAACTCGCTCAACGTGCGTCTGCCGCATGTCGAACAATGGTGCGCGCTCGCGCAGCCCGATGTGCTGGCGTTGCAGGAAACCAAGCTCGAGGACCTCAAGTTTCCGCGCGCTGCGCTGGAAGCATCGGGATACCAGGTCTGTTTTTCGGGCCAGAAAACCTACAACGGCGTGGCGATCCTCGCGCGCGAGCCGATCCTCGATGTGGTTGTCGATATCCCCGGGCTCGATGATCCGCAGCGGCGCGTGCTGGTGGCCACGGTCGGCGACCTGCGGGTGGTCAATCTCTATGTCGTCAACGGGCAGGCGGTCGGCAGCGAGAAGTATGCCTACAAGCTCGACTGGCTGGCCAAGGTCACGCGATTCATCGAGGGCGAGATCCGCAATGACCCGCGGCTCGTCGTGATGGGCGATTTCAATATTGCGCCGGATGATCGCGACGTCCACGATCCGGTCGCATGGCACGAACAGATCCTGTGCTCGACGCCGGAGCGCGACGCCTTGCGGCGCCTGCTGGATCTTGGTCTGGTCGATACGTTCCGCCTGTTCGACGAGGACCCCGGACACTACAGCTGGTGGGACTACCGCCAGGCCGGTTTTCGTCGCAACCTCGGCCTGCGCATCGATCTCGTGCTCGCGGGCGAACCCTTGAAGGCGCGCGCGCGTGCCGCCACCATCGACCGCACGCCGCGCGGTTGGGAGCGACCCTCCGACCACGCCCCGGTATCGCTGGAGCTTGAAGATGTCTGAATCGGAATGGCCGGCCTCGCTGGCCGACACTGAACTGGAGGAACTCGACCAGTTCCTGCGCGCCCACGCCAAGGACGAGCATCTGCTGCTCGACGGCGTGCATGGGCTGCTGACGTCGCTCGCGATCGGCCCGGCACCGCCGACGCCCGACGAGTGGCTCGCCGAGGTCCTGCACGAGCCGTTCACCGATGTCGAGGAAGGCGAGCGCGTGCTGACCCTGCTCGCGCGCCTGAATGATTCGGTCCTGCTCGAGATCGAGACCGGTGCCTACGAACCCATTCTCGGCGAGATCGACACCGACGATGGCGCCACCACGTTCACCGCGCGCGGCTGGTGCGAAGGTTTCAGTCGCGGCATCGACCTGCGCGCACCGGCCTGGGAATCGCGGTTGGGACAGGATTCCGACCTCATGCAGTACCTCGGACCGATCATCGCGTTGTCGATCGAGGATGAGGTGTTCGAAAGCGATGCCGACTTCGCCCCGCTCAGCGACGACGAGTACGACGAATGCCTGGCGCGCATTCCCGATTCGGTCGACGCGGTCGCGAGCTACTGGCGCGAGAATCCGGTCACCGAGGCCGAAGACGTGCTTCGCGGCGAAAGCAGGCAGCCGCCGCGCCGACGCGGTGGGCGTTGGGTGCACTGATTCGCTCGGTGGGCCGCGAGCAGGCGGTCAGCCTGGCAGGAATCCAACAATCCTGCCGTTCGCCGACGAAACCGGGGTCCGCTCGCGTGCGCATCCGCAGCACGCGATGGACACATCCGCGGGGGCCTCGCGCAGACCCGTTGCCCGGCGGCTACTCCGGTGCGTGGAACCCGTCGCCGCCGCGGCCCTTGACCTCGTAGAGCAGGCAATCGGTTTCGCTGTACCAGACCGCCCAGTCGGCTTCCTCGGAACACAGGTGGGCGCCAATGCTGACGCTGACGCCCAGGGATTCGTCGGCCAGCGGGAAGCGCAACGAGCGGACTGCGGCGACGATCTGCGAAGCACGTGCAGCGAGTTCCTCGGCGCCGGTGACCTGGGCCAGCAGGGCGAACTCGTCGCCGCCAAGGCGGCACGGCAGATCGCACGGCGAGGTCGCGCCCTGGACCTCTTCGGCGATCGCGCGCAGGACCTGGTCACCCATCAGATGCCCGCAGCGATCGTTGATCTGCTTGAAGCGGTCGATGTCGATGAGCATGAGCCCGAGCACGGTGCCGGGCAGACGCGTCTCCTCGATGCGTTCGAGGAACATGTACAGGCCGCGGCGATTGCACAGGCCGGTCAGCTCGTCGGTCTGCACGAGCCGCTGCGCGGTGTTGAGCTGGGTCTGGGTCTGGCGGAGCGAATCGAGCGTGACCATGAGGTCTTCGTTGCGCCGCTTCAGGCTCGCGATGAGCTGCTGTTCGCTGGCCACCAGATAGGAAAACGAACGGCGCATGAAATGCGCGAGCAGGCGGGGCTCGGCATCGAGCACCGTGTCGAAGGCCTGCTGCTCGATCACGTGCATGATCGTGCTGGCGGTTGCGACGGCGTTGGCCACGCGCGTGTGATTGCCGATGAAAAGCGTCAGCTCGCCGAAGAATTCACGCGCGCCGATCAGCTTGTCGGGCATGCCGTCGCCGAACTCGAGGCGGACCTGGCCGGATTCGACCACGAACATGCTGCGACCCAGTTCACCGCGGCGGAAGATGATCTCGCCGCTGCGCACCTCGCGGCGCTCGCCGGTACCGATGAAGAGCGCGAATTCACGATCGGACAGCTCGCGCGGCAGCAGCGGCTGGCGCGGGCGCGAGTCTGGACCGCCGATCGGCGTGATGTTGTCCGCGGATTGGTTCGTCAACACGCAATCCCCCGTCGATCCACCTGTACCGCCGAATAGTACCTGATCGGGACGTCCGCGAACTCCGCCGCGGGCTCGACGATCGTCGGTGCGATGACTTTCGCCATGCGCGTGCAGCAGCCCGGGTCGCGATACTCGCGGCTTCCCTTCCCTGACGGGACTGTGGAAAGGGTTCGTGCTTCGCGACGATCCCCGCGCAGCGTCGGCATCGGAACGCAAGGTCCGGATCTTCGCCGATCCGGACTCTCCCTCCGCCCCCAGCGTTCCGGTGCCGGCGTGTCGCGCCAGGCCGGGGGCCCGCTCGATGGGTGTTTCAACAGGCCCGGCTCACTGTGTTTGGCTCGGAGCGCGGCTCACCCTGCGCCGTTTTCCATCGCGAAAAGGGGGCGGCGGGCAATCCCGCGTTCGCGCCGGCAACTTCTCGCCTCGAACACGTCTACCCGTCCGCGCTCCTAGCGGGACGGGGTCGGAAGGTCGCCCATTGAACGCAGGGCGGCCTCGCGACTCGCGCGACGCTCTGCCACTGTCGAACAGACTCGCTCCACGCGATTGCTGCCGACCGGACGCGTGCGTTCGCAGACGATGCGATGGTCGTCGTTGTCGGCAATCGTTGCATTGATCCATTCCAGCGAATCGAACGCCAGGGCCTTGTCGGCTTCGCTGAGTTCCTCGAGCGTGGCCTTGCCGTCGATCAGCGTGAGCAGTTGATCCTGGCGCGCCATGAGTTCGTTGCGCTTGCCTGGGCTCATGTTCTTGTACGGCCCGTTTTTCGCCGTGAGCTCCTCGCGGAGCTCGAGCTGTTGCGCGCGGATGTCGGCGATGGGCGCAGTGGCTTGTGTGCGGATTTCTGCGTCAGCCTTGCCAGGGGCAAGGAAGCCGAACAATACGAGGACCAGGGCAGGCTTGGACATGCGGCGTATTCCAGTCGGGTCAAGCGACGAGAATAGCGTGTACGAAGATCTTCGTCGACCCTCTCTGGGTGCAGTCCGCGTACGATCGGCAACAGGGGCGACGACGCCTGCGATCTCTGTCATGCGCACGCCCGAACCGGCCGCCCGTCAAATGCGGGAGCGGCCGGCGCCGTGTCCTGTCTAGCGAGCTGGCCCCGGGGGCGGAGTGCAATGATCGCCGCACCAGGAGCGCTGGGTAATGTACTTCTCTGCCTGCTCGCGCATCGCGCGGCGCTCGGCCACCGTTGCGCAGATGCGCTCCACGCGATTGGTGCCAACCCGGCGGGTGCGTTCGCAAACGAGCCGGTCGTCCTCGGCCCCGGTGATGGCGGCCTTGATCTGCTCAAGCATGTTGAATGCCCGCAGCTTGTCGTGCGCATTGAGATCGTCAAGCGAATTCTTGCCGTCCACCAGTCGCAGAAACGCCTCCTGATGGCCAACGATTTCACCACGCCTGGCGCGGGACATGTCCTTGAACTCGCCCGTGCCGGCGCTCGCGCGCTCGCGGATTTCCAGCTGCTGGGCGCGGATATCGCCGAGTGGGGGCGACGTGATTTCGGTGCTCGCGTAGCCGCATGGCACGAACGCGAGGAGCAGTAGGCTGAGCAGAGCGGGCTTGAACATGGCAATCGGTCCGGTTGGTTGGAGCCGTGATCGTACAATGTACGAATACTCTCGTCGATACCCGGCCCACCGATCCTGCCGTCGTCGGCACGTCCGGACTTCAGATGCACCCCGGACCGATCCCTCAGGCTGCGTTCTTGGCGGGACCGTCGAACTGCGCTTCTTCGGTCGAGCCCTTGAGCGCCGTGGTCGAGGACTGGCCTTGCTGGATCGCCTGGGTGACCTGGTCGAAATAGCCGGTGCCGACCTCGCGCTGGTGCTTGACCGCGGTGAAGCCGCGTTCGGCGGCGGCGAATTCCGCCTCCTGCAGTTCGACGAAGGCGCTCATCTGGTTGCGCGCATAGCCGTAGGCCAGATTGAACATCGAGTAGTTCAGGGCGTGGAATCCGGCGAGCGTGATGAACTGGAACTTGTAGCCGTAGGTCGCGATTTCCTTCTGGAACGTCGCGATCGTGGCGTCATCGAGGTTCTTCTTCCAGTTGAACGATGGCGAGCAGTTGTAGGCGAGCAGCTTGCCCGGATATTTCGCGTGGATCGCCGCGGCGAACTTGCGCGCGAACTCGAGATCGGGCTTGCCGGTCTCGCACCAGACCAGGTCGGCATAGGGCGCATAGGCAAGACCGCGGCTGATCGCCTGGTCCAGACCGCTGCGGGTCTTGTAGAAGCCTTCGACCGTGCGTTCGCCGGTCGTGAATGGCTGGTCGTTCGGGTCGACATCGCTGGTCAGCAGATCGGCGGCCTCCGCGTCGGTGCGCGCGACGATCAGGGTCGGCACGCCGAGCACGTCGGCGGCCAGGCGCGCCGCATTGAGTTTCTCCACCGCCTCGCGCGTCGGCACGAGCACCTTGCCGCCCATGTGTCCGCATTTCTTGACCGACGCGAGCTGGTCTTCGAAATGCACGCCGGCGGCGCCGGCCTCGATCATCGCCTTCATGAGTTCGAACGCGTTGAGCACGCCACCGAAGCCCGCTTCGGCATCGGCCACGATCGGCTGCAGGTAGTCGACCGAATCGTTGCCTTCGGCATGGTTGAGCTGGTCTGCACGCAGCAGCGCGTTGTTGATGCGCCGGACCACGGACGGCACCGAGTCGGCCGGATACAGCGACTGATCCGGATACATCTGGCCGGCGAGGTTGGCGTCGGCGGCAACCTGCCATCCGGACAGGTAGATCGCCTTCAGTCCGGCCTTGACCTGCTGCATCGCCTGATTGCCGGTCAGGGCGCCGAGCGCGTTGACGAATGGCTCGTTGTGCAGCGACTGCCACAGCTTTTCGGCACCCAGCCGCGCGAGCGAATGCTCGACATGCACGGTTCCGCGCAGGCGCACGACGTCTTCTGCCGTGTAGTTGCGCCGGATCCCGGCCCAGCGCGCGTTGTTGGTCCAGTCGAGCTTGAGTTGTTCGGCGCTTGGGGTCGGGTTCTTGTTCATGAGTGGCTCCTGGGTGAAGCGGGTCGGGGGAGAAAACGGCGGCGTCCGCTTCAGGGCAGGCGCTCGTACGCGGGCAAGGTGAGGAATTCGACCAGCGAATCGGCATCGGTGAGCTCGCCAAGCATCGCCATCGCCTCGGCGATGCGTGACTGTCCGGGAAGTCCGCTGGCGGGCAGGCGCCCGGGCGTGCCCTTGAGCACGTGATCGAACAATGCGAAATCGATCAGCGTGCCATCCTCAAGTGGGAGCCCCGCATGGTGCAGCCACTGCCAGAGCTGGGCCCGCGAGATTTCGGCGGTGGCCGCGTCTTCCATGAGGTGGTGGATCGGCACGCAACCCAGGCCATCCAGCCACGCCGCGAGATAGCGCACGCAGACATCGACGTTGGCCTCGAAACCCGCGCGCGAAATCGTCCCGGCCGGTGCGGTGATGAGGTCGCTGCGGGTCACCTCGACATCCTCGCGCAGGCGATCGAGCTGGTTCGGGCCCGGCATGGCCGCATCGAACTCCGCCAGCGCGATCGGGATCAGCCCCGGATGCGCAACCCAGGTGCCATCATGGCCTGCCAGCGCCTCGCGACGCTTGTCGGCGCGCACGCGCGCCATCGCGGCCTCGTTCGCGGTCGCGTCGCCACTGATCGGAATCTGCGCGGCCATGCCGCCCATCGCGAAAGCGCCGCGGCGATGGCAGGTACGGATCAGCAACTCCGAGTACGCCTTGAGGAACGGAACCCCCATGCCGACCTGGCCGCGTTCCGGCAGAACCTGGGTGCGCTGTCCGCGAAACGTCTTGATGTAGGAAAAAATGTAGTCCCAGCGTCCGCAGTTCAGGCCGGTGATGCGTGTGCGCAGCGCCCACAGGATCTCGTCCATCTCGAACACGGCGGGCAAGGTCTCGATCAGCACGGTCACCTTGATCGTCGCGGCTGGCAGGCCCAGTGCGCGCTCGGCATGGGCGAGCGCGTCTTCCCACAGCGCGGCCTCCTGATGGCTTTGCAGTTTCGGCAGGTAGAGATACGGGCCGCGGTCGCGCGCGTGCAATGCCTGCGCGTTGTGGAACGCGAACAGGGCGAAGTCCAGCAGCGCGCCGGAGACCGCCTCGCCATCGACGCGCACATGCTTCTCGGGAAGATGCCAGCCACGCGGACGCACGATCAGCACCGCAGGATCGGGGCGCAGACGATATTCCTTGCCGTCGGCGGCGCGGTACTCGATCGTGCCGGCCACCGCGTCGGCCAGATTCACCTGGCCATCGATGAGGTTGCTCCAGGTCGGAGCGGTTGAATCCTCGAAGTCGGCCATGAACACCTTCGCCCCGGAATTGAGCGCGTTGATGATCATCTTGCGTTCGACCGGACCGGTGATCTCGATGCGCCGGTCCCAGAGCGCACCGGGAATCTGTGCCACGCGCCAGTCCGCTGCGCGCAGATCGGCGGTTTCGGCAAGAAAGTCAGGCAGCTCGCCGGCGTCGAAACGGGCTTGTCGTGCAGCACGTGTCGTCAGCAGCGCGCGACGCCGGTCGTCGAAGCGTCGGTGGAGGTCGGCCACGAACGCGAGCGCGGCGAAGCTCAGGATTCGTGAATCGCGCGCGCCACGGAGCTCGACTCCGGCGGGCAGTGCCGGATACGTGTTCAGGGTTTCGATGACTGCGGACATGGGCATTTCCCCTGCTTGGACGGGCAGCCTACGCCCGGCACTTTTCATTTGACAAAACAAATGTTTCAATGCATTTCATTAACCACGTTAATGCGAATACAACGCCTTGAAAGAAAAGAGTTTGTCCCGGGGAAAATCAAGCAAGGGCGTGCTGCGGCGCGGCACGCCGGCGCGCAAACCCCTGTCTGATAAAGCGGCGCCCAGCCCGGAACAGTCACCAACAGCGCGCTTCTACTACAAGGGCAATCGGCTCAAGCAACTGCGCGCGTTCTGCTACACGGTCAAGCTCGGGACCTTGTCGCGTGCCGCCGAGGCCTTGTTCCTGTCGCAGCCGTCGGTGAGCCTGCAACTCGGCGCGCTCGAGAAGGAGTTGGGCGTGTCCATGATCGAACGCCGCCGCCGGCGGGTCGCCCTGACTGCGGAAGGACAGGTGCTCTACGACCTCGCGCGGCCGATCGTAGAGGGCCTGGAAGGGCTCGATGAAGTGTTCCGCAGCCGGGTCAAGGGCATCGGCCCGGCCGGACTGGAGATCGCCTGCGGCAACGCGACAATCCAGTATCTGCTGCCCGGCATGGTTGCGGCGTTTCGTGCCCGCCATCCCGATACCCACCTCAATCTGCACAACGTCACCGGCACCGACGGGCTCACGCTGCTGCGCTCTGACGAGGTCGATTTCGCGGTGGGATCGATGCTTGACGTACCCAACGACCTGTCCTACGAACCGCTCTACCACTTCGATCCGATGCTCATCACGCCACTGGATCATCCACTCGCGCACAAGGCCGAGATCGCGCTCGAAGATCTCTCACCGTATGGATTGATCCTGCCGCCCAAGCGCCTGACGACGTATCGTCTCGTGGATCTCGTGTTCCACAAGCGCAACGTGCCGTACACGGTCGCGATCGAAGTCGGTGGCTGGGAAGTGATCAAGCAGTATGTCGCGATGGGACTGGGCATCTCGATCGTGACCGGCATCTGCATCGGCCCGGAAGACCGCGGCAAGCTCGCCGTGCGCAATCTGCGCCAGTACTTCCCGCAACGCAGCTACGGTGTCGTCGTGCGCAAGGGCAAGTACCTCAGCACCGGTGCCCGCGCATTCATCGACCTGATCCGGCCCGGCCTGTTCGCGCGCCAGGACTGGTTCGAGTCGGGGCATTCCGAACGCTAGGAGCCTGCGCGGCAGAAGCGTTCGAGGCGAGAAGTTCGCTGCGCGAGGACGGTTTCATGACGATTCGCCGGCCCGTAATGGTTCTACGGGCCAAGAAGCGGCGAAGCGCTCTACCACAGCGAATCTGGCAAGAAAATGGACCTTTCAGCGAACTTCGCAGCCCGGACGGCTTCTGCCGCGCAGGCTCCTAGCCGGCGGCTGCGAGTTGGCGACCACGCCGGTCGTTTACGCCAGCGATGTAACGCGCATCCTGATACACGCGCCGCTCGACGCCGGTCGGCAGTCCGCGGATTTCCGCCCGGCGCATGCGGAACCGCTCCAATGCGTCGGAAAGCGTGACCGCGCGATCGCGCAGCAGTTGCATGCGCTGGCGCGCACGCAGCACGCTGTGGATCAGTTGGGCGCGCTGGCGAAGCTGCTCGTCGGTCATCGGCATCGACAACGGGGCGAGGTCGGCGCAGATCGAGCGCACGGCGTTCAGGCTGTTGACCGCGACGTTGGCGTGGATGGAAGCCTCGTGCAGCGACATGGCGCAATCTCCGGATTGAATGGGGGGTGTTGACAGCAAGTACGATGAAGCGGGCGATTTACTGCCATCGGAATCAGGACACGGAAAACCGGACAGTCCGTGCGGGCGGGCTCAGCCCATCCAGAAGCTGCGTCCCGGCGGAGCGGCTGACCGCTGCGGACCTGCCCCGATTGCCAGCGCGCGAATGACGCCGGGGTAGGCGCAAGCAAGGTTGCGGCCATGCGCACAGTGGCGCTGCAGCGCTCCTGCATCCCAGGGCGATGGCGTCTCCTGCGCGCCGCCGCGCGAGCGCGGCGATGCGGGAGCCAGCAGACGGGATGCCATCCAGTTACGCATTTTCGACGCGATCCTTGCCGGGTTTCTGACTCGGATCGTTCTGCGGCTCATCGGGCCGACCGTGACCGGGCAATTTCGGCGGTTCAGGCACAGGTTGCTCGTGCGGGTAACCCGACGCCGGCAGGCGATCGGTTCGCGGAACCTTGGCAGTACGTTGCTTGGGCATGGCAGTGCTCTGGCGGACTGGAACGGGAACGCAGATTGGCAGGGTGCACATGAGCGCCGGTGCAACCGACAGTTCGGAGCTGATTCAGGGGGCGCGCTTGATCCGGCGCCCAGCGCATCTGACAACGGCTGTGGGTACAGTCATGCGCGCGCCAGGCATCGATCCTTGCAACGGCGCGTTCGCGGAAGGCAGCCGGCGCGCATGTGCGCGAGCCCGTTCCGGAACGTGTCTGCCCGGTGAACTGGCATCATGAGCAGCGCGGCGCTGGCGCCGCCTGGCAGGGTCATTGCGTGCGCAAGATCATCCACATCGACATGGATGCGTTCTACGCCTCGGTCGAGCAGCGCGATGATCCCGAACTGCGCGGCAGACCCGTGGTCGTGGCCTGGCGCGGCCAGCGTTCGGTGGTGTGCGCGGCGTCGTATGAGGCGCGCCGGTTCGGCGTGCGTTCGGCCATGCCGGCCGTTCGCGCCGAACGTCTGTGTCCGGACGCTGTATTCGTGCCACCGGATTTCACGCGCTATCGCGCAGTCTCGCGGCAGGTCCGCGAGATCTTTCTGCGCCATACCGTTCTGGTCGAACCGCTGTCGCTCGATGAGGCCTACCTGGACGTCACCGACGCAAGCAGCGCGCTGCCTTCAGCGACCGCGATTGCCGCAACCATTCGTGATCAGATCCGCGACGAAACCGGATTGACCGCTTCGGCGGGCGTCGCACCCAACAAGTTCCTGGCCAAGATCGCCTCGGACTGGAACAAGCCCGATGGTCAGTTCGTCATCCGCCCCGAGGCGATCGAGGCATTTCTCACGCCGTTGCCGGTCGCGCGCATCCCCGGTGTCGGCAAGGTCATGGACGCGCGTCTTGCCGCGCTCGGCATTCACACGGTAGGCGAACTGCGAGAACGCCAGGCCGCTGAGCTCGAGGGTCACTTCGGTCGCTACGGCCTGCGCTTGCACGAACTCGCGCGCGGTATCGACCATCACGCGGTCACCCCCGATCGGCCGGTGCAATCGATCTCCGCCGAAGACACGTTCGCCGAGGATCATCTGCTGAGCGAACTGGAACCGACGATCCGCGAGCTGGCGACCAAGGTGTGGACGGCCATGTGCAAGAGCGGGCGTGTCGGCCGCACGATCGTGCTCAAACTCAAGACCGCGCAGTTCCGCATCATCACGCGCAGCGTGACGCCGACCGAGCCGGTCGCATCCGAACACGATCTCGTGACGATCGCGCTGGCGTTGCGCGCGCGCGTCGGCTTGCCGGACACGACCCGATACCGGCTCGCTGGCGTCGGCATGGCCAACTTCGGCCCGGCCGAGGACGGGTCCTTGCAGCAGGAGCTGTTCGGTCAGTGAACCGGGCAACTGAATCCGTGCGCCTGCGCGTCAGCCGAGCCCGGACTTGCGCGCCGCGCGCCGCTGGCGCCACGCAAGTACGCGTCGCGTGATCCACAGGTCGGCACGATCGAGCCAGCGTGCGGCAACCATCGATTCCTCGGCGATCAGCGCCGCGCCGATCAGGATCGTGAGGATGCCGGGACCCGGCAGCGCCAGCATGGCAATGCCGGCGAGCACCAGTACGAAGCCGAGTCCCATGATGAGCAGCTTGCGCGCGAGGCCGCTCTTGCGCGCGCGCCGCGCACGGTTGCGGTTCTGGAAGCGTCGGCCACTGCGCATGTCGGCGAAGTGCTTCCATTGGTCGTTGAGCGATTCGGACATGGTGTGGCGCATTTCTCGGGGGAAAGTACGGTGCGGCGGCGAGGGCGCACTATGCCGCAGCGTCCATGCTGCGACCTGAACGCAAGAGTGCCAGAAGCGATCGAGTGCGAGAAGTCGGGCCGGGGATGCACGCGAACACCAAGCGCAAACGCAGCGCTCATGCCTGCGCGATGCGCCAACGCCCGTCCTCGCGAACGACTTCGAGCGACACGCCGTACTGCGCCGACACCATGGCCGAGGTCAGCACCTGTGCGGGGGCGCCATCGGCCAGCACGCGGCCATCGCGCAGCAGGATCACGCGTTCGATCTCCGGGATCATCTCCTCGATAGGATGACTGGCAAGCACGAGGGTGACGCCGCAGCGAACTTCGCAGCCCGGATGGCTTCTGCCGCGCAGGCTCCTGGGCCGCCCAACATCTCAAGGAAGCGTTGGCGGACAACCAGATCCAGTCCGCTGGTCGGTTCGTCGAGCAACACCCCCTGCGGACGATGCACGAGTGCGCGCGCGATCATCACGCGCCTCGCCCGTGGACAGGCTGGCCAGCCTGCGCGCAGCCACATGGCCGGCCGCAAGTTCCGCGAGGGCGTCGTGCGCGGCACCACGCATGCCGGCGCCAAGCTCCAGATGATCGGGAATGCGCTGACTGGAAAAGAATCCGCTCGCTACCGCGTCTTCGGCGGTCATCGCCGGCGCGTCGGCGAACGCGCCGATTCTTGGCCAATAGAACCACTATTGGCCTGCGAACCGTCAAGAAAACTGTCCTCACGCAGCCGGATCTTCACCTCGACCCCCAAAGTCCGACAGGCTGCTAGGCGATGCGCAGGCTGACCGCGTCGAGCACGACTCGCCGACCACGCATCACGGTGGCGCGATCGAGTTCGATCAACGCAGCGTTGCTCGATGAGGCAGATTCATGCGTCGCGATTTCATCCATGGCCGAGATGATGGAGAAATCGAGCGCGACGCGGGAGACTGCGCAAACGCCCAGCGAAGAAACAGCCACGGCAGACGCCGAAGGACGACGGCGCAGTGCAGGCATCATCGGGTTCTGGGCGACCGGCGCGCGAACCCGCGTATGCTTGCCGGCCACTGCCAATTCGCTCCATCTTGCCGGGCTCTCGGGGCGCAATCGATTGGCGCGCGGTCGGCCCGTCGCCGACAACACATCAAGCCGGGAGTCGCCCATGTCACGCATCGCGCTCTGCCTTTTCGCCATGCTCGCCAGCTGCACGGTCGGCGCCGCCGACCGGATCACCGGCAAGTCCTTCGCCACGCGTTCGGAGGTCATCGCCGAGCACGGCATGGTGGCCACCTCGCACCCGCTGGCGACCCAGATCGGTCTGGACATACTCAGGCGCGGTGGCACCGCGGTCGATGCGGCGATCGCCGCGAATGCCGCGCTTGGCCTCATGGAGCCGACCGGCAACGGCATCGGCGGCGACCTGTTCGCGATCGTCTGGGACGCGAAGACCGCGAAACTGCATGGCTACAACGGTTCGGGGCGATCGCCGCAGGCGCTGACCCTGCAATGGTTCCGCGACAACGGCCACACGAAGATCCCCTCGTTCGGTCCGCTGCCGGTCACCACGCCCGGTACGGTCGATGGCTGGTTTGCCCTGCATGGGCGCTTCGGCAAGCTGCCGATGAAGGATGTGCTTGCGCCCACGATCGGCTATGCGCGTGACGGATTCCCGGTCACCGAGCTCATCGCCTGGTACTGGAACCGTTCGGTACCGCGGCTGCGCGAGCACCCGGGATTCCTTGAGCAGTTCACGCGCGATGGTCGCGCACCGGCCAAGGGCGAAATCTGGAAGAACCCGAACCTCGCACGCACGCTGGAGACCATCGGCAAGGGTGGCCGCGACGCGTTCTACAAGGGGGCGATCGCGCGCACGATCGGTGAGTTCATGCAGGCCAATGGCGGCTTCCTCGCGTACGCGGATCTTGCGAGCCACACGGGCGAGTGGATCGAGCCGGTGTCGGTGAACTACCGCGGGGTGGATGTCTGGGAGTTGCCGCCGAATGGCCAGGGCATCGCCGCGCTGCAGATGCTCAACATCCTTGAGGGCTTCGATCTGGCCGGGGCCGGTTTCGGCAGCGCCGATCACCTGCACTGGTTCGTCGAAGCCAAGAAGCTCGCTTTCGAGGACCGCGCGAAGTACTACGCCGATCCGCAGTTCGCCAACGTGCCCGTGGAGCGCCTGCTCGCGAAGGACTATGCGGCCGAGCGACGCAAGCTCATCGCCAACGACAGCGCGAAGAACAAGGTCGATCCCGGCGAGTTCAGCATCAGCGGCGACACGATCTACCTGAGCACGGCCGATCGCTGGGGCAACATGGTTTCGCTGATCCAGTCCAACTACCGCGGCATGGGATCGGGCATGGCGCCGACCGGCCTCGGCTTCATTCTCCACGACCGTGGCGAGATGTTCGTGCTCGCCGATGGACACGCCAACACCTACGCGCCCGGCAAGCGGCCGTTCCACACGATCATTCCGGCGTTCGCCACGCGCGACGGCAAACCCTGGCTGAGTTTCGGCGTGATGGGCGGCGACACCCAGCCGCAAGGCCACGTGTCGATCATTACCAACCTCATCGACTTCGGCATGAACCTGCAGGAAGCCGGCGACGCGCCGCGCATCGTGCACCTCGGCTCGACCTCGCCCGAGGGTCAGGCGCAACCGATGACCGACGGTGGCTATATCGAACTGGAAACCGGATTCGATAACGAAGCGATCCGCGAGCTCATGCGCAGGGGCCACAGCGTGCGCTTCGGCAATGGTGGCTTCGGCGGCTACCAGGCGATTGCACGCGACGCTGAAAACAATGTATATATCGGTGCATCGGAATCGCGCAAGGATGGGAACGCAGCGGGATACTGATGGGTGGTGCGGCCCCGTCGGCCGCTCGATAGCGTTCGCTGAGTCACGCTCAAGGAGAATGATCATGTCGGGGATTCGATTCGCTGCACTCGCATGGGGCGCCCTTGCCGGCACGCTTGCACTGGCGACCACGTCGGCACCGCCCTCGGCGCACGACGCGGGCACGATGGCAGAGCGCGGGTTCACCGAAGCGTTGCGCCTGGAGGCGACGCCACGCGCACTGATCCTCGCCGCAAACTCGGTTGCAGTCGCTGCCGCGGACCGTGAAGCCCTCATCGCGCGCGCCAGTGCGGATGCGCATGCCGATGCGTTTGTGCAGTGGTTCGCCGCAAGCCATGCCCAGGACGACGAAGTGAAGGCCGCTGCGTTGCGCGCACTGCAGTCGCTGGAACCCGACAACGGCATGGTGTGGATGCTCAGCGTGGATTCCGCGATGCAGTCCGGTGATGCACCCGGCGTGTCGGCGGCGTTGGCACGCATGGCCGCAGCAACCCGATTCGATGATCGTTTCGGCGAGTTCGTCGTGGAATGGTTGCAGGCGGGCGACCGCCATCCGCTGCAGCGCAACGACGTCGCCCAAGCACAGGCCGACTTGGATCCGGACACAGTTCCGATCGTCCGCGCGATCGCCTATGCGTCGGCGCTGGCCATACCCGCCGCACAAAGCGTCTTGGGCGCTTGCCGGGACAGCGCCGAAGATGACTTCGCACACCGAGCGCATGACTGTTCCACGATCGGGCGGCTGCTCGCCGGGAAAGCGAACTCGCTCGTATCGCGCGCGTTCGGGATCGTGCTGCTGCGCATCATCGGCGATCCATCGCTGGCTGGATTCGAGCGCCGTTTCGCCTGGCTCAACGAGTTCACCGTGCGCATGCCGGATGTGGCGACCGATTCCGGCCACGCGCGCCGTTTCGAGGCGGACTGGCTCGCAGTCGGTCACGAGATCGGGGTGCTCCAGCGTCAGCTTGTGCGCCTTGGACTACCGCTGGAACCCCCTGCGGACTGGCAGCCGGCGGCGCGCTCGGTCGCTGCAGGAGCCGTCGACCAGCCACGCTGATCCTGCACGGTTCGCACGCCTGGTGTAGGCTTCGGCCAGCTTGGCGTACCGACGGGAGGCTGCGATGCTGAAAGTCCTGGTGGCGAGTTCCAAGGGGGGATGCGGAAAGAGCACGATCGCGACCCACCTGGCCGCGCATTACGCGCTCAAGGGCAAGGCCACGGTGCTGGCCGACGCCGATCCGCAAGGATCGAGCAGCCGCTGGTGCGCGCGACGCGTCAGCCTCGAATCGGCCGTGTTGCCGATCGATGCGACGCGCAGTGGCTGGCAGGGACGCATTCCGCCGGATGCCGAGCGGCTGATCATCGACTCGCCGGCCGGCATCACGGGCGAACGGATCGCCCAGTTCATCGACGACGTCGACGCGATCGTCGTTCCGGTCCTGCCCTCGGTGCTCGATCTGGAAGCCACCGAACCGTTTCTCGCCGCGCTCGGCAAACTGCCGCGCGTCAAGCGCGGCAAGATCCCGGTTGCCCTGGTCGCCAACCGGACCCGCCCGTGGACCAACGCCTCGCAGGCCGCGATCGAGCAGATGAGCGGGTTTGCGTTCCCGCTCGTGGCCACCTTGCGTGATTCCCAGGCCTACGTGCTCATGACCGGGCTTGGCAAGAGCATTTTCGACTACCACTCCGAGATCGTGCGCTCGCATCAGGACGACTGGGCGAAGCTGCTGCGCTGGCTGAAGAAGGTCGGCTAGGAGCCTGCGCGGCAGAAGCCAACTCGGTGAGGATTGCGCGACAATCACCCGATGACGACCTCGTACCTGCCGTACCACCCCGATCAAGCCCAC
>Ga0307505_10000525_pt1 | contig 41633 bp, 29 predicted proteins | sample 23_S_MG_FD_202183 | JGI IMG/M metagenome (GOLD analysis project Ga0307505, IMG submission 202183) | Soil microbial communities from Populus trichocarpa stands in riparian zone in the Pacific Northwest, United States - 23_S | ecosystem: Environmental > Terrestrial > Soil > Riparian zone > Trees...
CGGAGTGCGGGCCTGAAGTTGCGGGCGAGCCGCCCGCGCTCCGCAAAGAGTTGTTGTATTGATTCCGGTGATGCAGGGGAGTAACATCACCGGCGTTGACAATTTAGATGTCTGCCGAAGGTGCTCGTGCCGCGCACGGCTGAGCAACGCGGGGGAACCAATGTTTCGCAGGAAACAAGGGGCGAATCGCTGAGCACGTTGTTCACGCGACGAACACTTCCAGTTCGAGTCCGACAGCTAACCTCGTAGGCCAAAAGGAAGGGCAGTGCCGCGATCGAAAGGCGCGGGGCTCATTGCCTCGTGCCTTTTTATTTGTGTGCGCACCGAGTCGGTACTCGGGCTGCAAACAATGCTTAATTGGTTATCCAGAAGAGCTGCTGGACGGCGTTTCAAGCTCTGGTTATATCGAGGTTCCGCACAGAAAGACGCTCACGCTGCACCACACAGGCAACACTCGTGGTGGCAAGTGATGTGTTTGACCGGAGTCGACTACTTCTCGACTCTCGGTTATCAGCCGGGCATCGCGTTTCTCGCCGCCGGCGCACTCTCGCCGATTGCAACACTCATCCTGGTGTTGCTGACACTTTTCGGCGCCCTACCCATTTACAACAAAGTTGCTGAAGAAAGCCCGCACGGTGAAGGCTCGATTTCGATGCTCGAGCATCTTTTGTCGCGCTGGAAAGGCAAGCTGTTTGTTCTTGCGTTGCTCGGGTTCGTAGCGACGGACTTCGTCATCACCATCACGCTTTCCGCGGCGGACGCGACGGCGCACATCATCGAGAATCCATTTACTCCCGATTCGTTAAAACATCCGATCGGCGTCACGCTCGCGTTGATCGCGATTCTTGGCGCGATCTTTTTGAAAGGTTTCAAAGAAGCGATCGGAATCGCCGTGGCCTTGGTCGGCGCTTATTTGGTGCTCAATTTCATCGTGATCAGCTTCGGCCTGTATGAGCTGGCAACGCATCCATATCACTTTCCCGAGTGGAAGCAGTTGCTCCTGACACATCCGAGCACGCACGGGAATCCGTGGTTAATCATTGCGGTGTCGTTGATTCTCTTTCCGAAGCTGGCGCTGGGACTCTCGGGATTTGAAACAGGCGTGGCGGTGATGCCACTGGTAAAAGGCGACGATGATCTAACCGAAGACCAGTTGCGGGATATTCAGACCACTCGAACCGCTCACGGTGGCGATGCAAAGACGCAAAAGCTGTTACGCGCCCGCATTCACAACACGAAAAAGCTGCTGCGCACGGCGGCATTGATCATGAGCGTGATGCTGATCAGCAGTAGTCTCGTGACGGCCATTCTGATTCCGCCTGACAAGTTTGCCGACGGAGGCGAAGCAAACGGCCGCGCGATCGCTTATCTCGCCCATCTGTTCTTTGGCCACGGCTTCGGCACCGTGTACGACCTCAGCACGATCTTGATTCTGTGGTTCGCGGGTGCGTCTGCTATGGCGGGTCTGTTGAGTATTGTTCCGCGTTATCTGCCGCGTTACGGCATGGCCCCGGAATGGGCCAGGGCTGCACGACCGCTCGTGATCGTGATCATTGCGATCGCCTTTGCGGTCACACTGATCTTTAACGCAGACGTTGACGCGCAGGGCGGCGCTTACGCGACCGGAGTACTTGTTCTAATGACTTCGGCGGCAATTGCCGTAACGCTTGCAGTTCGTCGTAAGCAGGGCAACTGGAAACCGTATCTTGTAATCGCTTTGGTTTTTGTCTACACGACGATTCAAAACATTCACGAGCGTCCGGAAGGAATCAAGATCGCGTCGTTCTTTATTCTGACGATCATTGTCGCGTCGCTGGTTTCGCGAGTGTGGCGCTCAACTGAACTGCGCGTCGAACGCATTCAGCTCGACGACAAAGCGCGGCAGTTTATTAAGGACGCCGCCAAGGGAACGATTCGTATCATCACTAACCGCCGGGATGTCGGAGACGCGCTCGAGTACCAACAGAAAGAGCACGAGAAACGGGTTAGTAATCATATTCCTGCCGGAGAGCCGATTTTGTTTTTCGAAGTCACGCCCGGTGATGCGTCGGAGTTTTCCGGTACGCTCGAGATTCGTGGTGAGACTGTCGATGGTTTTCGCATCCTGCGCACGGAGTCGCCGGCGGTTCCGAATGCGATCGCGGCTTTTCTGCTTTATCTGCGCGACGAGATGGGTAAGCTCCCACACGTTTATTTTGGCTGGAGCGAGGGAAACCCGATCTCCTACCTGTTGAAGTACATCGCGTTCGGTGAAGGTGACACTGCGCCCGTCACACACGAAGTCTTACGACAGGCAGAAAAAGACTCGAGTAGACGTCCAATCGTGCATGTTGGAGGATAGGAAAGTTATCTAGACTTGAGCGACTTCGGATGTTTTGCCCGCAAGGAAACAGGAGCGACAGTAAACTGGCCGTCCTTGCGAAGGATAGAACGGGACAGTTGTCTGTTGTCCGCATTGGGCGCATTGAACTGATACCTCGATCCGTTGCCGCACTCCCGACGACTGTGCTGCCGCTATTGCCGCCAACCGTTCGTTTTTAGCCTGTTTGCAAGGTTTGCAGCGTTTGGGTTCGTTTTTCAAACCCTTGTCGTGGAAGAAAACCTGTTCGCCCGCAGTCCAGATGAAATCCTCGTTGCAGTCAACGCACTTGATCGACCGATCCTGGTATTCACTTTCCGGGTGTGTTTCCAATGCGTGGGCCGCTTCCGTCTGTAACATGATCCAACTCCCTGGGTCGTACGTAACACTAGTAACAGCGATTCGGCGGGTGAATAGAGAAAGCGCGTCAAAGAGAAGGACGCTTTCCGGCCGTCCACCAAGCGAGGTAAAGGGATCCCAGCCCGCACAGGGCTCCGTTTGGTCAATTGGTATATAACTATGGCGAAAATGTGTCAAGATAAAACCATGAGAAAAATCTTTGTTTTGGGGTCGGGGGGACGCGAGCACGCCATAACCTGGGCACTTCGGAACACCTCTGCCGGGTTGTTTTGTGCGCCGGGAAACGCCGGAATTGCTGAGGTCGCAAAGCCTGTAAATATTGGGGTTGATAAACATGCAGAGCTTGCTGCATTCGCCGAGAGTGAAGGAATCGACCTGACTTTTGTCGGGCCGGAGGCACCGCTGGCGGCAGGCGTAGTCGACTTCTTCGAAGCGAAGGGATTACCGATTGTGGGGCCAGTTATGGCTGCAGCGCGGCTCGAAGGTAGCAAGATATTCGCCAAGGAGTTCATGGCGCGGCACGGTGTACCGACCGCGGCGTTTCGAACAGCCGAGACACCAACGGACGCTGTCGCACATCTCAACAGCGGTGAATTTGGCCCCGCTGAGTCGCCTGTAGTTATAAAGGCCGACGGTTTGGCAGCCGGGAAGGGAGTTGTTGTAGCAACAGATCGTGCAGAGGCCGAAAGAGCGATTGAAGACTTGATGGTCCATCATGCAGCCGGGAAAGAAGCGGCACAGCGAGTCGTAATCGAAGAAGCTTTAACCGGACCCGAAGCATCAGTGCTCCTGTTTGCGGATGGCCGCGACTACGCGCTCATGCCGGCCGCCCGCGATCACAAGCGAATCGGCGAGAACGATACTGGTCCAAACACCGGCGGCATGGGAACTATCACTGACGCTTCAGTGCTCGACGAGAATCTTTTGCATCGCGTGGTGAAGGAGATCGTGGAACCAACACTCGCTGGAGCGCAGCAGGAAGGTTTTCCTTTCAAGGGTATTCTGTTTCTGGGTTTGATGTTGACTAAAGATGGACCAAAACTGCTTGAGTACAATGTGCGTTTCGGTGATCCGGAGACGCAGGCGATACTCGTCCGGCTGAAAACCAACCTGGCCGAGATTCTGGAAGCAATGCACGGAGGAACTCTGGGAAGGTTGAAAGTCGAGTGGACTGGCGGTGCGTCGGCGTGCGTAGTGGCGGCGAGTCGCGGTTATCCCGGCAAATACGAAAGCGGCGCCGAGATCGAAGGGTTGGAAGCGGCCGCTGAAAACAGTCAGGTTCAGGTCTTTCACGCAGGAACATCGCGCGCTCCGAACGGCAAATTTATCGCGACTGGCGGCCGGGTTTTGGGTGTCACATCAGCCGCCGGAGACCTGCCCGGTGCGCTCGGTCTTTGTTACGACGCGTTAGGGAAAATTCACTGGGACGGGATGCAGTTTCGGCGCGACATTGGACGTGTTGGGGAACGCGAGATGGGACGTTCCTCGTGATGTGTGGAAGGCTTCGAACAGTGCTGTTATACTCCGAAGACAGTTTCCTGGACATGAAACTGCCTGAACGTATGTGTCGTACAACAGAACGTTGCCAGTGGCCGACACTGCTGCTTTCCGGGCCGGCGCTACCAACGTTAGAGCTTTCAGATTTCGCTGTCGGAGGATGAGCGGAAATGGGACTTTGGACAAGAACGAAGCGCTCCATGCGCGCCCTCTTCGGAGGGATGATTGAGAAGACGGAAGACCCCGAGCTCCTTCTGCAGCAGACCATCCGCGACATGCGCGACCGCGTGCCGGAGTTGAACAACTCTGTGGCACAGGTGATGGCAACTGAAAAGCTTCTCGCCAAGAACAAGGAGCGCCTCGAAACACAGCAGGTCGATCTCGATTCGAAGATTCGCGCGTCCGTGAAGATGGGACGCGACGATATCGCCACTGCTTACATCGGCCAGCTACAGCAAGTTCAGATCGATCTGCAAAAAACTGCTCAGCAACTTGAGCACGCGGGCAACGCATCGAAGCAGGCACTTAAAGCACGTGACAATTACGTGCTGCAAATGCAGCGTCGCACCGCGGAAGCGATGCAGTTGATAAATCAGTCGAAGCAGGCAAAGCTTCAGGAACAGCTCGCGCAAACGATGGAGTCGTTCCAATTGGGCGACGATGCATCGACCTTCAACGAGATGCGCGACAAGATCGATCGCCGCGCCGCAGCCGCCGAAGCCAAGATGCAGTTGGGCGCCGCATCAGTCGACACGCAGATGCAGGAGATCGAGCGCGAGGCTTTGGACATGCAGTTGGCGGACAAGTTGCTTGCTTACAAGCAGGACATGGGGTTGCTGGGCGCGGGACCTGGCGCACCGCAACCGCAGGCGCTTCCGGCTGAAGGCGAAACTACAGGTGGACAAAACGGTACTGGCAACAAATAGGCCAATAGGTTTTCGATAAGTTATGGCCGAGTTACCCAAGATTGATCTGAAGTATTTAAAAGAGGCCTTTAAGGAACCCATAAACTTTTGGGGCATGGCCGGCTTTGCGGTAGCCGCCGCCTACGTGCAAGACATCACACCCCTGGTTGCCGCGTTAGCGACTGAAACACTTTATCTCGCGACAGTGCCTGCAAGTTCCATCTACCGCCGTCTCGTCGATCGCCGCGAAAAGCAGCGTCTCCTGAAGCTGCGCGAACAACAGCGCGAAGCGCAGATCAAACTCTTCGATCCACGCGAACGTGAAGCAGTTGAATATTTGCGTTGGATGAAGAATCAGATCTACTCGAACTACAAGAAGTTCACCGGAACCAAACAGATTCCGCACAACATTGAGAGTTTGGACCAGCGCTGGGAAGATTTCGTCGACCTGCTCGACGTCTATCGCCGGCGTAAACATCACCTGCGCTCGATCAATCGCCAGGCAGTGCAGAATCAGTTGGTCCAGGCCGAACGCGCAGTTGCGTCAGCGAAAGACGATCGCGAGAGACGCATTCAACAGGCAAACGTCGAGATTCTGAAACGGCGTGTTGCTGCTTTCAACGACATCGAACGTTCGGTAAAACTCGTCGAAGGACAGTTGCAGTCGATCGAAAACTTCTTCGGACTGGTGAACGACCAGGTTGTTACGCTGCCAACACCCGAACGTGTCTCCTCTTTGGATTTCGAGCAACTCAGCGACTCGATTGCCATGACGAAACAGATGCTCGAAGAAACCTCCGACACCTTCGCGGCCCTCGACAGTCACAACCGCGACATCGGCAACTACGACCTCCTGCTCTCAAGCACCGGCACCACCGGCGCGAAGTAAAAGAGCCACAAAAAGGCACAAAAGGCACAAGAAGCACAAGAAAGTCGCACGAGTCGTGTGAGTTTTGACTCTTGTGCTTCTTGTGCCTTTTTGTGGCTCAGGCTAGCGAATCCTGACTGTGAAACTTACGCTGCCGGAATTGTTTGGTGAGATGTTGCTCAGGCTGCCTGCAAAGGACCAACGCACGTTTGTCACCAGGCGATCGTATCCGGTGGGCGCGCCGCCGGCGCCGCTGACTGGTGTGTAGGTCCAAGTGGTTCCGCCGTTGTTTGAATATTGGAAAGTCGCGGCCAGCCCGGTCGTTCCCGGAGTGCTCGACATGCTGCCGACCTTGAAATCGACGTTGCGCAACACTCGCTCCAGCGGATCTGTGTTAGCCGGATTTGGATCGACGATAAGGAAGCTGGTAGCTGCTTGCCCGCCGCTGTTTGTGTAGACAATCGTGTAGATCAGATCTGTGCCTGGGAGCTGTGTCCCATTCGGACTGACGCTTTTCACCAGGCCGATATTAGGTGGCGAAGGGTTGATCGTCGTGTTGTCAGTGGCGCTGTTGTTGCCCGCTCCGGTTCGACTCGGATCGTTTGGATCGGTGACGCCGCTGGCTGCTGTCACTATTCGTGCCGTGTTGGTGAGTGTTCCGCTTGCGCTCGTGGAGAGCGTTCCAGTTACGGTGTACCGCAAAGTTGAACCTGAAGGCAGGTTCGCAGTGGTGTTGATCGAGTTACCGCTGCCACTGGCCGCGCCACAGGTTGCGCCTCCCGTCGGTGAACCGCAGGCCCAACTCACACCGGTGATCGTTGCGGGCACGGTGTCGGTGACGATCGAACCGGTTGACGTGTCAGGACCGGCGTTACTGACAACAATCGTATAAGTGATTGCACTACCCGCGTTGATGTTTGTTAGACCATCGGTTTTTGTAATGCCGAGGTTGGCATTGAGATGAATCGTGTCGGAATCAGTTGCGGTGTTGTTCGCTGGTGTGGCGTCGGTGAGCCATGACGGTACCGCAACAGTAGCAGTATTTGTGAGTGTGCCACTTGCTGTAGCCGCCAGTGTTCCCGAGATCGTGTAAGTGGCGGTGCCTCCGGCGATCAGTGTCGCGCTGGTGTTGATGGCGTTGCCGGAGCCCGATGCTGTCGTACATGCCGAGCCGGAAGAAGCAACGCAAATCCAAGTCACGCCTGTGACGCTGGCAGGCACGGTATCGGTAACGGTTCCGGTAACAGGGTAAGTCCCGTTGTTAGTGACGACCACGGTGTAACTGACTGGACCACCGCGATAGACCGTTGTGACGCCGTCAGTTTTGGTGATTGAAAAATCAGGCGCAGGGACATTGGCACTGGCGAGGTCTCCGGTGGACGTCGTGCCGCCGCTTAGACTTCCAAAGAGCGACGCTGAAAGCGAGGGTAGTGTAATCCGGTACAAGTTACTGGGACTCTGCGTTTGGATAAGCAGCCGGCCAGCGGAGTCGAAGGCCAGACCAAGCGTAGACGGAGTAGCGCCACCGGGAAAGGTCACCGTTCCAACCAGGGTTGCAGCGCCGCCGGCGACTGAAGCTGTATACAACTGTCGATTCTGATTGATGATGTAAAGAGTGCCCGCTGCGGAGAACGCCATGTCGCCGCCGTTTCCCGTGCCGGTGATGTTTGCCACCGCTGTGGCGCGGCCGGTTGTCTGATTGACCGTGTACAGGGTGTTGTTGTCTGTGTCGCCGTTACCCGGCATGTAGTAAAGAGTGTTGCCGAGGAAGGCCATGCGGAAACCACTCCCAACATCGGCGCCGCTCGTGGATGGACCAATATTGCCTAACAGGACTGGTCCAATTGACGGAGTAGCCGGGTTGAAGCGGTACACAGCGCCATTCTCTCCGCTCGTGTTGTTGATGACATAAAACAGCATGCCATCTGATGCCCGCTGGCCCAACGTGGCCGCATTACCGCCGGGATAGTTTGTGTAGACCAGTGTTTCCGCCGCGCTGGTAGTATCGACGGTCCAAATGTTATCGCTGGTTGAAGTGGCGTTTCCCCGAATCTGATAAGCGTCCGTTTGCGCCGATGCCACGCCACAGAGCAGGAGGACCACCAAGCCGATCAGCAGCAGCCGATTCACTTTTGGTCTCCTTCGTTGGCCGGTTTGCTCTTTGCGACGTCGTTGTTATTACCCGGATTGTTGAGGCCGGATTTTGAAGTGCCAAAGAGATCGAAAAGATTCGAGAGTTTCGAGGAGAGTGTGAAGTAGAAGCCACGACGTGCCGGCAAAGCATTCGCGCCGAATGGTTCGCCAGTGACGCTGAAGTTGTAACCCAAACCGACACGCAGGTCAGGCAATGCCCAGAAGCCGATTTCCGTTCCGTAGATCGACCGATGAGTCCCTGAGGACGGCTGAGTCAAACGGCGCATTTCCGCTGCCCAATCGAATCGCGGCGTTAATCGATATTGAGCGCGGCCTTGTGTCAAATAAGTAAAGGTGGAGACAAACGGCAAATCCGACTGACCGTTGGCGCTGAATCGCAGGGCCAATCGTCCGTAAAGCTCGAGCCGATCCGTGGCCTGGAAATATCCATCCGTGGCTAACGAGTCGAGACGATCGCGTGTTGATCCAGTTCCGTTGAATCCATCCTGGTCCAGCGAACGATGGGTAAAACTGAGGAGCACACCTACTCGATCGGACGTTAATGGACGATAGGCCAGTGCTCCCGTTCCTTCCATCGCCGAGCCGTGGCGTCCATCAAAGTTGGTGCGAGACCATTGAAAACGTGAGAGCGCAGTGAGTCCCTCGCGAATTCTGCCCGCGGCGCCTAGCGCAAGGACCTGTCCCGCGCCTGTGCGATCGCGAAACTCATAACGAGCATTCGCACGGAAGTCCTCGGTAGGTTGCCAACCGAAGCCGAGCGTCGCGCTATTGTAACTTTCACCATTGCCCGCCACGTGGAAACCACGCTCAAAGCCCAGTTCGAGTGACAATTGCTTTGTAAGAGGCAGGCGATTCTGCAAACCAATAACAGCAAAACTATCCGTGCCGTTGATGCCGTTTTCGAGTTGATAGCGGCTAACAAGCGCGCTGTACTTGCCGAGGCGGGTTTCCATACCAAGCGCGGTTTCGCGTCGCGCGCCCGTCGACGAAAATCCACCGCCGCTAGTGGTGAAATCGGCGATCGGCATGATCGGTGCTGAAGCCAGACGTTGAGTCAGGAAGAACTTGGCCCAGTGATTAACTTGATAGGTGGCCGCCAGGGTTGTTTGATTTGGATAGGTTGGATCAGCTTCACCCAGGTTCTGTTCACGCTTGACGGCGATCTGAAGCTTGTCAGTCAACTTCATATCAACGCCGGCAGTTACCAGATTTGATTCGACATTACGCGAGGAAGAGGCATCGTCGAAGCTCCGGTGATCGTAACCGAGATGAAAACGAACGCGCTCGTTGATGATCTGTTCCCACGCAGCCGAAAATGTCAGACGACTGTTGTCGACATTCACAGTGTGGTTGCGCTCATCCGTCACTCCGAAGCGCAACAGCGACTTGGATAGCGGTTTCATCTCCACGGAAACTTCTCCACGACGCGAGCCGGGTGTAATGGTCGTGCCAAATGGATTCAGGAAGCCCTCGGATGAATATGCGTAGCGCGCCTTGACGAGACCTCTAAAGAAGGGAAGAGGTTGGTTCAACTCTGCCAGGAACGCATTGCCATCGTGACGATTGTCGCCAGACGAGAAGAAGTTACCACCGCCCATGATCTCGCCCTGGCTGCGAGCGAAAGCAAAGCGCACAGTTCCTTTTTTCGGCAACGTCTTTTCGGCGTCAATGCCGGCCAATACAAACGAACCGGCATCTTCCTGCCGTTGCAGAACTGTAGCGAATCCCAGTTGCAATCCGAGAGTCCGGAAATTCTTCTGCGCGCGGCCCGTGTAGACTGCACTCGAAAGTGAGCTCGCCCGGTGTTCGTACGTAACGACCAGTTGCATCAGATTCAGGTCATAATCGAATGCAGAAAGATAACGCAGGAAGAAAAGCTCGCCCGTCACTGAATTAAGGTTGTAGTCGATCGACCGCGACAATGTTTCGCGTTTGATAATCGTTTCCGGGTTGCGTCGATCGCGTATTTCGAGAACAACGTTTTCTGAGCCCGGCAAGATCTCGCTGTGTGATAGACGGACAATACTAAGTGCACCCGCCGGAAACACATCGCGCGCAAACGAAGTATCGGGACGCGCGCCAGTCAACGAAATAAAGTCGCCGTTTTTATTCTCGAAATGGACCTTCACGCCGGTGAGCTTGCGCGCATAGCCCGTGAGTTCCAGGTCTTCCATGTCGGCTTCAAAGTCGCCAAACATCGCGTACGAGCGATCCCGATCCACGCGTGCATAGAACTTTGAATTTGACTGCGCCGCTTCATAGCGCGTTGAAGAGTCGCCAAACAAGGGATAAACGCGATCGAGTGGGTCGAGTTGGAAAAGACGGTCACGTCCGGCGGTGCGGTTCAGTGGGCGTTGCGAATCATAAGACAGCGTCAGCAAATTGCGCTCGCCGATACGGCCGCTAAAGAAAAGCCCAAGGTGACTGCGATACTTGCCCTGCTCGTCGCGCAGGTTGACCTCGGGTAACGACTGGCCAAAAGTCATCTCTGCGAGGCCGACCAGAATCGTCGGGCGGGATTCAGGGGTGATCAGCACTTCCGAGGCGGTCTCGATTTGGCCCATCAGCGCGCGCAAGCGAGCTTCACCAGGCGTGCCGCTGCCGATTAGTCTTACTGTCGCTTCACCCTGGACCAGTGAGACTATGACCTGCTGCTGGCCGTTTTCTTCGTTCACTTCGGCAGCGGCGGCGCCTGCCGCTAAGGGATGAGTCTTAACCGGTGTGGATTCCTCATCGAAGCGCCTCAGCTCTCCGGCGGAAGTTTCAATTGCCACCTGATCGTCAGCGGCAGGATTGCCCCATTGATCGAAGGCCCGAACCCGTAGCGCGATCGAATCGCGGCCGCCGGCTTGAAGCTGAGACTTATCGGGAACGATCTCCAATCGCAGTGCTGGTCCACGACCCATCACTGTCAGTTCGCGAGTGTCTCCGGGCGCGCCGTTTGGTCCAATCGCCGTAGCACGAACTGCGTTCTGTCCCGGGCGCAATTCCAGACCAACGTAAGAGTAAGTCGTGACGTTATTCTTCTGATCCTCGCGGGTAACCCCGATATTCTTATCGGAGACGAGCTTTCCATTGATTTCGAGTCTTACTTTCCAATTCAGTGCGACGCGTGTGTCAACCTGCATCGCGGGAGTCATGACGACGCTGTTTTCCTCAGGTGACAGCACCTGTATATTGCCGGGCGCGACCGGCTTGAGAGTTTCCGTGGTGGTGGTTTCGTAGCGGGAGATGCCACTCGGCTGTTCCTTCAAGGCAATCTTGAGAGGTGCTGCTTCATTCGGGGCTGCAGGGGTCTTCGACGGTTCAGTGGCTTTCGGTGTGCTGGGAGCGAATGATGTAAGTTTCGTCGCATCGGTGGGTGAAAGTGCGAAGTTTTGCCGGAGCAGTGCTCCACCACCGAGAGGTGTGCGCAAAAGCCTGGTCCAACTACGGCCTGCCAGTGTTCCGCCGTCGGCAAGCGCGTAGCCGCTGGGAATCGTGATCGGATCGAGCGAGAGCACGTGCGATCCATCTCCGAGAGACGGAACATTGTAGAGGCCCTGAGAGTCGGTTATGACTGACTGGCCTGACTGTAAATACAACCTTGCGTTCGGAACGGGTTCATCACTATCGTCAAACTTTCCATTGCCGTTCTGGTCGATGAAGACGCGGCCGACAATGATCTGGCGCGTAGAGAAAGCGCCGCGGCCCACGACAACGCTGGCGCGTCCGGCCGCACTCTGGATCGATTCGCCATTCGGAAACAATCCCGAAGCGACAGCCACATTTTCCTGTTCACCTTCGCGGGCATTCGCACCCACGCGCACCCGATAAAGCAGACGTGCGGTTGCGCCCGCGCCGATTTCCCCAATGCGAAACACGATTTCACCACCGCCGGCGATCTCCGGTTCGATGGGCTGGTCCATCACCGTGCCCACGCTTAAGCGGCCAGTGCCGGTCGCGTAGTGGAAAGACACCGGCAGCCGATCGCGCACGAGCAGATCGCGTACTGGCGTGGCGGTTGGATTGCGAACCTCAATGCGATAGGCGATGGCGTCGCCGATTTCCGCGCGCGGACGATCGACTGACTTGCTGATCTCCAAACCGTTTGGCTCAAACATCGGAATGTTTAGCGCCACCGACGTGATGTCTTCGATGAAAACGTCTTCGCGAACGAGATCAAAACCGCCGGCGCGCGCGAGCGGTTGACCATCGAGCGCATGAACGTTGAGCACAAACAGATCGTTGTGGGTCGCACGTGCTGTGATCTCCAGCATGCGAGTGGAATACCCTTGCGCGGAAACCTTAATGAAATAACGGACCGGAGTTGTCAGTGTGCCTAACTGCTCGGGCAGCAACGCAAAACTAAAGCGGCCCATTCCGTCGGTGGCAAATGGATTTTCGTTCTGAAGATTTGGCGGAAATCCAACTCCGGGCGGAATAGGAAGCGCGCTGTCTTCTGTTTGGTTCACTAGTAGTGAAACGCGCGCGCCGGGAATCGGCAGTGCGCTACCACCTCTGCCGGAGAAGACTGTGCCAAATGGATCGACGACCACGATAGCTGTCGAACTGGTCACCGGCGGAATGTTCGCGCCGGTAAGGTCCGCGGAGTTGAGTACGCCGACACCGGCGGGAAGTCCCGCGATTAGCCGTGCGCGGAAGGTGATGTTAACGATCTGACCCGCGGCGACGGTCTCCAAACGGACCACCAGGCGACGGCTTTGCACGTCACCTTCGTCGCCATCCGCTACATCAGTCAAGCTTCTGCCGTCCAATGTCAGCGAACCTGTGACGTATTCGAGCCTCGGCTGCAGATTGTCTGTGACGACGACTGAGCGCGCGGCGGCGGCGCCGCTGTTGCGGAAGGTGATTGAATAGGTGAAGGGCGCGCCGACGCTGACAATGCTTCTGGTGCTGTCGTTGACGGTCTTCACCGGCGGTAGGCTCGCGTCGCTCGGTGAGGTCAGGCGAGCGGAACTACCCACGGTGTTGATGATCGTGCCTTCGTCCGATGGCCTGCCATTCACACCCTCGGTGTTGGATCGAGCTGTTAACTTGATTGCGAGATTGCCAAGCGGGAAGTCGAGGACGTCGACAGCAGCCAACACATTCAAACACGCGCCGGGCGCGATCTGCTTCGACGCTGTGCCGTTGATGGTGATTTCAGTGTCTGTGTTTGTGAGCGTGCCGGTGGCGTCGTTGTCGAAGTGAAGACTTACAAGCACAGCGGGTGAGTCGACCGATGCGGCGGTGATCGTGTAAGCGTCCGCGACATTGCCGGTGTTGCAAATGCGGAACACTCGCGTGATGTGTTCTCGCTGACCGACTGTGTTGCTGGGGGTTGTTTCGTCAGGGGTAACCAGCAGTGAAACGACGGCCTGGATAGTAACGGTGACTGTTGGTGAGACAGCGGAATAACTGGTTCCCAGATCGTCTTCGTAAGTGGCTTCTGCTTTGTTGGTGATGACACTTCCGCCCGGTGTCGCTTCACCAAAAGCCATCACCACCTGTTGTCCCATGAGTACGGGGACCAGGAGCATGATGAGGAGGAGATTTTGAGGAGACCTATGGCGCATGAGAGGGAACAATCAGAAGTCCGGTTTTAATAGCCACAAGAAGCACAAGAGGCCCAACATGGTGTTAGCAGGCCTTTGTGCTTCTTGTGCTCCTTTGTGGCGACGCCTCGCGTTACTTGATCTGGCGCCGGAACGTAAACACTCCTGACTGGCTTGGGCCAAGCGACGGGATGGTGTCCGAAAGCAGGTTGGAACCAGCCGCATCTCCCGTGATACTGCCGCCGAGCGAGTCAGTTGCGCCGACAACGTGGTCGGTGAACGTGGCCCAGTTGTTTGGCAGTGCCGCGCCATCTTCAGTAATGACGATGTTCGTGGCCGTCAGTGTGATGTTGTTTACGCCACCTGTGCTCGACACGTTTGTGTACGTGATCGTGTAGGTGATCACTGCGCCAGGGACAGCGTCCGTAGCCCCGCCGACTCCGGTTGTGTTGGAAACACTCGAAGTCTTATCGAGCCGCAGGAACCCTGTGTAAACGCGGTCTATCGTGTCGTTCGTGGAAGCAGGCGTGTTGGCGGAAGTGGCGCGGATGATTGTCTCGTAGCCCGTCAGCACAACCTTGCCGGCTGGCAACGTGACAGCAACCGTATAGTTTGAAGTACCGCCGAAAGCAATCGCGATCGCCGGTATAGGACTACCAGTCGCCACACCGTTGTTGACAACAGTCACGCCGTTGACCAACACGGTGGCTCCCGCCGGGAAGCTCGTCACGGTCAGAGTGAAACTGTCATTAGCGTTACCGGTGTTTTGCAGTGTGTTGGTGAAACTGATCGCACCGCTGGCCGCCGTAGTGACGCCACCCGGTGGTACGCCGGCGATACCCGCGCTGACGCTCCTGTTGGTGTAGTCGTCGTTGGTGTCGGTTGGGCCAACTGCACCCGGCTGATTCAATGGACCATTCAGCACACTGCCGACTTGAAGCAGCGTCGTCAGACGCAGTTGCGACTGAGCGGTGATCTGAACGTTCAGAGTGTTTCTCGCATACGCGTCACCCTGCTCGCTGATCGGGTTGGTCGCGTCATTGGTCGTGATCAGTACTCTCATGTCGATCACCGGACCACAAGTGTTTCCACCGGCCAGGCTGGCGCCGATATTGAACGCCACGCGCCTGATGTTGGCCAAAGGCGGTTGGGCCGTGACCCACGTCGCCGTCGTGATCGGGTTATCAGAGAGAGGTGAAGTGGAATAGAGGATGTTGACGCCGCCCGGGAAACTCTGAGTCGCGTCAAACTGTGTTCCTACAGGAATAGGCGCAATGATGAACACGCCGGAGTTGGAGCCGCCGGGTGCGTTTGTAAGCGTGACTGCGTTCGCGGTGCGTGTACCCGTGTTGCAGAGTTGCCAGTTATAAGTGATCACCGAAGCCAACGGCACTGGGCCGGCCGGTGCGGTCAACGAAAGCGCGAGCTGCGCGTCGCTGTCGACGGTAACGCTGCGGTCGCCGCGTGCTTCACGCAGGCCGTTAACCGAAGCGCCCGAGACGGTGCGAACTTCGTTAGCTGAAGTGTCGGCCGCCTGGTTGTCGAATGATGGTCCACCCGTGCTGGCGTCGCCCAGGAATACCTGAACGGTTTGGCCGCCGGTTGCTCCGGCGTTGATGCTTGCTTCAACGAGCACGTTGATGAAAGCGTTTTGGGCCAGGTTCGCAGAAAGCACATCGGCGCCATTGGTAAAGATATTGGTGTCGCCACCATCAATCCCACCGCTGTTGTTAACGTCGATCACCGCGCGTGTGATGACAGCGGGACTGCCAACTGCCAAACGAACACTCGCGCCGGAAGCGAGGAATCGCACCTGGTCAGTGAAGTTACCCGTATTCGTTACACGGAAACTGAAGAGAACACCGGTTTGACCGGGCACCACGCTCGGATCGGTGGCGCCGTCAGGCGTGATGGTCAAGCCGGAAACCTTCGCAACCGTAACGATTACGGTATTGGAAACTGTGGAATACGAACCGCCGCTGCCATCTGAATAAGTGGCGCTGGCCTGGTTCTGAATTTGAGTGTCGGCGGCAGTCTGTGCGGAGGCGTGGCCAAACATCGCACAGGCAATAACCATCGTCACAATGAGCCGCAAGAGAGCGGTGTGAGTTCGGCGAGTTGCGTTCTGAGTCATCGTTAGTCCTCTAGGGGAAATCTGTGAGATTGAGACAGTTTCGGCAGACCATGCTGAGGCAAAGAAGAAGCGGGTCTGAAAGTGTCAGTCGAGTGGTTTCAGTTCAGGCGAACCTTGTAGAAAGCACTCAACTTGGCGCCCTCGTTCAAAGGGTCGTCCCACTCGTATCGAATTTGGGTGTACATCGAAGTTGGAGCGGGGACTCTCTTCGTCGAACCGTCCGCTTGCTTTTCTTCAATGGTGGGTTGGGCAGAAAAACTCTTGCCGTTGTCGATGCTGTAGGTGACCTTTGCGGAACCATCAGCAGAGACGCTTCCAGCGACGATCTGAGTGCCGGCGGGAATAACGCCGACCGCTTTGTAATCGCGCGCCGGAGCATTACCTTCGTTCGTCGAGGTGATGGTCCAACTCATGATCTCGCCGCGATTAACGGTGACGCTCTGGTCGAGAGCAATGTTTTTCTTGTCGCGTTCGACTGCGCCTGAAAGCATGACTTTGACTTCAGGACGGGCGAGGGGGCGAAGGATCGAGAATCTCTTCTGCGCCATTGCTGCTACGCTGCCGAGCACGATTAGTGACACGAGCACGACAGGCACAGGTCTTAATTGCTTCTTCAATTTCATAGTTTTCTCCTGAGTATCGATTGGCTAGGCGAGTTGGTGTTGAACTCGCAGGTCCGCACGGGTGGAATTAATCCGCGGCCAAACAGAACAAATGGTGTGCCTCGCCTTGGCAAAACGCACTAACTATTGCTTGGAATGAGACATAGCTCCGCAAACCACGACAATACGCCCGGGCAAATCGACCGCAGGTGTCATAGTTCGTCAGATCAAAAGCGACAAGAATTGTCAGTTTGAACGATGTGAGAGGCGTAAACTTTTGTTTGACATTCACTGTACGGGCTAATAAGGTTGCGAATGCTCTCAGCATCCGGCTGATCCCACGAGCACTATCCTCGCAACTCGCCCCGAGGCTAGCCAGTCACCAACTTTCCTTTACCGATGCTTCACCAACCTTACGGAGGATTATGAGTTCAGAAAATGCAAATGCTACTGCTACGCCTATTATCCAACCTCTAAATTACGAACAGCAGCTCGCGCCACAACGTGCCGGTTATTACGACACCGTTTGGCCCAGTGAACATACCGATCTGTGGCGCTCACACGCTGTGTCAAACGTGGGCCTGCCTGCCAATTTCGATCCGGCAAATTTGACTGTCACGACAGCCAATTTGAATCTGCCTGTTTGGGGTTACACACGCGCGAAAGATGAAGTGTTTGTCATCGGCGGCAGTCCGGCCATGCTCGAGATCTTTACGCAAATGATCAAGAACGGCGGCACTGATGAAAGCACGATCGAAGCGTTGAGCGAAGTGGACATCAAGGCGGCAGTTGAATCGAGCATCAATTCGGTGCCGTATATAGCGAAGGTTAATCCACTGACGATGCAGGTGGCGCAGGTGGATCTAACAGAAGGTAGCACCATCAATTACACCGGCGGGTTGTTGATGCACGAGAACGGGTTTGTGTACGGAGTTTCACGCTCGTACCTCTACAAAGTCGATCCGGAAACAATGCAGATTGTGGCCAGCGCGCCGCTGCCGCTGGTTGGCGACAGCAAGGAAGAGAATTTCTGGACCACCTATAACGGCATGCAGGTGATCGCGTCCGGTGAGTTGGTAATTAAGGGCTTCTACTTTCTGAATAGCGTGTCGGTTAACGGTTGGTTGCTGTTGGTGAACCCGGACACGTTGGAAATCGATGTTCAGCAATCGGAGGCGCTTTCATCGGCGAGGCTGACAATTCAGCAGGAAGCGGATGGATCGGCCACGTTATATCAGGTCAACGCAACGCAATCGCTGCGCTTCAAGATTACCGACACCGAGTTCTTGCTGGAGAACGATTGGACGCGCGACTATCGCACCGCGGACGACGGCTCCACGCAAGCAAGCTCGCCGCTGCTGTTCGGCAAAGTCGGGCAAATTGTTTTTGCCGACAACACCGCGCCGGGCGCCACTACGCCGATCAATCTCTACGACCAACCTGTGAATGTTGCTGATTTACCAGCGACGCTCGAAGGTATCAATGCTTTCGACAGCGATCTCCCGGGCTTTAACTTTTTCATGGTCGCCGGCGATCCGTTTGAGACCCAAATACTCTTCTACTACGATCCGATCAATAACAATATCGGCGCGCATACGGTTCTGTCTGACGGCACACTGCAACGCTTGTGGGAAATCAACGGCGTCTACAAGGTCAGCGCTTCTCCCGCAATCGTGCCGGATCGCGATCTGCTCTACATCGACAACTACCAAAATGGAACTGATTCACTGGTTGTCTTACGGCTTTCTACCGGTGAGGAACTGGCGAGTATTCCGCTGGCTGCGAACCTGCCCACAATCGGCACCATCTTTTTGGGCATGAATGAAGATGTTTATATCCTGAGCAGCGAAGCGGGTAGTAACGATGGCCTGATTAGCCGGATTTTCTTAGCTTAAGAGGAGGCAGTCAATGTCGACAAATCAAATCTCAGGCATAGACGTTTCTAAATGGCAAGGATCTGTGAATTGGCAAAGCGTGCGGCAAGCCGGTGTTGCGTTCGCTTTCGCCAGGGCGACCTACGGCATTTCGGTAGCGGATTCGTGCTTTGACAATAACTGGCCGGCAATGAAGGCGGCGGGAATTATACGTGGTGCGTATCACTTCTTCCTTGCGACAGAAGATCCGACGCAACAAGCGGAATTCTTTATACGCACCGTTGGTAGTCTGGAGCCCGGCGATCTTCCGCCGGTCATAGACGTGGAGGGCGGCAGCGGCACGAGCAGCAGTCTCGTTGCCAATGTGCAGACGTGGCTCAGCGTTGTGGAGCAAGGCTTGGGGCGCAGGCCGATCATCTACACCGGGCCTTCTTACTGGAATGCGAACCTGACGAGCGCATTTGGAGATTACTCGCTGTGGGTCGCGGAGTACGGCGTCTCGAGTCCGAAAGCCGTGAACGGGTGGTCCAACTGGACGTTCTGGCAGTATTCCTCAACAGGGAGCGTGAGTGGTGTGAATGGCGCCGTTGATCTGGATTATTTCAACGGCACGTCAGAGGCGCTGGCGGAGTTTGTAAGCGCATCCAACATCACAACTGAGCCCGTCAGCGCCGGTTCCAAATAAACCACCGCCGCTCGAACTAAGAGAGAGCCCGGGTGATTCTGCCCCGGGCTCTCGGTTTTTGGTTAGAAACTTCCCGTTGCGCCTCTGAAGCCGTTCATCGCCTGCTTCATGGCCCACGTAATCACGCGCATGTTGTCGTAGCAATAGCCCAGAATGTAATTGCAAGTGGAAAGACAGTGCTTCGTACATTCCTTTTTCATCTCGTCCAACTGCTGCACTTCGAACTTGTGGTCGCCGACGACGCCCCAATCATGCGTCGCCGAATACATCGGGAAACACGGCGCGAGTGAGCCATCGGTGCGGATTATCAGTGAGTTCTGTCCCGCCCGGCACTGCCACGCCGGAACCTCGCCCCGCATCAACTGCTTCATGTCCTCCATGTGTTGAATTGGATTGACCATCTTGTATCCGTGGTTGACGCGCTTGTCGTTGAGATAATCCAGCAGAGCATCAACCTTGGGCCAATCCTCCGGAGTGAGATAAGTGCTGTTTTCAGTCAGGTGCTTAAAGTGCGACTGCTCGGTCATCGGCGTCTCGTTGATGTGGTAATCAGTAGCAACACCATTGTCGTGCGCAATCTCGGTAAGCTCCTTAACGTCGTCCAGATTATTGCGGCAGATATTTATGTTGAGCATGATGGTGTAGCCGTAATAACGATGACGCTTCACGAGGTAATCGAAATAAGGACGAATCGGTTCCAGCGCTTTGGGTAGAGACTTTCGTTCCTTGACGGAGTCAACGGCGAGATTCACCGTCGCGAGACCCGCGTCGCCGAGCCGATCAATCAGATCAGGTTTCAACAAGCGGCCGTTGGTTGGCAGATAAACAAAGATGTCTTTCTTTGCACTGTAATCGACGACCTTGTGAATAAACTTCGGTCTGAGCAGCGGCTCGCCACCCATCAGGGCCAGCACGCGCGAGCCAATTGAATGCAACCAGTCAATGGAACGTTTCGCGACGTCTTCGGTCATGCCCTTGACGTTGTTGTTATAAGACCAGCAATAATGACAATCGAGATTGCATTTCCATTCAGTAAAGAGATACGGAATGATTGGCCGTAACTCGCCGCGGTGCCAGCGCGACTTGAAATACGGTTTGCCCCATTGCCTCCAGGTTCGTAACGCGCCAAGCGTTTGGTATTCACGCCTGGTCATTTCCTTTGGGTCTGGATGCTGCGGATACAACGGCTCTGGCAAAGCCTCTTCTGGTTCTGCTTCGAGCCTCGGTCGTTCAGGTTGTTTGTAGAGAATCTGGTGTAGTTGTTGGTCAATCCGGAAAGGTGTAGCAGCCGTTGCCGGAGCAGAATTCTGTTGCTCGCCCATTGATCGTTCCTTTCTGTGTTCTGGGGCAGCGGGTTGTAAGAATCTTGTTCCAACTTTCCACGAATCGCAAGCATTAATAAAAGCACTGAGGACCCGAAAAAATGGACGCAACGACTCTTCCGGCCATCACCACTCCACGCCTGGTTCTTCGTTGGATTGCCGAAGACGACGTCGACAGTCTTTACGAGATCTTTTCCGATCCGCAGGTGATGCGTTACTGGAGTACCGTTCCACTTCCCAATCGAGAAGCCGCGGCAGAATTGCAGCGTGAGATCGCCGAAGGTAACGAGAGCGAAAGAATGTTCAAGTGGGGACTTGCTTTGCGCGACTCCAACACTGTTATTGGTACCACAACGCTTTTCAATCTCAGCCTCGACAATGGCCGCGCCGAGATCGGTTATGCGATGGGCCGTGCCCACTGGGGCAAAGGCTATATGAACGAAGCGCTAAACGCGTTGGTCTCACACGCCTTTGCAGTGATGAGTTTGCGCCGGCTCGAAGCCGACGTAGATCCGCGCAATGCCGCATCCATCCGAACGCTCGAGAGATTGGGTTTTCAACGTGAAGGTTTTCTGCGTGAGCGTTGGCACGTGAACGGGGAAATACAGGACGCACTCTTCTACGGACTCCTGCGCCGCGAGTGGCTGAAGGAATGACCTTTCAACGGAGGGGTTCTTTAACGAATCGCAATAATCAATGCGTGATTGTCGTGGGCGGCCTGTTTGACCAGTTCTCGTAATTGTTCGAAGTACATGCCATATTCTTCCAACAGTTCCTCCCGCGGCTCATCCCAGATTCGCGGATAGATACTCGCCTCATTTAAGGTGTCGAGGTCAAACTTCCGATCGAATTCTTCTGCTGAGATTACCGACAATGCCGCGTCGAGTTCTTTAACCTTATCGGCGCGCAACACTCGTGCTGGACCGTAGCCGACGTCTTCGTCGCCGACAGTTTCACCGCCGGCTCCAATGAAGTTCAATGGGGGACTGCCTTCCGATGCGGTACCTGTCAGGATGAAGTGAAGTCCGTGCCAACTCTTTTCGAGGGAAAGTGGCTTACCTTCGTCATCGAGTGAATCGAGTAACTTTTGAATTCGGTGAGGTTGCGACAAGACCTCTTGCGCAACGTTGTCGGGAATCGCCGAGACTTCGCAAATCATGCTCATACAAGTCAAACCTCCGAACAATTCATGGCGAGCTTCATTTCTCAACTTATTGCAACGGAATCGATTGCGGATGGTGAAAATAGTCTTCCGGATCCCAATGGCGTTTGATGTCCACCAGATTACGCTCGTTGTTGCGGAAGTTGTCCAGAAAGTATAACCACATTGCCTGGTCTATCCTGTTGTCGGCGTGAGTGCCAAGCACGTTATCAGGATAGTTGTAGTAACAGCCGTCAACGGTTCCGCTCGGATCTTTCTGCGGGTCAGGTGTGCCCCCCATGACTGCATACACGTCCGTATAGAACTTATTGATCCAGTCTAAATAACCCTGGGCCATCTCACGATACGGTGACTTATCGGCCTCACCCGGCAAGGCGGCATTATTCCAATATGCCTGATATTGCAGCTTCATGATCGAGCTACGCTGCGGGACTGCCGTGGCTGTAGGCGAAACGCGATTGATGGCTCCGCCATAGCTATCGACTTGCAGCAGGCATTGCGACATATTCAATGGCTGGTAATCGGGGTCGTTCGGGGTGAGATGCAGATAATTGAAAATGGTCGCAATCTGGTCCGCGGGAAATCCCTTTTTCATGTAGGCCGATTTGTATTTGCCAAACTGATTCGGGCCCGAACCATTCAAGGTCTGCACTGCTTCGAGGTAGGTCAAATTCTGCTCGGTCAGGCTACTGGTGGTGGAGCTCATGTAACCTGGATGGCCACCAAGTGGTTGGCGCAAGTGCACCGCCGGCAAGACCTGTTCGAATTGTTGTTTCACAGTTTGTGCCCTCGCAGAGGCATCCTGGCGATGGTTGTCGTACGACATGCCAGGCAGCGAGGCCACTTGCAGAGTCATACCGAGTTGACTGGCCGCCACGTGAGTGAGTTTGAGTAGCGTGAATTCGTTGTCGGGCAACTCGGGCATCAGCGTGGCATAAACTTCCAGCAAGCCGGCAAATATTTCTTGAGTGACCTGGCTCCAATCCCAAGCCAAAGTAAACAAGGTGGCGTAGTTTGGCGCATCGGGCAATTGCGCAAAGAAGTAGCGCACGATTACGCCGAAGTTGCCGCCGCCGGCGCCAGTCAATGCCCAAAACAGATCGCGTTCAGCCTGACTGGCACTTTCGTTCGACACATGCCGCAGTGTTGCCTGTTTACTGGCGGCGTCCCAAGTCACCACATCGACTGCTGTCAAATGATCGATCGTCAAACCATGCATACGCGATAGCAGGCCATAGCCGCCACCGGTTATGTGTCCGCCGGCGCCCACTGAATAACAGGAACCGGCAGGCAGCGTTTTGCCATGTGTATTGAGCAGGGTGCGGTAGACGGTCCAATTCTCACTACCGGCATCGATGAAATAGGCATTGCGTGCACTGTCAAACCCGACCTGATTGACACCAGACATATCGATCACGGCGAGGGTGCTGTCGTTGTAGACAAAGTTCTCATAACAATGACGGCCAGAGGTGACCTTCACGTCCTTGCCGTAAGTAATTAGAGCATCGGTCACGCAGTCAGCCACCTGTTCGGGTTGGGTTGGCGCGTATACGGCGTTCAAGTGGGGCGCAAACCAGCGCCGGTCAAACCCCTGTTGGTCGCTTAATAGGATCGGACGGTCGCTGTTGCCGCCACGGGTGGGGAATTTGCTCACAGTAGTTCTCCCTGGTGAAAAGGTTGATGAGTGAACGGGCTTTTACGGATCAACGCTACTTGCTACTGTGGCGGCAGCACGTCACGAACGAGTCCGTTCCAGGACCACTTGGGGATGTGCAACCCATCCGGCACATCGTCCGGTGACTCGTGGTAATGGGCCATCGTGGTCGTGGTGGCCCACGCGAAGTAATCGTGCAGCACGCGCCTGAGCCGCTCGTCGCTGTCGAGTCCGGCATCCTGCAAAGCCTGATCGAAACAGGCGATCGCTCGCTGGTCCATCTCTTCGTGCAGGCCGTTGCCGCTGTGAATCCGCACGACGGACGTTTCATCGCCGAACTGGTCGGAGTAAGTTGTTGGCCCACCGAGCGCCTCCGCCCAATACGCTGCAAGACGTTCGGTGTGCTGCGGATGGTATCCGTGGCTAAACGCATGGCTCACCACTTCGTCCTCGAGAACACGGGTGTGCCACGCGTGGGCCAACCTCAGCAGTCCGTCGAGACCGCCCGCAGCTTCATAAATGGTTTGCATGATTTCTGTGTCCTTCGTAGCCGCCGATCGCACGCGATTCTCTTCAGTAGTAAGTGATTACCCTCAGTTCCGCATGATAAGGTTGAGGCTGTCCACCCTTTTCTGATTGGTTGAGGCGTACTTTTTTGGTCCAGTTCCCGTGTGAATCATACTCAATGTCGAACAACTGAGACTCGCCATTTTTAGGCGAGCCAACTGCTTTGAACGCTGTCCGTCCAACTTCATTCTTTTGTTCGTCATACGCGTAAGCAACTTTTCCTTTCAACGTGCCGTCGACACCGTATGTCGCTACTTCTTTGGTTCGCTTGTCGTCGTCATACGTGTAAACAACCTTTCCCGGCTCAGGAGTATGCGTGATAGGAAGTGTGCCCGGTTTGCCGTTGAATTCAGCGATCTCCGTTTCTGAGATTCTTCCCTTGCGGTCATAACTTAAAAGAACCTTGTATCGAAGAGTGTTTCCGTAATATTGAAGCGTCTCCGTTCGATTTCCGTCACCATCGTACTTTGAAATATTTTTCCAACTCAGAGTCCCATTTCCTTCATAACTCGCCTGACTGGTTTGATTACCTTTTTCATCATAGGTGCTTACTGTCCTGCCGCCGAGCTGCCCCGTGTGAGCGTACCATTCGTCTTCAATCAGGTTTCCCGCTGTATCGTATTTATAGGCGAACCGTGTGTCGATGTTCCCGTCGGATGAAAATACGGTGTACTCAACTTTGCGGCCTTCTGCATCCAGCGTGTAAACATGACGCCTCGGGATGGTTAAGGTTTTATCGAGTATGGCGGAGTATTCCTCGTAACCTGTGTTACGGCCGTTTGCATCGTAAGTGTGTACGTACCTGGCTGTGATCGCGCCATGCTCGAATGTAGTCTTCTCGATGATGTTCCCCTCAGTGTTGTAGGTGGTCGTGTGCCACGGCCGGCGCGTCCCTTCGACAATCTGGTTATCCTTCCTGACGAACTCAACGAGATATGCCTTCACGGTTTTCACTGGTCCAATCAACCCTTCGCGATCTTTATCGGTTTTAATCTTTGAGCCAACCGGAGTTATCCAAAGTAAACACGACATCAATAGAGCGAAACCCGTTCTCATTGTTTACAACCTCCGCGAGTGGGGCATTTTAGTGGACTTCTACTTCAGTTCTATCACAAAAACACCTGCATTATTGACTTTCAAATCGACATTGACTTTTCTTAATAACAGGCATAACCTCCCCACCATCTCAAGTTGAAGGCTGATTTCGAGCCTCTGCGACCTCGCAAACTTGCCAGCCTTTTCTTTTCAATACACAAGCCCTCGTTAGTCTCAAACACGTGCGAGACTTGCACTTTGCTGCTTCCTGAATTCATAGGAGAAAAGGCCATGACTCTCAAATCATTGAACACCCGATATGCGAAGCTGATCAGGAAAATGACCGTGATGAGCATCGGCCTGCTGGCCGCCGTCAGTCTGCTTGGCCTGACGGGCTTGTGTGCGGGGGCCACAGGATTCAATCGGCACACTGCTGAGGCTGACAAATCGATTCCGGCGTTGCAGGACTCAATCGTTGCTTCGCTCTTCGTCAATGAGCAGCAGCTAACCGCGAGCGACGGAGTATTCGGTGATGGCTTCGGCCACTCAGTTGCGTTCAGCGGCTCGACAGTCTTTGTCAGCGCTATCGGCGACAACTTCGGTCACGGTGCGGTCTATGTCTTCAAGCGGCAGGGCGGGAGCTGGGTCGAGGAGCAGAAGCTGACCGCGAGCGACGGAGCTTCCGGTGATGGCTTCGGCCAGTCAGTCGGGATCAGCGGCTCGACACTCGTCGCGGGCTCACCTGGCGATGACATCTTCAAAGGCTCGATCTATCTCTTCAAGCGGCAGGGCGGAAACTGGATCGAGGAGCAGAAGCTGACTGCAAGCGACGGAGCGCCAGTTGACTTCTTCGGCTTCTCGGCCGCAATCAGCGGCTCGACCATTGTCGTGGGCTCAATAGGCGAGGACCTTGGCAGCCACTTCGACCAAGGCTCGGTCTATGTCTTCAATCGCCAGGGAGGGAGCTGGGTCGAGGAGCAGAAGCTGACCGCGAGCGACGCAGGGCCCGGTGACTTCTTCGGCTGGTCAGTCGCAGTCAGCGACTCGACCATCGTGGTGGGCGTACCATTCGAGACCATCAGCGGCAGCAACACTCCAGGCTCGGCCTATGTCTTCAATCGCCAGGGTGCGGATTGGGTCGTAACGCAGAAGCTGACCCCGAGTAACGGAGAAGCGGATGACTTCTTCAGCTTCTCCGTCGCGGTCAGCGGCTCAACAGTCGTCGTGGGCGCAGAAAACAGCGGTAACATCGGGCAAGGCTCAGTCTATATCTTTAAGCCCTAGCGCCGAGTCGCGATGAGCCGCCGCCAATGATGGCTCAGGCGGCGGCTCAAATAAAAGGGCTACCTTCTCGGCTCATACCGCATCGCCACCGCCCCCGAGTCGAACTCCAGCCGGCTTACAAGCTTCAACTCGAGAGGCTTTGATAGTCCGGCGAACAACGTCGGCCCATGGCCCACTATCCTGGGGTGTACCACGAACTCGTACTCATCGATCAATCCCAACTCCGCCAATGCCAACGGGAGCTTCACGCCTCCTGTGAACAGTCCCTTACCCGGCTCCTGCTTGAGCTGCAGAACGGCCTTCTCCAGATCTCCGCGCACGAGCTCCGCGTTCCAATCGACCCGGTCCAAGGTGCTCGACACGACGTACTTCTTTGCCGCATCGATCGTGCGGGCGAAGGGTTCCGTCCAATCAGGCATTACTATCGTCCGCGTCGCCAGCCGAAACGCTTCCTCCATCATTTGGTAGGTTACTCTGCCAAAGAGAAGGGCGTCGGCCTGGGCGATGTTTTCCATCGCGTGACGATGGATGTCCAAATCCGCGATGCCCTCGCGATGATCGCAGCACCCGTCCAATGTGACATTGATGGAATACCGAAGTGGTCGCATTACGTAAGAGTAACGCATTCAAATGATGATAGCGAAGCTCCTTACTCACTTCTAAGCGCCATCATCGGATCAACTTTTGTTGCCCGGCGTGCAGGCACATAACAAGCGAGCACCGCTACGCCTATCACGAAGAGCACCACTCCAGCGAAGGTCACGGGATCGGTTGCGGTCACGCCATAGAGCAGACTAGCCAGGAGGCGCGTCACAGCCACCGCCAGCATCACTCCGATCACGGCTCCAATTAAAGTCAGGCCCATGCCCTGCTGGACAATCAGCTTTATGACATCGCGGGTCTTTGCACCCAGGGCCATCCGCAAACCGATCTCACGCGTGCGTCGTGATACTGAATATGACATCACGCCGTAAATTCCGATCGCCGCGAGCACCAGCCCGAGCAAACCGAAAACGCCCAGCACTGCCGCGCCCGTGCGCGCCGACCACGATGCGAGGCTGACGGTTTCGGAGAGCGGTTGCAAGTTTTGCGGCGGCACGTTTTCATCGAGCGCCGCGACTTCGCTCCGCACGCCGGAAATTAAGCCGCGCGGATCGCCATCCGTGCGTACAATCAGCGATGCAAGAGCAGAGTAGTTCTGCGCGAACGGCCGGTAGATGGTGGGTTCCGGTTCCTTATCGATACGATTGAAGATGTTATTTCTCGAGTCTTTGGCTACGCCAATTACTTCACAGGAAATTAAGTCCGATCTACCTACGCGCAACCGTTTGCCCAGCGCCTCGCCTGATTCTTTGATCTCGGGCCACAAGATGCGCGCTAACTTTTCGCTGACGATTGCAACCGGTGGAGAGTTGATCGTGTCCTGCGCAGTGAAAGCTCGCCCACGAAGAAGCGGCGTACCAATGGTCTCGAAATATTGCGAGCCGACGGAAACATCACCGGCGAAGACTCTTTCTTCGGGCGGAACGTCTCGGTCTTCGGGCATGACAGGTGTGGACAGCGACATAAAACCGAGCGGCAACACATTGGTCACACTCGCCGTTTGCACACCCGGCAACCTTTCGAGTCGCTCGACAATCCGCCCGTAAAACTCCCGGCCTTTAGCTTCGTTGTATCCCTGAAGCTTCAGATTGAAAGAAACCGCCAGCACGTGATCCGGTTTGAACCCCAGATCGATTTGTCGCGCATAACGCAGAGTGCGCAAGAACAAACCCGTGCTGATGAGCAGCGTCAGCGAGAGCGCAACTTGTGTGATAACCAGCGCATGGCGCAAATTCAACCAGCGCACGCGCGTACCTTCCGCGTTGCTCTCATCCTTCAATGCTGGAAGGACATCGGGCCTGGATGCCTGCAGCGCCGGAACCAGACCAAAGATCACTCCCGTCACGACGGCCAGCAGGAACGTAAAGGCAAACGTGCGGACGTCAAAGGATAGATCAAGAGTAAAGGTAAATGGCGGTGGGAATGGCGGCTTGAAAGCCATCAACAGTTGATTGATCAAGTAGGCCAGGAACAACCCGGCAGTTGCACCGACGAGCGCCAGCAGCACGCTCTCTGTCAACAACTGACGAATCAATCGCCCTCGCGTTGCGCCGAGCGCCAAGCGAACCGCGACCTCTTTTCGCCGCCTTGCGGCGCGCGCCATCAGCAGATTGGCGACGTTGGCACACGCAATCAGCAGCACGGTGAGCACTGTTGCCCCGGCCAGTCTGGAGGATGTCAATGCTATCTCCCGGATTGGACCGATCATGACACCTTGAGGCCTGATCAGCCGGAGAGAGCGATCAACATTAGAATCGAAGCGTTGCTCAGGTGGAGGGGGGCTGGACTGTTCCAACTGGTGGTTAATCGTTTCGAGCGCGGCCTGCGCTTGAGTGATTGAGACGCCTTGTTTGAGCCTTCCGATCGCGCCAAAGTTTTCATACTGCCGGTTACTCAGAGGATCGGGCCGCGTCTCCGACTCCCTCGGCTCCCATCTCATCGTTGACATCATCATCACCGGAATCCACAAACTGACTTTCATCGGAGGGGTCTCACCGTCGAAGCCAGGAGGAGTAATACCGACGACGGTTAATCGCCGGCTGTTCAAAACGATCGTCCGACCAACCAGCGAAGGATCGCTGTTGAAACGACTCTGCCAAAAGCTGTGGCTAAGGACCACAACTGGATGTGCGCCGGGCGTACGGTCTTCCTCGCGCAGAAACGCCCGCCCAAAAGCAGGCTTGATTCCAAGCACGTCGAAGTAATTCGACGAAACCATAGCGCCGAGAACGACTTCACTGCGCACGTTATTACCGAAACTGATCGGCGCTTGCGTATAGAGCGCCAGGTCCGACAAAACTTCGTTGCGTTCACGCAAAACCGTGAAGTCAGGGTAAGAAAGTGCCGGCCCTCGCCCGTCGCCGCGCATGAGCAGGACGAGTTCGCCGGGCGCTTTGACTACAGGCAGCGGCCGCAAGAGCAAGGCATCGACCAGGCCGAAGATCGCTGTGTTCGCTCCTATGCCTAGCGCCAAAGTGGCTGTAACTATTAGCGTGAAGCCGGGATTCTTGCGCAACACTCGCACGCCGATGCGAAGGTCCTGAAGCAATTCCTCCAGCCACCGTGTCCCGCGAGCATCGCGGCACATCTCCTTCACTTGCTCGGAACCGCCAAGAGCAAGTTGGGCCTGTCGTTGTGCTTCCTCGCGACTGTAGCCTTGGCTGATCAGGTCGCTGGTATGCAGGTCCAGATGGTGGCGGAGTTCCTTTTCGAGTTGCTCTTCATGCCGCCTTCGGTGAAACAGGCGATGCCACCATGTCATCCCGCACCTCCTTCAGACATTTTGAGGATCAGACTGACTGCTTGAGTCAGGCGCTGCCAGCCCGCGGTTTCAGTTTCCAACTGCGTTTGCCCCTTCCGCGTCACGCGATAGATTTTGGCCTCGCGCCCGGTGTCGGTCACCTTCCAGCCGGCTGCCAAAAGGCCGCGGTTTTCGAGCCGGTGCAACGCCGGATAAAGCGAGCCTTGCGGAACCTGTACTACACCGCGCGATACTTGTTCGAGGCGTTGGGCGATCGCATACCCGTGAATCGGACCGAGCGCCACAACTTTCAAGATCAACAAATCCAACGTGCCTTGGGGAAGATCTGATTTCGGCTTCACTGTTGTTACCTCCGTCTTCTACATATTAATAACAACACGTGTAGAAGCGCAAGGTGTACCGAGGCTGACCGGTGCTGCAAGAGTTAGTGTGCCCGCGTCGCGTTGTTGCACTTTATTGAGACCGCCAAAAATCCTTGGTTTACTCCGAACAACCGAAGTAGAATAGCGCCTCAGAAAACGCAGCACTCTAAACTTTCCGAAGGCTCGTATCTGATGTTTACCATTCTCACGCCTCCAAGTTGGTTAGCACGCGCAAAGAAGCGTTCGCTTCTTCTTACGTCGACCGTACTTTTGCTTTTCCTCTATTCAATTGGCAGCAGCGCACAAACGCCCAGCAACGCTCCAACTGCATCGATTTCCGGTCGCGTCACAATTGACGGCAAGGGTGTTGCCGGCATAACGGTCGCGGCCACGACGAGCAGTTCGCCATTGGACAATCGAACGGCCGCCAAGACAACAACCGATGACGACGGCAAGTATCAACTAATCGGACTCGCGGCCGGGCAGTTTACGATCATGCCCCTGGCGAAGGCATTCGTGGTGGGCACGAGTGGCGCTTATTCACAACCGGGACAATCGATAACTGTCGCCGACGGCGAAACCATCACGAAAATTGACTTCGCTTTAGTCCGCGGAGGGGTGATCACCGGACGCATCACCGATGCTGACGGACGTCCGGTAATTGGTGAACGGGTCAACGTTGTCGCCAGGGATGCTCCTGATTTTGATCGTCCGTCGACTATGTTTGATGGACCACGAAACAGGACGGACGACCGTGGCATCTATCGCGTCTATGGTCTAAGCCCGGGCAGTTACAAGGTCAGCATTGGTCAGGAGGCTGCCGCCGGCAACGTGGCAATTATGGGAATGGGTGGAAGCCAATACACGAAAACCTTCTATCCGGCCGTCGCAGAAGAAGCCAAAGCGACGATCCTTGAAATAAGCGAAGGAACTGAAGTCGTCAACATAGACATTGTGGCCCGTAAATCGGGACGCGGCTTTTCCGTCTCCGGTCGTGTTGTGGATGCGGATTCCGGCCAGCCGGTACCGAGCGCGTACGTAGTGCATGCTTCGCTTGATGAGGGAACTCAGCAACTCGGAGCCATGAATTTCAGCGGCAGCCAGACCGATGCCAATGGCAAGTTTCGCATAGAAAACGTCCAACCAGGACGTTACGCCGCTTATATGCTTGCGACCGGGGAAGCTACTACCTCGTACAGCGACCAAACGCCCTTCGATGTTTCCGATGGCGATGTCTCGGGCGTCGAGATCAAGGTTCATCACGGTGCGACAATCAGCGGAGTAGCAGTTATTGAAAACAATTTCGACCCCGCGGTGGCCTCCTTGCTCCAAACAATTTCCCTTTTTGCATTCAGCAGAACCAAAGGCGGCGCTCCCTCGTTCAGCCGCAGCCAGGTCAACGCCGATGGGAAATTCAGTTTCTCCGGGCTAGCTCCCGGGAAAGTGCAAATCAATGTGACCGGCTTCCCGACTCCGCCTAAAGGTCTAACGCTTGTGCGCACCGAGGTAGACGGAATAGAACAGCGAGAAGGGATCGAAGTAAACGCAGGTGCGAAGATCACTGGCGTACGTCTCGTCTTTGCGTCCGGCACCGGGTCGATTCGCGGTGAAGTAAAAGCCGAAGGCGGCACACTACCCGCTGGCCAGACAATACACGTAGTTATTCGCACCGCGACCGGTGGCGCACGCCAATTTGGTAGCGTTGATTCACGTGGTCAATTTGTCGTGGAAAACGTTCCACCCGGCACCTACGAAATGTCGGTTATGACGTTCGGTGCGGATCGAACACCTTCGACCTACGAGCCCGTGCCGCGAACTGTCCACGTCGAGAGCGGTCCGGTTCAGGTGGTGCTGGTCGTAAACTTCGCCGCTAAGAAAGCAGCACCACAATGAAGACACTTTTCCCGCCAGCGCCGGCTCTAACGCTGGGCTTTTGTCGTCAGCGCGCGGAAGTATTTTTGCTCGTGTTGCCGCTTGTCTTAGCTATGAGTGGCGTTGTCTCCGCACTGGCCCAGTCACGGCCGGCGGCCAAATCCACTGCCTCGCCGTCACCAACGCCGGCTGAGAAACGCGGCCCTGACGAGAACCCGCCCGCCACCGGATCCATCAAAGGCCGTGTAGTCGCTGACGACGGCCGGCCGGTTGTTAATGCAACGCTAATGGCTCAGGCGATTAACGGCCCGTCTTTCGTAAGGCCGGCCCAAGTAGATTCCGAAGGGAAGTTTAGTTTCGATGATCTGCCGTCTGCCGCCTACATAGTTTTCGCGGGCGCTCCCGGCTACATCGATGAAGCAATATCAACGGGCGACCCGTACGATTGGCCGCGACACTTGATCGGGGCACAGTTGAAGATCAAGATGATTAAGGGCGGGGTGATCACCGGTAAGGTGACGAATTCGAAAGGCGATCCGATCGTTGGCGTTCCAGTCAATGCAGTGGCCTTGAATAATCCTTCCTCGTCCTCCACAGACTTCCTCGGAGCCGGCGGCGCCGAAAGCGATGACTGCGGCATCTATAGAATCTACGGTCTGAGACCTGGTCCATACGTAGTCAGTGCGGGGGGCTCGGGGCAGTTTGGTTTCGCAACTGCCAACGGCTTCGATCTCGATGTGCCGACCTACCATCCTTCGGCCACCCGAGACACCGCTATTCAAGTTGTCGTGCGAAGTGGCGATGAAACGGCGGGCGTCGACATCAAGTATTTTGGCACCGAAGGCCATCGGATCAGCGGCTTCCTCCTGGGCACCATTAACGCCGGCGCGTCTGCCGCCGTCGCGATCGTTCTGTCACATGCGGGCACACAATCGGTTCTTTCCATGGCGCTTGTCAGTCCTATGGACCAGCGCCGCGCATTCGGTTTCAACGGCGTTGCAGATGGTGAATACGATTTGTTCGCCACCTACCAAACGGGTCAGCAGAACGACGCGCCACTAGCAGCTACCAAGCGGGTCACTGTCCACGGCGGCGATGTGACTGGAGTCGAGCTGACCCTCGCCCCACTTGCCTCAATTGCCGGCACCATTATGCTCGATCCGATTAAGCCCGCGGACAAGTGTGACCAGCGTGGCTCGCAGCTCATCGAAACCGTTTTCGCAGCACGCCGCGACGATCCGAGAAAGAGCGGCAGCCCAATGATGACGACAATGTATGCCGGACTTGGCGCAACCTTGAACGCCAAAGGCGAGTTCTTTGCGCGCAATCTCGACGCCGGCAGATACCGATTTGAAATCAAACTGCCTACCGATGCCTGGTACGTTCGCGCTATCAACCTGCCGCCGGCTGTTGCTGTAACGAACCAACAACCCTCTCAAGCAGCGCCAGCATCAGCCGCTTCAAAGCCGAACCAGAATTACTCCTGGCAAGGCACCGTCACCATTAAGTCCGGCCAACAAGTCAGCGGCATTTCGATCGTCGTGGGACAGGATGCGGGGAACTTGCGGGGACGTGTGACCGTAGCGCCGGAAGGAACGGCGTTTCCGGCGGACCTCCATGTACACCTGGTGCCGGCAGATCGCGAGCAGGCGAACAACTTGCTTCGCTACAGCGAGACAACGATCACGAGCGACGGCAACTTTGCATTTTCGCATATCGCACCCGGCCGCTATTTCATCGTTTCGCGTGTCGAACCAGGCGCCGAGACACCAGGTACGTCGCCGCGGTCTTCCGCTTGGGATCCCGCGGCGCGGGCCAAACTAAGACAGGAAGCAGAGGCGGCGAAAGTAGTTGTTGAGTTGAAGCCTTGCGAGCGATTGAGGGATTACGCACTTGCGCACAGGGTGGAGCAGTGAGGCAAAACCCGCCCTACTGGCGGTTCCGAAAGATTTCTGCCGCCAGACGGACTCCACGACGGTGTTGTAACTTGCGACGAAACATTCCGATGGGCCAAATCAGCATCAATGTGCCGTAGATAGCGCCCCTCATGGTTGGACGATACCACTCGCCCGAGGCATCGAGAGCCATTCGACCATAAGCTGATTCTCTTGCGAGGTCCCGTTTCCATCCATCTATTAACTCGTCAACTTCCCTTCCGGGTAGTGCCAACCGTTTATTCGCGCCCCGCCGCTGATTTGTAAGAGACTGGTGCACTTCATAGAGGTGTTGCAGATTCGTAAGGTGAGGTAGGCGGAAAAGCTCTTTTTCCGTCGCTGGGGCAAAAAATGCAGCCTGATTCGAATTTGACGTATTCATTTCATGACCATCGTCAAACTCCGTGCAAAACTCTGTGTACGTATGCAGCACCCGCGTAACCGGCGGAACTTCACACAACATGTGCACGACCGTGGCAATGTCTCTTTCCATTCGATTCACATACAAGGTAAGCACCAGGCGCGTGTTTGTTGCGAGTGTTCCACTAAACAGATGTGCAACCGGCTGAAAGCCGAGCGATCCCAGCAAAGACAAGCTTTGCATATAGTTCCGGGGCAATCGTATTGGTGGGCTCACTAAATCGAAGGTCGTAAATTGCGGGTTGGCAGACTGCTTGTTGGTGAAGTAGATGACGATGGGCCCAATTACGAATTGACTCACATAGAGGAGTAACACGAAGTTAATGAGAGAGGATAGCCGCATGACGTTCCTTGATTGATGTTCTCTGCTGGAACAGCAGGGGTGAATAACCGATTGGTGAACGTGAGGTCTCGGAGCGAGACTCTTGGATTATCTGAAGTCTACGGTGAGGCTGTCAATCTATTTCGTTTGCTGCTCTTCTCAGTAGCAGCATGATCAATAGAAGTGAAAACAGTAGGGCGAACGCGTAAGGTATCAATAAAACAATGCCTCCAGAGCCTACCATGCTGGAAACAGTTTCTGGCGCAATGAACGACATGATCGACACCGCCAAGCCCAGGCCCGCCAATATGAAATACACGTTCCGTCGCCTCGTCGCTGTCTGCATTAAACCGTAATTATTCGAGGCGATGGATAGTGTAATGACACCTGAACATAGTCCCCAAATCAAGAGTGTTTCCAGGAAGCTACCGGCCGTAGAAATTGGAAAGAGCGGATCGAATCTAACTCCGTATCCATTGCGGCTCTGACGTTCGAAGGCGGATTTGTAGGCATCAGCAGAATCACGATACCCCTCAACGATGTACAATAAATTACCGCTCCAGCCTGCTTCATCACGCCAGCTTGATGGGTTCCACCAACTTCCCCCTCGATTCCACCATTGTTGTATCACTCTATCTGCGGCTTCTACCTTTGAGTTTGCTGAAGTCGTTCCTTCACTATGGGAAGATCCATGTTCCGCCGCCATCTTTTCCGCTTTGAAAGACGCATCCGTTTCAGCTCTTTTTCGAATTCCGTCGAAGGAGAAATCCGTTTTCTCCTGCTGCTTCATTGCTTCAAGGGCTTCATCCGAGAACGCATAACGCAAAATCAGGACAACAGTGCCGTCAGAATACTCTCCCAATACCCTGTCTTCATCTCGCTCTGGGTTGTGAGTTCTATTTGCATTGATTGCGTTTCCTGAAGTTGTGGTACGCACAAGTCGGGCAGAATTGACCTGCTGAGGGAGCAAAGTACTTAGATCGCCGGTCAACAGTGAAATCCACTCTCGTCTCAACCTGGGCGCTTGCTTGGCATCAACCTTTATCTCAACAAGATCGGTAAGAGAAAAGAAGATCATGATGATCGCCATGACCCTGGCCCTTCGAAACCACTTGTCGTGTGGAGCCAACAAGCCGAGACCACTGACTATGAGGATGTAGCCCACAAAGTCCGGCAGGAACAGATCGACAGAGTTAATCCTTAAATCGAGGAGGACGAAGAGGAGTCCCCAGAAGATTCTATTAAAGCCTACTTTCATGGCTGTCGCGTCTAAGGGATTTGCGAGTGTTTTACGAAAGCCAGACTCGTAAGGAACAAGCAGACACTATTCCGCTTTGCGAGCAAAGTCAACGTCCAGGGTGAGCCTAACTTCCTGTTGGTCCCGTCACGAATTTGTTCTCTTTACTCCGTGACGCTGGGTGGCGCCTCGTCGAAGCGCTGGTGTTCTTCGCGCATCTCCTCGCTCAATTTAACTCCCAGTTGCAAATGCCCGCAGCGCGCACACCCGAAGGCCGTCACCGGCATGACTCCGATCCCGAACATCCGGCTCCAGACGGACCGGTCGCTCGCCTTGAAGCCGATCTCGCTGACATACGCCTTGTCGAAGAGCACACCTTCGACCATCCCCTCACCACCGCAAGCAGCACACTTCATCGAGCTACATCTCCTCTCAAAAGATCTCAACTCCTATCGGCCAACGCGAATATGCACCATCGATCTCTGTGCCCTCGCGCAGCACATAATTTCATCACAAGCATTCAAAACTGTTAACAACGGATATCCATCACCGTCTTGTGATCAACTAGCCGTCTCCCCAACTGAGCAGCAACCCGTTGTCTGAGAGGAGATTTTATGAGCTTGATTAAAGGTCTTCGACGAAGACCATTGATAGCGATCGCAACAGTCCTCGCTTTTCTTGTTTCAGCAGGAATAGCCGTTTGGTACTCGTCCCCTCTCCCGGCGAAAGCCTCCGTTGAGGATAAACAACACTTACAAAATCAGTTGCGCAAAGGCATCGGAAGCGAAGTTCGATTCGCGGCCAGGCCCCAGCAAGCAGATGAAGCGGTCGCGTCAGCCGCCGAATTTATTCACTGGCGCTCCGGTTTGAAATTGACTGACGGATTTAAGAAGAGACTTGCGAAGGCGGAGAGTGATGTGCTGAACCACAAGTCGCCACGCATCACCGTCAGCGAGTTGACGGACGACATGACCGCAGCAGTCGTCGACCGGTTGGCAACTCTAACTGACAAAGAGATCGAGGAAGCCGCCGAAGCATCGTCTGACGCGAACGACGAAGTCCGCTCACGGGCCAACGCCAAATGGGGCGTCATGAGCAAGACAGACTTGATTCTGCAAGCGCAGGCCGGTCGTGAATGGAGCCGGCATGGTAATGCTGGGCTGCAAATCGGACTGCGTTCGATGATCGAAGGAGAAGTTAACGATCGCGTGAGCACGCTGAGTGCGCTTCTCCCCGAGCAATTCGGAAACGTCGATTCGCAAGGCGTCACGCCAACGCAAGCACTTCTGATCGCCTACTCCGTCGCGTCGGACGATCCGTTGACCGATTCACGTAGCGACATCGCGCAGATGTTGTTGGAGAAAAGAATGGACGAGCGTCAGACGAGGGCGCAACGAAAGGCGGAAAAAAATGTTTCCGGCCGGCCCTATGGTCCGAACGGGTTACTGCATCCGTCGGCGCCCAATCTGTTTTTCACTAAGTCCGCCTTCGACAAGATACTGAACCTGAGCGAAGGAGGTAAAAAGCAATGAAAAAGGCATTGCCTCTTTTACTACTTTTGTTTGTGTTCATACTGCCGGGTTGCGGGTCCGGTTCTTCTAACACCTGTTCCTACGGCGGATTAACCCCTAATTCCAGCTACTTGTTGGTTTTCGATGTGGGAAACGGCGCGACACAGCAGGTTATTGCTGTGTCCAATCCCTACGGAACGATTATTATTCCGCGACCGGTAGGGGCGGCGAATTGCGGCAGTGTGACAATCATCCTGCGTTTGAACTCTAATGTGCCCCTTTCGGCAAGTCCGTCGTCGATCGATCTAACCAGCCCGCCTTCGACCGCTGCCATTACGGGCCAGAGCTTTGATTCGACATACGGTATGCCGAGGGTCGATTACTACGATGGCAACGGCTATCTGGTGGGATCGGTGTATGCAACTTCTGTATCGGGTAGCACCTCGTTAACTGCCAACGTGCCTGACCTCTCGTCGGCTTATTCGGGCAACTATCAGATACGAGTCACCAACAAGACCTCCCAGGGCTACTACTCGCACACAGTCGGAACCGCAAACGTCTCAGCTTATGGACGAGATCGTCTGGACAGTGACGGCGACGGGTGGTATGACGACGAGGATTGTGATCCTAACGATCCTTACCGGAATACCTTTTGTAACGATTGTCCTGAGGATCCGACGGTTATAATCTGTCCTTGAGGAATCTCATCAACGACTCCTCAGCTAATCGTTTGGAGTAAACGCTTAACAGCGGAGTGAACGTGACGTTCACTCCGCCCGCGGAACCGGGAAGAAGGGAAGGCCAATTCTACTTTCTTCTCCTGTACTTTCTGTAGGCTTCACCGTTTGATCGCCTTGTGCGGTCGCTTGAGCGATTTGTTATGCGAGTCGATACTTACTTTAATTGCTACCCAAATCTCAGGAAGTCGGCCCTGTCGCAAGTTGAATTTACGCTTGAACGAAAAGTTCGTGAAGATGACCGTCGTCAGTTAAATAGACAACTTGCTTCGACCAGCGTTTATCCCAACTATAGCCGACGATGGGGCGGCCCCTCGCCGCATTTGGGGCACCAGTAAGCACAGTCAGGTCGGCGTTAGTCCAGTCACTATCAACGCGAGCGGAAAGTTCCTGGACATGTCCATCATCTGTTACGTATGCCACTTGCTTTGAAGCTCCTGCTCTCCAACCAAAAGCGACGATGGGTGACCCGGACGCGTTGGGCGGAGCGCCAGCGCGCCCCGTCAGGTCTGCGTGACTCCAGTTGCCTCGAACGGCGACGGAAAGTTCGTGGATATGCCGGGAAGCTGTTTCATAAACAACTTGCTTCGACCGACCTGTTTCCCAGCTAAAGGCGACAGGTAAGCCAACCGCACCTGGGGCATCGGCGAGCGTCGGCAACGTCATCAAGTCCGCGTGACTCCAGTTGCCTCCAAGGGGAAAGCTAAGTTCGTGGATATGTCCGTCCTCCGTGGCATATACCACCATCTTCGACTTATCCGTCTCCCAGCTACAGGCTGAGATTGATGAACCAGCCGCGCTTGGAGCGCCAGTGCGCGCCGTCAAGTCCGTGTGACTCCAATCGCCTCCAACGCGAAAGCTGAGTTCGTGTATATGCCCGTCCGCTGTGACATACACTACCTGCTTGGTTTGTCCCGTCTCCCAACCATAAGCAGTGAGAGGTAACCAGGGCGCAGCATTCGGGACATCGGGCACTCTCGTCATCAGGTCAACGTGATTCCAACGACCTCCGACACGAAAGGAAAGTTCGTGTATATGCCCATCATTTGTGACATATACAACTTGCTTCGAGTGATTCGTCTCCCAGTTATAGGCAGCGATCCGTGATCCAGCCGAAGGATTTGGGAGATCGGGAAGCACGTCCGTCATCAGGTCGGCGTGATTCCAAACGAAGCTGGCGGAAAGTTCGTGTATATGCCAGTCACCTGTCAAATACACCACCTGCTTCGAAGCGCCTGACTCCCAGCCATAGCCGCTGGGTGACCAGGCGGCCGCGCGTGGAGCGCCAGTAGTTGCCGTCAGGTCAGCGTGGCCCCAGCGGCCCGCGCGTCCCATCAGTACATCGTAGGCGGGTGGGAGGACTATCGAAGGATGTTTGTAGTTCTTAGGCTCGCCGAGATTTTCGGGTGCGGACCACGGTCTGGTGACGTGAGAGATACCCATTGAGCGCGAATGGCCGGTTGACCACGGTTCCACGAGGTTATTGAGATTTTGGATCTCCTCAATTCTACGAACGGTGTGATCTGGTTCAATAAATGTTTGAACGTTGCGAACGGTGAGATTTGCTTCCGTGCCATAAACAGGTTCGGGATGTAACCTTTCAGGATGTTCAGGATCGGTTTGCCAAAGGGCAAACAACCGATCAACGTTCGAATGTAGCAGGAACACGAAGGGATCCCGGAAAGAAAAGTGTTGGTTACCCATGAAGACAAAAAGGTGCATTCTGTCATGCAGTCCCTCCATAGATGCCCGCATCCTGGCGTAATCAGTCTCCCTCAAAATATTCATGTCATCATCGGCTGAAGCCCAATCACCATCAACAAATCTTTTGACTGACACTGGTGGATCGGCGGGGTTGCCGGAACTGTCCCTATCGGGACTTGCTTCTGGTAAATAGAATCCATCATTCCGCCAAGGGGATGTGTCGTTCTGCCAGGGCATACTGATAGGCTGGCCCATAGGCCAACCGATATTGCCGCCATACCCCATGAAGTCCGGCATGAACAAGTTCAGGCTTCCGGTAATCCCCCCGCCCAGATTTGCGTTCGGAATGGACCTCGGGTCTTCAGTCCAATCCCAGTAGTGTAGGGAAAGTAGAGGATTGACTTGGCGCAGCATCTCCTCCAGTCGATTGACGATCTCTCGATGCCACGGCAGGAATTCCGGTCCGTTATGCACGTGCGTAGCCTGGTGGATTTCATCTTGCTTGAACCACCAACTGATTCCGCCCGGAGCTGGGCTGTCAGTTCTGCTACCGGGGAAAAACCGACGGTTTAGTTCAAGGAAGGCGTCTCTTAACATTGCGCGCTCCGTCGGGTCAACGTGCCCAATATTTCTTCGAATACCATCTCCAAGTGGCATAGCTACCTCCAATTGCTAACGTCATAAATTTATTCTGTGGTATTTGAACTTTCTAAACTCGGAACCTAACGGAACAGGTGTGGATCGCCAACCAAATTTGGTTGTCTGAAACAGGTGAGGCCGTAGCGTCGATCAGACTATCAAGTTCGAAACAAACGAGGCCCGTCCTAAAACGGGCCTCTTCCTTTTGCCTACGCGTGTGGCGCCAGAGCAAATGCTTTGGGCGTACCTGATGCGTCGAGATACGACAACGTGTTCCAGCCATTCGTTGCCATGGCCCAGACGTAAAGATCTTCTGCAAAGGCCGCCTTCTGACAGTCCGGGGTGCCGGGTGTCTTATTGCTGATAAGCAACGTATGACACGAAATGTCCTTGGCATAGACGCCGGACGTATCCCGGTTGAAGCCGTTGATCGGAGTGACTCCCACCGGGCCGCTTGCGCCTGCCTCGGGAACATTGATTGAAGCGCCTCGAAAAGTTCTAAATCGAAATGACGCAAAGTTATGCGGGTGATGAGCCCGGAAAGAAATCCTGGCCGGCACCGAATCGTTTGGCGAATACTCGATAAATCCACAGTTTGTATCGACGGTCAAGCCGGTACCCGCCGGTGGATTGGTTACCGAAAAAATTTCAGCTTCGCAGAGGTTATTGTCTATTCGCACGACCACGCGAAAAGCCACGAGGTTACCGCCGTCGAACACGAGGTGTTCAGCGCTCGGCGTTGTCGTCGGCACAGTGCCGGCACCGAACGGCGCGTCCACTGTCGGAACTTTGAACTGCACTCCCGCAGCAGTCAGATTAACCGGATCCTTTGAACTGACACTCGGATTGAACAGTTCCAACTTCATTTCATACTTACCGGCGCCTGCCTCGGGATCTCCTCCTGCCAGTACGTGCGTCTGGAAGAAAGCACTGGCCGAATCTTCATGTGCATCGAGTGGGTACCACTCCCCTGTGGGCGGATCCAGTGGCTGAATTCTGAATAGATCTTTACCCGGAAAAGCAGGATCAGGACCCATCGGATCGGGTGGGAAGCTAAGATCGCCGGTTCCTGGTTCGACTACGGCATAGTGTCGAATCACCGCACGGTTCATCGTATGCCACTTATCATCCACGTCTAGTGGCGTCACTCCATCGCTCAAAGTGAGCCGCCGATAAGACCAGCGATAATGTGTGATTCCAATCGCAAACAAGGCGCTCCGGCTAAAGTAGACGTGGGGTTCCAACACGCCGCCGAAGGGCTCTCCCGCAGTAGTTAGTCCTTCTGAACTTAGGGCCGCTGCTCCCTGAATCTCGTGCATGCTGACGCCGTTGCCGATAGACATGACAGCTACCTGCAAACCGGAGAGATCCGGTGGAGGACTGCACGGCACGACTCTTGGATCTGTGACGCGGATTGTGACGTCTGTTCCGCAGGTGTAATTCCAATATGTATGACACGCAATCGTGGGCCGGTAAACCGTGGTCCATGTCCCATCGATGAAGTATTCGACCCAGAAATAGAGATCGGGTTC
>Ga0307505_10000526_pt1 | contig 41570 bp, 23 predicted proteins | sample 23_S_MG_FD_202183 | JGI IMG/M metagenome (GOLD analysis project Ga0307505, IMG submission 202183) | Soil microbial communities from Populus trichocarpa stands in riparian zone in the Pacific Northwest, United States - 23_S | ecosystem: Environmental > Terrestrial > Soil > Riparian zone > Trees...
GATGCGCAGCCTAGTCGTCGAGTAGAAAAATACTCGCGCTTTCGACGATCGGGTCGTCGCCGGTCAGAGCCGCCACCGGCATCGCGAAGGTGCCGGGGCCGTCCTCGGTCGCCCAGTTGTCGCAGTCGAAGTTGTCGCCCATCGCGGTGATCGCGAGCGTGCCGCCCGCCGTCGGATTGAGCACCTCCGCCTCGGCGTCGGCCGTGGTCAGCGCCAGGGTCGTCGTCCCGCCGAACTCCGCTCCGAAGCACTCGTCCGATGTGACCGGCCCAGGTAGGACGCGGAACGCCACCGGGACCGTCATGGTCGCGGCGCCGCCGCCCGATGGGTCGCCGAGCTCGACGTCTAGATCGATCGCGCCGTCGGCGGCGTCGACGGTGTAGCGGACCCCGTGCCCCGCGCTCCCGGCGCAGTCGAGGACCCCGTCGCTGCCATCTGCGTAGAATCGCGCACACAGGGCGTCGCCGTTGGTGAGGGCCATGCCGACGGTGAAATCGCTCAACAGGCGCAGCGGGTGCAGGTCCGACTCACCGGGCCCAGCGCAGATGCGCGCCGGAGTCGCCACCCACTCCGAACTGACATCCCCCTCGACGCCGGCGGTGCGCAAAGCACTCTCGGCCGCGACCGTCGAGAACACTCGCTCGCCGAGATCGCCCTCAGCGGCGCATTCGTCGTGTTCGGCGGCTTCGACCCGAACGACGATCTCCTCGACCGCACTGGTGGCGCCGTCGATCGACCGCACACGCGCCGCGGTGATCGTGTCGCCGTCCTGATAACGCCACGCACGGGCGATCGGCAGGCAGAATTGCACCGTCGAGGCTGGGTTCAAAAACGTGAAGCCGCCGAATGCATCGCGCGTACAGGCCGAAGAAGCGGTGCGGCCAATCGGAGCACCGGTGCCGTCATTGAGGCGGCAGCCGAGGTCGTTGATCGCGTCGACGACGCCGGCCTCGCCGCTGAACAGCGGCGGGTCGATGCCGGGGATGCCGCCGAAGATCGAGTTCTCGATGTCCACGTCACATACCACCGGGCTGCCGTCACCGAGGTCGCGGTCCACGAGCAGGTTCAAATCCGGCAGCGACACACCGTCCGAATAGCCAACTATCCCCACGGGCCTGCCGCCCAAGCCCGGTGCCGCCTCGATGACGAGCGAGAACGCGTGGCCGATCAGCCGACCGTAGATATCTCGTCCGTCCCCGTCGACGTCCGTGGACAGGACGACCCGGTCGTCGGCCGCGGCGATGCCGAAATATGTGATCACCGGTGGAACCGGTGTCGGCGTCGGTGTCGGCAGCCGCGTCGAGGTCGGGGTCGACGTGGCCACAGTGCCGCGGCCGACGCGCACGACCATCTGCCGGGTTTCGCCTAGCGAACCGGTGACGCTCCTCATGCGAGCGGTGACGACCGTGTCGCCGACGGGGAACTCCCACGCGTGGGCGATCGGCAGGCAGAACTGCGCCCGCGACGACGGGTCGACGAAGGAGAAGTCGCCGGTCTCGAATCGGGTGCACGCCAGGTTGCTGGATCCGCGCGAGAGCGGATTGCCGGCGCCGTCGTTGACGCGACAGCCAAGATCGTTGATCGCATCCGCGGCGGAGAACACCGGCGGAGCGGTACCCGGAACCCCGCCGATCTCACCGCTCTCGATGTCCACGTCACACACCGCCGGGCTGCCGTCGCCCAGGGGCCGCGACACGAGGAGTTGCAGGTCCGGCAAGCCGGTGTCGGAGAAGGCCATCGTTCCCGGCGCCCTCCCGTCGGGCCCAGGGCGGACTTCGACGATCAAGTTCAAGCCGGTCCCGAGTTCCCTCGCGAAGATCGGCCGGCCGGCGCTGTCATTCTCGAAACTCGTGATCGGACGATCGTCGGCGGTCGAAATCCCGAGGTACGAGATGATCGGCCCCGAGGCCGTCCCCGCCGGCGTGCCGGTCGGCGTGGTGCCGGGCGTTCCGGTGGCGAGCGTTACGGGTGTATTGGTCGGTGGCGGTTGGACCGCTGTCGACGTCGGCTCGCCGGTCGAAATCGCAGTGGCAGTGGCGGCCGCGCCCGTAGAGGTCGCGGTTGGCGGTGCGGTCGGCGACTCCGTCGCCGCGGGCGATACTGTGACCAGCCCCTCCGGCGTCGAGGTGGGCGCCGCGTTGACGACCGTCCGTTCATCATCACCGCAGCCGGCGGCAGCCGCGACCGCCAGCAACGCCCCAATCAGGTAACGCGATATTCTCATAGCCCCCTCCAGCAACCCTTGACGCCGCAGATCGCGCGTTTCTTGCACAGTAGCCACCGGGCGCTATGGCTTCTCACCGCCAGACAGCCGCCCGTGCTTTACCGCGCTCACACCCGGGTCGCAAATCGCGGCGGCGCAATCGGCATCACATTCAAGTCGCAGGGCGCACCGTGTCGTCGCCTGGTTCACCAACCACGGGCCCCGCACGCCAACCTTTCCCCGCCGCAACGCGGGGCGAGGGGGCCGGTGGCCGGCGCATTGCATGTTCACTTAGCGGCGTTTACCATCCCGCACCAATCCGCTGGAACAGGAGACTGCGTGGAACGCCCCCCCATCAAACCCCTCTCCCTGACGATTTTCTTTCCCTGTCACAACGAGGAGGCCAACGTCGAACGAGTCACCCGTCTGGCGGTCGATGTCGGGCGACGGGTCGCCGACGACCTCGAAGTCATCATCGTGGACGACGGCAGCCGGGACGACACCGGTCCCATCGCCGACCGCCTCGCCGCGGAGATTGCCGAGGTTCGCGCCGTCCACAACAACCCCAATCGCGGCTACGGCGGCGCGCTGCAGCGCGGCTTTGCCGAGGCGACCAAGAACTGGATCTTCTACACCGACGGCGACGGACAGTTCGATCTCAACGAGTTGCCCGGGCTGATCCCGATGCTCGAACAGTTCGACGTCGTCTCCTGCTATCGCCTCGACCGCAAGGACCCGGTGATCCGCAAGCTCAACGCCTTCGCGTGGACGACCCTGGTCAACGCCCTCTTCCGCATCAACCTGCGCGACATCGATTGTGCGTTCAAGATCTACCCGAAGTCCTTCATCGATTCGACCGAGATCCACAGCACCGGCGCGCTGATCGATACGGAGATGCTCGCCAAAGCGCGCAACAAGGGACTGTCGATCGGCCAGGTGGGCGTGCACCACTACCCGCGCACCGCCGGCGAACAGAGCGGCGCCAACCTGGCGGTGATCCTGCGGGCGTTCAAGGAACTCTTCAAGTTGCGCAAGAACATCCAGACGACGGGGGGTTCCTGATCCGAGTTCGAGATCTGCAACCGACTGCGATGATCATCGAGTGCCCGTACTGTACGACGCGATTCCACCTCAACGAGCGCACCCTCGGGTCGAGCCGGCCGACGCTGCGCTGCTCGCAGTGCCGGCGCACATTCGCCATGCCGCCGGTCGCCGACCCGGACAGCGACGAAGAAATCGAGGATGAGGAGGAGGAGGCAACGGACGCCGACGCGGACGACGGCGACGACTTCCAACTCTCGTACGACGATCCCGACGACGACATCGAACCGGAGCCGGACCCAGCACCTCGCCGCGGCCGGCGAGGACAGCAACAGTTGCCGCTGCCGACGCGCCGGCAGACCACCGAGCAGCCGTCGCTGTTCGGCGACGACGATGACGACGACGACTACTCGATCGACGAGTCCCGCGGCGGCGATTCGATCTACGGCGACGATCCTTTCGAGGACGTCGTGATCAGCCGCGATGACGACGATGGAGAGAGCGACTTGAGCCAGCCCGTGAAGGTGCGCCCCCTGTTGGTCTTTCTCGCCCTGGTGGTCGCCGGCTATGCGGTCCTGGCGTGGACCCTTCGATCCAATCCCGACTGGGCGCGCACGGTCATGCAGCAGGTGCCGGTGATCGGCAGCGAGATCAACGCGAATCGTCTCGGCCGATCCGTCGTTCTCGACGATCTGCGCGGCCGCTACGAGCGCACCAAGGAAGGTAAGCTGATTTTTCTGGTCACCGGCAACGCCCGCAACGACCATGACGAGCCGCTGCGCGGCATCCGCGTCGAGTTGCGGCTGATCGACGACAACGGTTCACCCGTGGCCAAGCAGTCCACCACCTGCGGCAACGCCATGCGCGCCGACCTGGTGCGCGATCTCACCGAGGAACAGGTGGCGATCCTGCGCGGGTGGGGCACCAAACCGCCGGCCGACACCAACGTGAACCCGGGCGCCTCGTGCCCGATCATCAGTATTTTCCTCGACGTCCCAGCGAACGTCGCCGAATTCTCGGGCGAGGTCGTCCAGGCGCGCCGCCTGTCGTAACGGCGATCCGTGCCTGCGTGGCCGGCCACCGGTAGGCGCAGGTCTTTAGCCTGCGTGGCCAGCCACCGGTAGGCGCAGGTCTTTAGCCTGCGTGGCCAGCCACCGGTAGGCGCAGGTCTTTAGCCTGCGTGGCCAGCCACCGGTAGGCGCAGGTCTTTAGCCTGCGTGGCCGGACGGGGCGCAGGCTAAAGACCTGCGGCTACAAGGGTGACCCGGCCTTCGGCGCTGATCAGGCGTCGGGTTTCTTCTCGTCGTCTTCCGACGGGGTGACGTCGATCTCGTCGGGCCGCTGGATCTCTTTTCGGAAACTGCGAATGCCACGACCCAGGCCCTCTCCGATCTGCGGAATCTTACCCGCGCCGAAGATCACGAGGACGATCACCAAGATGATGGCGAGTTCTGCAACGCCGAGTCCAAACATCGTTTTTCGTTGCTACACCGAAGTGCGAGCGCGCGCAACCGCGAGGTACGGACCGCACCAATCTGCCGCCGGCCCTTCGCGGTCATTTGAAATGACCATGCAATCTGTATAGCTTCGCCGCGTTTGACCATGACGAGCGAGAGCCCTCACCGTACCCGCCGGATGTGGCTGATCGCCTTGGCTGCCTTTGCGGCCTTCGTCAGGTTGATCGGCATCAACTGGGACGACGGCCATTTCTTTCATCCCGACGAGCGGGCGATCGCCTTCGCCATCGAGCGCCTGTCGTTCAGCCCGCTCCAGCTCGACCCGGACTTCTTCGCCTACGGCTCGTTTCCGTTCTACGTAAACCGCGCCGTCAGCTCTCTTCTCGGGCTGTTCGATCCGTCGTGGGGCCGCTACGCGCAGATCATTCACACCGGGCGCGCGATCAGCGGCGTGATGGGAATCCTGACCGTCTTGCTGACGTACCTCCTCGGCACGCGACTCTACGGGTGGCACGCCGGTATCCTCGCCGGCTTCCTGCTCGCGGCCACTCCGCTGCACATCCAGAACTCGCACTACATCACCACCGACGTGTTCCTCACGTTCATCGTGTTGGCGACGCTCTTCTGCGCCGTTCAGCTCTCGCAGCGCGGTTGGACGCGCGACTATCTCTATACCGGTCTGGGCATCGGCTTCGCCGTGGCGACCAAGTTCTCGGCCCTGCCCCTGCTCGCACCCTTCGGCGTCGCGTGCCTGGTCCGCATCGCCGTCGAGCGGCGCTTCTTCCCGATCGTCGGCAAAGCGGTCCTGGCCCTGCTCGCGGTCGGGTCGGCGTTCTTCGTCGGCCAGCCGTACGCCATCCTCAATTGGACGCGTTACAGCCACGACATCGAAGAACAGAGCCGGATGGTGCGCAACGCGGGCATCTTCCCCTACACCAACCAGTACGTCGGCACGCCCAAGTACTTCTACGAACTCGAGCAGATGATCCTCTGGGGCATGGCGCCGGCCTTGGGGCTGACCGCGGTGATCGGTACCGGGGCCCGCATCCTGAATCTGCTGCGCGAGCGCTCCTCGGCCGATCTGGTCCTACTCGCCTACGTCGTTCCGTTCTTCCTCGTCACGGGCTGGTTCGACGTGAAGTTCCCGCGCTACCTGCTGCCGATCTACCCGATTCTCATTCTCTGGGCGGCCGTGCTGCTCGCGCGAGCGGCGCAGAGTTCCATCGTCGGGCGCATCGTTAAGTGGACGGTTGTCGGGCTCACCGGACTCGCCGCCCTGGCGCTCCTCTCGATCTATTTCCGGCCATTCACCCAGGTCACGGCGGCGGAGTGGACGTATCGCCACATCCCGGCCGGCAGCGTGATCTTGTCACAGCACTGGGACGAGGGATTCCCAATGCCCCTGCCCGGCGCCGGACGCAACGGGCAGCGGTATGAGATCAAGGATCTCCCCTACTACGAGCCCGACAACTCGGCCAAGATCCGCCAACTCAGCAATGAACTGGCCGGAGGCGACTACATCGCCTTCCAGACCAAACGCCTCTACGGAGCGCTGACGCAGGCATCGGCGAAGTTTCCTCTCAGCAACAACTACTTCTACCTCCTGTTCGCAGGCGATCTCGGCTACGAGCTGGTCTACTCCCATGCGTCGCGGCCGTCGCTTTTCGGCTTCGAGTTTCCGGACGAACTAGCGGACGAGTCACTGACGGTCTACGACCACCCGAAGGTCTTGATCTTCCAGAACGTCGGCAAGCTCGAGGCGAACGAGATCTTCGAGCGGGTCATGCGCGGGATCCCGTCGCGCAAACTGACGCGCTCCGATCTGCTGCTCGCCGACGCGTCTCCCGGCGGGTTCCAGGCGTCAGCCGGCTCGGCGCCGATGGAGCGATCCAGCGTGGCGGCGTTGATCTGGTTTGCCGCGGTCGTGGAGATCGCCGGTCTCTGCATGTTCGCGATGCTGCGCCATGCGCTGCCGATCCCCGGCGCGTATGCGCTGTCGAAGGTGTTCGGCGTCCTCTTCCTCGCCTATCTGCCATGGGCGGCGACGCTGCTCGGCACGCGCTTCACGCGCGAGGCGATGATGGTGAGCTTCGCGGCGCTCCTCGTCGGCGGACTGCTGGGTTGGCGCAAAGCGCCGGCGCGGGCGGCGAGCAGGGCCGACATCGTCGCGACCGAAGGGCTGTTCTGGTTCGCTTTCGCGATGTTCCTCGCCGTGCGCGCGTGGAACCCGGAGATCTACTGGGGCGAGAAGCCGATGGACTTCTCCTTCCTGAACGCGCTCACCCGTTCGAGCGACATCCCGCCGCCGGAGCCGTGGTTCTCCGGCTCCACCCTGCACTACACCTATTTCGGCCACTACATCGTCGCGGCGATCGGCAAGTTGTGCCACATCCACCCGGGGATCACCTTCAATCTCGGCATCGGATTGTTCGCGGCGCTCACCGCCGTCGCCGCTTACGCCGCCGGCACCGCAGCGACGCGGCGCTGGCAGGGCGGGCTGCTGGCCGCGTTCTTCGTCGCACTCACCGGGAATCTCTCCGGGTTGCGCGAGTGGATCGGCCGCACGCCTGCGCTGCACGAGGCGGGATCGTCGGTGTTCGACCAGATCGCGGCCGTGGTGACCAACGCGCCGCGGACGATCAACTTCGACTACTTCTGGGCGACATCGCGCGTCATCAAGGACACCATCAACGAGTATCCGCTGTGGAGCTTCCTGTTCGCGGACCTGCACGCGCACGCTCTGGTCATGCCGTTTTCGCTGAGCTTCATCGCCCTCACCCTGTGGTGGGCTCGACGCGGAGAGGAGCAATCGCCGCCCTCGGCGGCGATCTTGTTCGCGCTGCTCTCGTTCACACTCGGCGCGATCATGGTCACCAACGGCTGGAGCACACCGACCTACGTCCTGTTCCTCCCGTTCCTGCTCGGTACCGTCGCGTTCGGCACGCGCGGCATTTCGCGCATGCAGTGGTGGTTGGTCGTCGCCATCGGCCTGTTCGTGCTTCTGCCGGCGCTGGCGCTGCAATTCACACAGCCGCCGGTCGTAGCCGAGTGGGTGCAGTGGGCCGGTGGGCGCGCCAACGACGTGTACCCCGCGGTCGCGGCGGCCGGTATCGCCCTCATCGCGTTCGTCCTGATTCCGGGAGCGGTGGTGCTCACGGCGGCGACCGGTGGAATGGCGTATCTCCTGTACTTGCCGTTCTGGCGACACTTCTCGTCGCCCGTTCGCAACTGGGGATGGGAGAACGACGCCTTCGCCAACGCTTACGACTACATCAACATCTTCGGGTTGTTCCTCTTCGTGGCGGCTCCGTTCCTCTACCTGCTGTGGCGGCTGCGGATGGACCCTCCGAGCGGCGCACGCGTCGGCTGGTTTCGCGGCACGGCGATGCTGCTGTTCGTCCTGTTCGTGGTCAGCTGCTTCGTCCTGTCGATGCCGGAGATGCAGAGGCTCGTACCCCAACTGCGACCGATGGGCGGCACGTTGCGAATCGGCCTCGCGGCGCTGGCGATGCTGTCCTTCTACTGTGCGATCGAGCGCTGCCTGACCACCAACCTGCGCATCGGGGCGGCGCTGTTCGCGTTCGCTTTCGCCATCACCAGCGGTGCCGACGTCGTCCACGTCTGGGACCGCATGAACACCATCTTCAAATTCTACATCGAGTCGTGGTTCATGTTTTCCATCGCCGCCGCCGCCGCCGTCACCGAGATCTGGCGCCGCACCGACCGCTCGGGGTGGATGCACCGCGGCTGGCGCGTCGGGATGGCGTTCCTGCTGCTGCTGAGCGTGTTCACCGGCGTCACCGCGATCCGCGGTGTCATCGTGACACGGCGCGTACCGACGCCGCGGCCGACCCTGGACGGCACCGCGTACCTGAAGCAGCGCGACGCGCATGAACTCGCCGCCTACGAGTGGATCAACGAGAACGTCCCGGGCATTCCGGTGATCGCCGAGGCGCACGGACCGTCCTACCAGGACTACACTCGGGTCTCGATGAACACCGGTCTACCCACCGTGCTCGGCTGGGACTACCACGTGCACCAGCGCGCCCATCGCTGGCCCGACATCCGTCGCCGCAAGGCGGACCTCGAAACGCTCTACACCTCCGAGAACAAGGAAGTGGTCAAGGGAGTTCTCCAGCGCTACAACGTCGCGCTGGTCTACGTCGGCGGCGTCGAGCGGCGCTCCCACGCCGGCGGCAACACCGCCAATTTCAAGCAGTGGGACGACCTGTTGACGCCGGTGTACACCAACCGCGGCGTGCACGTGTTCGCTGTAAACGGCCAGTTCTCCGGCGCCATGCCGGTGACCACCATCGAGGAAGTGCCGCAGGTGGCGGACGGCGAGGAACTTCCCATCCAGGCGCGCGAGGGCATCCTCAAACAGCCGCGCGGCTTGGCCGTCGACGGACACGGCAACATCTACGTGGCCGACTTCGGCAACGACCGCATCCAGGTCTACGACTCGTCGATGATGTTCATCCGCACCTGGGGACAGCGCGGCCAACTGCCCGGCGAGTTCAATCAGCCCAGCGGTGTCGCCATCGGCTCCGACGGCAATGTCTACGTCTGCGACACGTGGAATCAGCGCATCCAGGTGTTCAAGCCGGACGGCGAGTATCTGCGCGAGTGGGGTGGATCGTTCTACGGCCCGCGCGGAATCGGCGCCGGGCCCAACGGCGAGATCTACCTGGCCGACACCGGCAACCATAAGGTCAAGAAGTTCAACCTCGAGGGCGCGGAAGTCGCGGTCTGGGGGCAACGCGGCGGCGCGCCGGGCGAGTTCAACGAACCGGTCGGCATCGCCGTCGATCGCGAGGGCCGGGTCTACATCGCAGACAACGGCAACGCCCGCGTTCAGATATTCTCCGCCGACGGGACGCTCGAAACGTCGTTCACGGTGAACGGCCTGGAGCTGAAGGTGTACTCCGAGCCGAACATCGCCGTCACCGCGGAGCGCCGTGTGTGGATCACCGTGCCGACAGAGCGGGCGATCCGCGGCTACGACCTCACCGGGACGGTTCTAGAGGAACACATCGGCCAAGAGAAGGGCGGTTCGTTCTCGCGGCCGATGGGCGTGGCGGTCGACCCGACATCGCAAGACGTCGTGCTTACCGACCTCGAAGGCGTGGTGCTGCGGCTGCACGCGAAGCCGCCGCCGGCGGACGCACCGGCGCAGCAGTAGTCGATCGCTCCCCAGCGCAGAATCAACGTCTCGAGCTGCTCTGTTCGCAACGCAAGGCCTCTCGATACACCGGCCCTTCGGGCCGGCACTCGAGGCTGTCGGGGAGGGGACAGTGCCAGCGAGAACCTACAACGGTACCGGGCTCCCGTCGGCCCGGGTGCTCAGTTGCCGTCGTAGCCCAACTTGCGCAGGGCGTCCCGGGTCTTGTCGTCCAGTTCGATCGCGGTGTCGGTCGTTGCTTCGGTGCGCCCGGCCATGCGATCACGCCACGCCAGAAGCGCGCCCTTGAGCCGCTCGGCGACACTGGGGTCGGCGCCGACGAAGATGAGGTTGACCTGTTCGCGCGGATCATCGGCGTAGCGGTAGAGTTCGAGCGTCGTACCGGGCTGATCCAGCGACCACGTCGGGCGCTGCTGTATCATGTTGACCTTCGGGTCGACCTCGAAGGGCACCTTGGCGATGAGCTTGTACTCGCGGTCGCGCACGGCCAACCAGTGTTGTTGCTGGTTCTTGAAGTAGTAGCGGGAGTGGAACGAGTACTCCTGCTGCCGCCGCGTCGCCCGCCCGTCGAGAATCGGCACCAGGCTCTCGCCGCGAACGCCCGCCGGCACCTCGACCTGGGCCAGCTCGAGAATGGTGCGGTAGAGGTCGATGAGTTCGACGGGCTCGTCCGTGCGCCCGCGCGTCGCCATGCCGGGGCTGCGGATGATCATCGGCACGTGCAGAACTTCGTCGTAGATCACGTTCTGATGACCCGGCAGCATGTGCTCCGAGAACGCTTCCCCGTGGTCGGCGGTAAAGATCACCAGCGTCTCGTCCCAGATGCCGAGCGATTTCAACTTGTCGAACAGCCGGCCCATGGTGTCGTCGACGAGACGCACTTCGCCCTCGTACGTGGTCCACTGCTTGTTTTGGTGGTGGGGGTTTCCCTCCGTCGGCGGGGAGTGCGGATCCATATTGTGGAGCCACAGGAAGAAATCGCCGTCGGCGTGCTTCTCCAGCCATGCGTCGACGGACGCCTCGAGCTTCGAGAACGGCAGCTTGGCGGTGAAGCGCGCCGCCGGTTCGACGTGGGCGAAACCCTCGCGAAACGCCGAATCTCCGAGCATCAGAACGGGGTTGGTGTTGAACCACGCCGTCGCCAGCCCTGCCTTCGACAAGGTGTCGGCCATCGAGTTCAACCCGCGCTTCAGGTGATTCTGGTTGGTGTAGACCTCGGTCTCGAGCGGGTAGCGCCCGGTGATCATCGCCGCCATCGACGGCGCCGTCCACGGTGACGGCACCGTCGCTCGCTCGAAGAGCAGCGCATCCTCGGCGAACGCGTCGATGCGCGGGGTCGTGGACTTCGCGTAGCCGTAACTGCTGAGAAAATCGGCCCGCAGTGTATCGATCGACACCAGTACGATCTTGCGAACCGGCGCCTTGCCTCCGAGTACCGCCCCGGGCCGCCACAAGACCGTTGCCGCGATCGCGCCGACCAACACCGCGACGCCGGCGACGAGACCAGCCAACCCCGCGGCGGTCACCCGCCCCTTCTCACATGATATCGCCATATTGGCGTCGCACTATTCACCGACTGCTGCATGCGGGCAAGCCCGCCGCACTCAACCGCCGACGGCGATGGTCGCGCCTCCCGGGCCGCGCTCCAAAGTGAACCGCGCGTGCCGCGGCTGACCGCCCGCGGTCCAGGTGGCGACGTACTCGCCCAGCGTGGCGTCGGGGATCTCGACGACGCCGTTGGCGTCACTGGTCAACACCGCTCGCGTGCGCCAGCGGTCGTTGAGCAGCGAGAGAATCGCGGCGCCGTGCCGGGAGAGGTTGCCGTCGTCGTCCCAGATGCCGACATCGAACTCATCGCGGCCGGCGACCTTGTTCCAGGGCCCCCAGAACACCACCTGCTCCACCGCCGGCGTACCCCACCACAACCGCATCAGCGCCTCGGCGTGCGCGGCACGCAATTCCGGATCGTCCGGGGCTATGAAATTGGTCTCGGTGATGTGGATCGGCAGCCCCGCCTCGGCCAGGGTCTCGAGCGCGACGGCGTAGTCGTCGACGGCGGTGCGCTGGCTGAGGTCGACCGGCACGCCGGCGAACGCGATCCCGGGAACGAAATGGGCCTGTTGGCCTACCGCGTGCACGGGGACGCCGGCGGCGCGTAGTTGCAGGACTCGATCGCGCATCTGCGCGGCGGTTGGCATGGCGAATCCGGTGAAGACCTCGACGATCCACTCATTGAATACGAGCTGTGCGAACGGGTCCGCCTCATGGGCCCAGCGGTAGGCGTCGTCGACGATGCCGGTGCCAAGGCGTTGCACGAACCACTGGCCCAACGGCTGCAAGGTCTCGTTCGTCACATCCCACGTGGTGATGCGACCGGCGTAGCGACCGGTCGTCTCGACCACAAAGGTGCGCACCATCTCGCGCAGTTCCTCCTGGTCGGAGGCCGACAGCGGCAACGGACCGAATCGGCTGATCGCCCACGGCGGAACGGCACTCGAAGAGAACGGCGGAACGATCCCCCACTGCAACGTGTGCCCTTTGACTACGAAACCGTTCGCCACGCCCCAGTCGACGTCGTCGTCGACGAACGAGTAGTCGCGCACGCCCTCCACCGCCTCGATCTTCGCCCACTTGGCGTTGTTCTCGAGCACCGCGACGGAGAAGTGTCGCGACACGACGTCGGTGTAGAAAGCGAGGTCCGCCGGGTTGGTGAGACGGCGCAGGTCGATCGGAAAACCGAAGGCGAAGCCGTGCCGCGTCTGCTCGATCGCCACCTCGGTACCGGCGACGCCGACGGCGACGCGCAACGAGCGGTTGCGCAGGCCGTCGACCTGGGCGTCGGCGGTCGCCACGACGTCGCGCTCGGCCTGCTCGAGCAGAGACAGGTCGGCCGGCTGTCCGGCGGGGAGATCCGGGAGCACCGGGGCGCCGATCTGGACTGGCACCGCCGCAAACCCGCATGCCGCCTCGGCCGCCGCGCGCGCGGTGTGGCACCGCGCCTTGCACTGTGGCCGATCCAGGCGACTCTGCCCCGCGCAGGCGGCGCGGCAAGCGCCGTGCGCGTCGCGAGCGGCGCCGCGGCACGAGCGTACGCGCGCCGAACAGGCCACTTCGCTCTCCCCCGCGGCGCACACCGCCGCGCAGCGGTCGGCGACCTGGCGGCAATGCGCCGCGGCCGTGCCGCGCGCATCGGAACATCCCTCCACACAGGCGCGGCGCTCGGCGCGGTCCGGAAACCGGCCGCACTCCAGGCGACAAGCGCGGCTCTGTTGCCCAGCCGCGGCGCTGCAAGCGTGGGCCGCCGGACGGCACTGGCGCGCCTCGGACGGGACCGGGGTACCGATCGCGGCGACAGCGAACACCGCCGCGACGGCGAAGAGGAAGGCTTTGGTTCTCACGGCGCGTTTCAACTCCGTTCCACTTTCGAGTCGCGCCTCTTCCACGCGCTCACCACGTCGCCGACCGGGCGGCGTTGATCGCCAACATCACCAGCGTCGCCGTCGCGGCGCCGAACACGGAAAAACGCACGATGACCCGGTTCCACGTCGCCTGCACGAGGCTGTGGACGATCCGCAAAACGACGTAAGCCCACGCCAGCCCCAGGTTGAGCCCGTCGCCGGCCCCGTTGAGCGCCAGGATGACGACCGTCGCGTAGAAGATCGTCGGCTGCTCCATCAGGTGGGTGTAGTTGTGCGAAGGCCAGTTGATGTGATCGGGAACCACTCCCTGCAGATCGGAGCCGCGTCCGCCGACCACCGCGCCAAGTTCGATTCCAGCCGCGCGCATCGCCGGCAGACGGATCAGCGCCAGCCACGCCAACATCACCAGCGACCAGAGTACCAACACCGAAGCCGGAGCCAAGATTGCGCTATTCATGCGTCCCTCCCTCGCGTCGTCGATACGACGACCGGAAATCTGCCGCAACCTGCCGGCGATGCCAGGCCCTGCTTTGCGGCGAGGATTCGCCGCGAGGTAGTGTCGGCCCATGGACCGCGAAGGGGATGCTCGTCGCCGGGTGGATCGGACGCCAGTGTCCCGAATCGGTGATTTTCCTGTATCAACCGTTGCATGAGCAAGGCATTCACCAAGGAGTCGGACGGCGGCGACGAGGACGAGATCGCCGCGGGCGTTGAAGCCAGCGATCCCCAGGGGTTCGTCAACTACATCACGCCGGGTGGGTTCAAACGGCTGAACGACGAACTCGCGCGCCTCTGGAAAGACGACCGCCCGAAACTCGTCGACACGATCGCGTGGGCGGCGAGCAACGGCGACCGCTCCGAGAACGGCGACTACATCTACGGCAAGCGCAAGCTGCGGGAGATCGACCGCCGCATCCGATTTCTGCGCCGACGACTCGACACGGCCGTGGTCGTCGACAACTCCGGCCAGAAGCACGAGCGGGTGTACTTCGGAGCGACCGTCACCTTCGCGGATGAAGACGGCGCCGAGCGCAACGTGAGCATCGTCGGCGTCGACGAGATCGATCCCGGGCGCGGCCGCGTGTCGTGGATCTCGCCGATCGCGACAGCCCTACTCAAGGGATCGGTCGGCGATGCGGTCACGCTGCGAACGCCGCGCGGCAGCGAGGAAATCGAGATCGTCGAAATTCGCTACGACGAACTGCCGTGACTGTCAGACGCGGGCGGCGCCGCGCTTTGCCGCGAAGCCACCGACCAAAGTGAGGCCGACGGCGAGCAGGAGAAGTCCCGTTCCGGACGCCACGGGTGCGGAGGCCACCGACTGGCAGGTTCCACCAGCGCATGCCAATCCCGGCTGGCACTGGGAGCTGTCCGCGCACGAGCCCCCAACCGGTTGCGGACAAGGGTTCGGGTTGCAGACCTGGGCGCCGATCTTCTCGCCGCCCGCGGCCTCGCAGTCGTCGGTGCGGATCGACTCACAGCTCCCGTCATCGAAGCAGCAAGCGTCCACTACGGCTCCGGCTGTCGGCACGAACGAAAGGACAGCGCCCAGCAGTAGCGCAACGGCCGATCCGCGTCCGGTGTTGATCATGTCGGTGAACTCCTCTGCGCAGCGGGTTACACCCGCGTCGTCGTCTAGCCGAAGCTCTTGCCACATCGGCCACAATCGGTAAAGAGCGCTTCGTATCGAAGCTATTCGGCTCCGCGGCCGACCCACCCCTGTCGACCTCCGCGCGGAAGGTTGCCGCGCGCGGTAGATCGAGGAGTCGAGCCACCTCGCGCAAGGTAATCGACGTGCTCTTTCACTCGACCGAGTTCCTCTTCGTTTTTCTGCCGATCACATGGCTCGGTTTCGTGTGGTTGGACCGACTCGGCCAGTCGTGGGGCAAGGTCGCATGGCTGACCGCGGCGTCTCTCGTCTTCTACGCGCATTGGAACCCGGCCTATCTCTGGCTGCTCGTGACCTCGATCCTCGCCAACTTTTGGATCGGGCGGCTGGTATGCCCGGCGTCGACTCTCTCGCCGGCCTGGCGATCCGCATTGCTGGTCGCGGGCCTGGTGGGGAACCTCGGCGCACTCGCCTACTTCAAGTACGCGAACTTTTTCGTCGACAACTTGAATCTCGCGCTGGGCACCGCCTTCAACATCGAACGGGTCTTGTTGCCGCTGGCGATCTCGTTCTTCACCTTCCAGCAGATCGCCTACGTCGTCGACGCATTTCGCGGCGGGAGTTCCCGATACGGATTCATGGAGTACGCGTTCTTCGTGTCCTTCTTCCCGCAGTTGATCGCCGGCCCGATCGTCCACCACCACGAGGTGATTCCCCAGATCGAGCGGGATCGCTGGCGGCCGCTCGGCTGGGAACACCTCCAGGTCGGCGCGACGATCTTCGTGATCGGCCTCTTCAAGAAAATGGTCATCGCCGACGGCTGCGCCGAGTACGCGACACCACTTTTCGAGGTAGCGGCGACCGGAACCGTGCTTTCGACCGCCAGCGCATGGACCGCCGCGCTGGGGTACAGCTTCCAACTCTATTTCGATTTCTCCGGATACTCCGACATGGCGACCGGCCTCGCGCGCGTTTTCGGAATCGTATTGCCCCTCAACTTCAATTCGCCCTATCGCGCGACGAGCGTCATCGAGTTCTGGCGCCGGTGGCACATGACCCTCTCGCGGTTTCTGCGCGAGTACCTCTACATCCCGCTCGGCGGCAATCGCCGGGGGGTGACGCTTCGCTATGCGAATCTGATGATCACCATGCTACTCGGCGGACTGTGGCACGGCGCCGGATGGACGTTCGTCGCCTGGGGAGCGCTTCACGGAGGCTTCCTCGTAGCCAATCACCTGGTTCGCTCGGTGACCGCCCCTTTCTTCGAACGCACGCCGATCAGGGCGCGGATCGCCGGCGCGTTCGGATGGGCGGTCACGATGCTGGCCGTCGTGATCGGCTGGGTCTTCTTCCGGGCGCCGGACATCGGCACCGCGATCACGATGCTCGAGTCGATGTTTCCGTTCACACCGCCCCAGGCACCGCCGCTTCAGGGCTGGACAGCCCAAATCCTCTCCGACAACTCGCATGTCTGGTGGCTCGGGTTCGTCAGCACGGTCGTGCTCTTCGCGCCATCGACCCAGCAGTACCTCCGGCAGTACACCCCGGCCCTCGAAATGTCGTCGGTCGGCGCGTCCGAATTCTTCCCCCGCTGGCGTCCGACATTCGTCCACGGCTTTGCCGTGGGCTGCCTCGTGTTCCTCTCGGCGCGCCAGTACTTCTCTCTCGCCCCAACCGAATTCCTGTACTTCAACTTCTGATATGCGCTACTTCCTGTCGATTCTCGTCGGCGTCGTTGCCGCGGCCGCGATTCACGGCAGCGCGTTTTACGCGTCTCTCGGTCGCACGGACTCGAGAGGCTACATTAACGTCGCCTCGTGGTACCGCCACAAGTCCGAGATCGCCGATTCCCTGTCCGGACCGCGCATCGTGATCGTGGCTGGATCGAACGGACTCCTGGGGATCAGCGCTCGGCAGATCGAAGACGCGACAGGCATTCCGACCGTGAACTATGCGACTCACGGGATGCTCGTGATCGGCTACCACCTCTTCCGGGCCCGCGGCGTGCTGCGCCCAGGAGACACCGTCCTCCTGCCGCTGGAGTACGAGAGATACTTTGCGCCGCCGACGAGCTCGCTCTTCTCGGAGTACGTGCTCGGCACGGATCCATCGTATTTTCACCAGCTCCCATTGCGTGAAAAACTCGAGTGGGTCGTATCCGCGTCGATCTACCAGACCGCAACGCGTTTGCTCGTGTCGGACGAAGTCCAGACGCGGATCGAAGAGCAGATCGGAGCGGGCACGCGCACTACATTGAATGATCGCGGCGACTTTACTCAGAACGCCAAGGCCGACCAGGCCAAGGCGCATCGGTTGAGCGTCGAGCGACTTCCACCGTTCGGCTACTTCGTTGCCGGCCAGTGGAAGTCGGTCGATCATGCCTGGGACCACATCGGTCAATTCGTGAGATGGTGTCACGATCGCGGCGTTCGTGTTCTCGCGACGTTTCCCAACACCTTTACCGATCCCCAGTACGAGACGGCCCATGTCCGCGCCGTGGCAGACGACATCGAAACACACTTCGCCGAACTCGGAGTACCGGTACTCGGAACGCCGGAAGACGCGATGTTCCCGCGCGAGGACTTTTGGGACACTGCGTACCATATGACCCGAGAGGGCGTCGAAAAGCGGACAGCCGCCCTGCTTACATTGCTCGCGCCACACCTGGACTCGATTCGCGCCGCCGATCGACCTCGCCCCGGTCCAACGCCCCAGGGGACTACCGCGCACTAGAGCCGCGCGAGTAGAGGCAGCGCTTTCGCGCGCCCGGGTACGCCGCGATCGCGGAGTACCCCACCCCCATCCTGAGGCGGGTCGCGACCGTCACCAATCCGATGGGCGCAAAGTGGCCCAGAACGTACGCAAATGTAACGTTTTGGGGTTGTCCCTCTTCGCGACCGCCACTCGGGACGCATGGCACGGTACGTGCGTTGCGCTGGCGAGGCTCAAAACATGAGGGAACCCATGCGCACTGAATCACCGCGAATTCTGAACACTATTACGTTTCCCACGCGGGAGCGTAGTGGCGCGCCGCGCACCGGTAGGTTCTTCGAGAGGAACAAACACATGAAGCGTCCATTGGGAATCGCCGGCCTTGCCTGTGCGATCGGGTTCTACGCGTTGGCAACCACCTCGCACGCGCAAAGCGTCGGTAATGTGGTCCAGACGTTCTTCCTTCCGATGCCGGAAACCCAGGTCCGCACGAGTCTACTCGCACTGCATCCCGGGACGGGTGCGACCATGGACGCGGTCACGTCGATCGTCGTCACCGGCAACAATACCCTCATCTACTACGATCACTGGGAAGATGGGTACGAGGTCGACGTCGAGAATCCAACGCAGTCGACGACCGCGATCTGGGGCGACAACAATCCCGCCAACGGCTTCCCCCCTGGACACCCTACCGATGTGCTCGGCACGGGCGACGTCATCTCGCTCCGCAATCTCGTATCGCTGCCGAGGAATCCCGCCAACGTCCTGTACGACGGGCGCGATCGGGTAGCGACGACGAGGGCCCTCGCTGTTACGCGCGCGTCGTGGGCCACCAGCCCGGGGTCCGTTCTCGCCGGCGCCGTCGAGGTTCCCTCCGTGCGCGATTACGGGACCAGCTTCCGCATTCCCATCGGTCAGAACGTCAGCGCCAACGACATGTTTCAATACGTCTCGCTGTTCGTAATGGCGGCCGAGAACGGAACCAATGTGCAGATCGATATCGACGGCAATGGGTCGACGGACGTCAGCACCACCCTCAACCGCGGCGAGAACTATCAGGTGCCGTCCGGCATCATGCGCGGCGCCACGGTGACGGCCAGCAAACCGGTGCAATCGCACATCATCACCGGAGACATCGGCGCCAATTACGAGTCGCGCCGCTACACGATGCACCCGTTCGCCGATTGGAGCGACAGCTATTTCGCGCCGGTCGGGTCGGCATCGAACGGAAACGAGACCTACATCTTCGTCTACAATCCGGGAGGTTCGGCTCTCGCCGTCAACTACGAGACCCAGGTCAGTTCCGGATCTTTCAACGTTCCGGCAAACGGAACCCACCAGTTTCTCATGCCGACCAACTCGGGGGCCGAGTTCTCCAGCGCCGGCGATCCGTTCTTCGCCATCGCCGCCGTGGGAGCTCGTCCATCGTCGAACAACGTTCACGACTGGGGATTCTCCCTGGTGCCGTCGTCGAACCTTACCACCCAGGCGGTTGTCGGTTGGGGACCCGGAAGTTCGGACCTTTCCGCAAACGGAAGTCCGGTGTGGGTTACCGCGACCGATGCCACCACGGTCTTCATCGACTATGACGGCGACCCGACGACCGGGCCGCTCACCGACATCAATGGCGACAAGTACGACGTCGCCCTCAATCTGGCGATTCTGGAGTCGCGCCGCGTATTTGATCCCGATCGGGACCAGACCGGCATGAAGCTCTACACCCTCGACGGCGCGTTGATCACCGCGGCGTGGGGACAGGACCCGGCGAGCGCCGGAGCCGGCAACCCGTTTCTCGACCTCGGGACCACCGTCCCGCCGCTGCCGGTGCCGATCATCACGAAGGTGTCAACGCTGATCGTCGACGACGGATCTCCGGTTCCGCCGGGCGGAGGCAACGGACTCGTCAACTGGGGCGACACCCTCGAGTACACGATCCGCGTCTCGAACGAGGGGATCATCGTCCTCGGCAACGTCCTGGTGCTCGATGCTCCGCCGCCGTCGCTGACCTACGTCCCGGGCTCCACGTCCGTGGACGGCGTACCGGTCGCCGACGACAATGTCGGATCGACCCTATTCGTTCTCGACGAGGCTGGGTACGTGGTTCCGATCATCGAGCCCGACGGCTTCGTCGAGTTCAAGTACGAGGCAACGGTGAACGTCGGCGCGACGAGCATCGTCAATGCCGCGACCGCCGACGGCGGCGGCACACCGGTCACAGACGAGGAAGTTGTTCCCGTCGACAACCCCGGCGCAACGAGTTGTAACCTCTCCTTCACCGACGCGGGTGGCACCGGTGTAGGGTTCTACATCGCCGGCCAGAGCATCTACGCCAGCGTCGTCGACGGCGACCAGAACACGAACCCGCTGGCGCAAGAGTCGCTGGACGTACTGATCATCAACTCGGACACACTCGACGCCGAGACCCTGACGCTCACCGAAACAGGCGTCAACAGCGGCGTATTCCGCAACGCAGTCGGCTTTCCGTTCTCGGCATCCAGCGGCCTGTCGTCGCAAGATGGAACCCTGTACGCCCTCATCGGCGACGAGATCACGGCGTCGCACACGGATCCAGTCTACGGAGACCAGTGCAACGATACCGCGGCGATCTCACCCGAAACGGAGACCAAACACCTCTACCTCAGCACCGACGGATCCGGCAGTCCCGACCAGGACCTCGATCGCGTACACCCGGGCCTGGTCTCGCCGGTCGACAACACGACCGCCACGAGCGTAGCCATCGGACTCACCAACGAGACTGTTGGGGACACATTCCCGACGACGAACACCTACGGTCAGAACACGGGTACGCAGAACTGGTCCGCCAACTGGACCGAAGTCAGCGACTCCGGCAACTCCCAGTCGGCCACCGACGGAATGTGGCGCGTGCGCAACAACGACAGCAGCGTCACGGGTCGTTACCTGTCGTTTGGCCGCGCCGAAACAGGTACTGGCGACGCGCCGGCGAACAAGCAGGTCTACCGACAGGCGAACCTGACCGGCGCGACCACCGCCACGCTCACCTTCGACTACCGGCGTGTCGTCGGCTCGGCGAATGCCAACCACGGCGTCCGCGTCGAGATCTCCGGCAACGGGGGCAGCAGCTGGACCACGCTCGCAACCTACTCCTGGACGGCCAGCGACGGCGCATGGGTGCCGGCGTCGTTCGACGTGTCCGGGCAGATCGCCAGCAACACCCGCGTGCGCTTCATCGGCGTGGGCACCGGCACGCCCAACGGCAACAACCGCCTGTTCTTCGACAACATCCAGATCGCCTATTCCGGCGGCGGCGCGGCGAGTACGACGTTCTCGATGACGCCGGCCATGGCCGGAACCCTGTCGATGCCGGCGGGCGGTGCCATCACGATCGTAACCTGTATCGACGAGACCTCGGGAACTCTTCCGGGGACAGCCGACGTCACCGCGACGTTGCGCCGTAACGCGACTCCGTTTTTCACCGATGCGACCGCCACGCGGACCGCATCGAACGCGACGCACTGCAACGGCGGAACGTCCCTCACCTGGTCGGGGACGCTCGCCAGCGCGGTAGCTGTCGCCGCCACCGAGGTGATCCACCTCGACGTGACCACCACCGAAGCCGGGGTGACGTTCGAGATCGAGTCCGACAGCAGCACCAGACTGTCACAGATCGCTCTGCCGACGACGACGGTCATCAACGTCGACGCGGTCGCGGTGTACGACGCCGCCCATCCGGGCGGCGGCCTGCTCGCCAGCGGCAACAACGGACAGACCTACTTCGTCCGTGTGCAGGTCAGCGATCCGTTCGGAGCATACGACATCACCAGCCTCGCCTTGGAAGTGGACGGCCCCGGCGCGGGATGCGATTTGAGCGTCGACCCGGTCGCCGTGGTCAACGCCGCCGGCGCGATCAAGACCTTCGAGTACGTCTGGGCGACCGGCAGCTGCGAAGGCAACTACGATCTGTCCGTGATCGCCCGCGAGGGGTACGAAGGAACGATCATCGGGACAGGCGCGATCACGTTCCCGCTGACCGCGCTCGACTCGGGCACTCCGTGCGCCAGCGCTTTCGATCAGGCCACTTACAGCGTCGGTGACGCCGTGGTCGTTCAGATCACCGACCTCGACGAGAACGCGAACCCGGCACTCGCCGAAACACTGACCGTCTCGATCACGACGTCGAACGGCGACAGCGAGACCCGCACGTTGACCGAAACCGGCTTGGACACCGGGGTGTTCTCGGTCAGTACACCGAGCAACGGCCTAGCCGTCGCGACCGGCAACGGCGTTCTGAATCTCGCGGCGGGCGCCGTGTTGACTCTCAGCTACACCGACCCGGACGATTCGACCGATACGTGCGGTGGCTCGGCGACGGTGCTCAGCGGATCAGCGACGTCCGTGGCGATCTCGAAATCCCGCGTAACGCCGGTGGACGGCGTGGCGGTGCTTGGCGAAACGGTGCGTTTCGACATCACCGTCACCAACACCGGCAACAACGCGCTGCCGGTCGTCAACGTGACCGACACGTTCCCGAATGCCTGCCTGACGTTCTCGTCGGCGAGCATCACGCCGACCAACGTCAGTCCGCCGGCCATCACCTGGAACAACACCGGCAACCTCAACTCAGGTCAGAGCCGTACCATCCAAGTCTACTTCACTGCCGGCTCAGGCACCTGCTCCCCCGGATCCAACAGCGCGAGCGTCTCCGGAACCGCATCGGCGGGGCCGGATACGGATACCGTCACGGTGACGCGCCCCGAGTTGGCGGTCACCAAGTCGCTGACGACGGGAAGCCCCGCGGACGTCGGATCGATCGCCTCGTTCACGGTCACCGTGACCAACACCGGCACGACAGCGATCGAAACGCTGCCCCTACAAGACGACTACAGCACCTGCCTCTCGTTCGTATCCTCGGTTCCCGCGGCGGACTCCGCCGGCGGCGGCACCGCCGTATGGTCGGATCTGATGGCTGGGCCGGCGACTCTCCCACCCGGCAACGATGTCTCCATCACGGTCAACTTCCTCGTCGTCGGCGCCTGCAGTCCAGCCAACAACACGGCGGACGTGTCGTTCGCCGAAGACGTCTTCGGCGACCAGGTCCCGCCGGACACCGCGACGGACTCGGTGACGACGACCGCCGCGACCATCAGTGGTCAGTTGCGAAACGACGTGGACGGCGACGGCGATTTCACCGACGCCGACACCGGAATCTCCGGCGGCACGGTTCGCCTCTTCACCGACCCCAATGGAGATGGCGATCCTTCCGACGGCACCCTGGTCGACGTAATCACCACCGACTCGTCGGGTAATTTCACCTTCATCAACCTCGGCACGGGCGACTACGTCGTCGTGCAACAGGACCTGCCGGCGTACTACAGCACGGCGGATACGTTCGGACTCAACGACAACCGCATCCCGGTCGCGCTCACGACGATCGCCGACGCGCCCGGAAACGACTTCCTGGACTCGCAATTCCAGGCGTCCACGGTCAACGGTCGTGTCTATCACGACGTGGACAGCGACGGCCTCTACACCCACGGCACCGACGTTCCGCAGTCCGGCGCCGCGGTCGCAATCACCGACGTGAACGGACTGGTGCACATCGTCAGCACCAACTCGCTCGGCCTCTTCAGCCAGGCGGTGCCGGCCGGACTCACCGAGATCGACGTCGACGAGTCGACCCTCGTCTTCATGGTCGGGCCGACGCTCACCACCGACACCTCCGGCGAGGGCAACGACTACACGGTCGTGTTCGCGCCGCAGGGCGGCACGGCGACCGACAACACCGGCTACGTGCAGTCCCCGGATCGCGGCACGGTCGATGGGACGACGTATCAAGACGTCGACAACGACGGACTCTATTCGCCGGGTACCGACCTTCCGCTTTCCGGCGTCGAGGTTCGCGTGACCGACGTCAACGGCGGGGTCTACGCAGTGCTCACGGACGCGAACGGCGAGTTCAGTCAGGTCGTCGCCGCCGGGTCCGCCGAGGTCGACGTCGTCGACGCGACGCTGCCGACAGGTTCGGCACTCACCACCGACGTCAACGGTGAGGGCAGTGATCCGACCACGGTGCTCGTGCCCGACGCCGGAGCTGTTACCGACAACACCGGCTACGTCATGCCGGCCGGATCGGGCATCATCGACGGCACGATCTTCGTCGACGACGACGCCGGTGGGACGTTCAACGGTGGCGACTCCGTCCTGACGGGAATCCAAGTCCAGATCACCGATGCCCAGGGAGGCATTCACACGGTGAGCACCGACGCGGCGGGCTACTTCCAGTGGCCGGTCCCGCCGGGCGATACGCTGGTCGACATCGTGGACATCACGTTGCCGCCGCGCGCCACGCTGACCACGAACGCAAGCAACGAGGGCTCGGACGCCACGTCGATCGCGGTCCCGTCCAACGGCGCGGGCACGGACAACACCGGATACGTCCTCTCTCCGGAAGTCGGATTCGTCGAGGGCGTGGTCTACATCGACGTCGATCTCGATGAGCAGTACACACCTGGAACCGACACACCGTTGGCAGGGGTCGAGGTTGCGATCACCGACGTGAACGACGGCGAATCGTCCGTGTTCACGAACGCGGCCGGCGAGTTCAGCCAGATGGTACCGCCGGGCAACACGACCGTCGACGTCGTCGACGACACGCTGCCGTCCGAGGCGGTCCTCGCACCGGGAGCGGGAAACACCGACCCGACCACGGTGACCGTCCCCGCGAGTGGAGTGGCGGTGGACGACACGGGTTACATTTTGGTCCCCCACACGCCGACACCGACCGCGACGGACACGCCGATGAACACGGCCACCAGCACCCCGACCGACACACCGACGGCTACGTCGACGCCGACCCACACGGCGACCAACACCGCCACCGACACGCCGACGAATACGCCGACGGCCACCCCAACCCCGACCAATACACCGACCTCCACCTCCACACCGACCCATACGCCGACCAACACGCCGACGGCGACCAATACCCCAACCGAGACGCCGACGGAGACATCGACGCCGACGGAGACGCCGACGGCCACCAACACTCCGACGGAGACGCCGACGGCCACCAACACTCCGACGGAGACACCGACGGCCACCAACACTCCGACGGAGACACCGACGGCCACCAACACTCCGACCGACACGCCAACCGCGACATCAACGCCGACGGACACGCCGACGGCGACCAACACTCCAACCAACACACCTACCGAAACGCCGACGGCGACCAACACGGCAACCGACACGCCGACGTCAACTCCCACCAGTACGCCGACGTCGACGGCGACCCACACCGCTTCGTCGACTCCGACCGACACCGCGACGCCGGAACCGACCGCCACCAACACTCCGGAGGCGACGGCTACCAACACCACCGTCGTCGACCCGGATTGCGGCAATGGCATCCCGGAACCGGTCAACGGCGAGGAATGCGATGATGGCAATTCGATCAGCGGCGACGGCTGTGAGAACGACTGCCGCATCTCGGGCGCGTGCACGTACGTCGCACCGGGCACACCCGTCGAGCGTTTCGTCGGCGGCTGCGGCACGCCGAGCTTCGCGGCGATCCAGGACGCGGTCAGCGCGTCGGCCGCGGGCGACATCGTGTCGATCTGCCCGGGCCTCTACCTCGAGAGCGTGATCGTCGACCAGGAGGTGACGATACGCTCGACGGGCGGCGCCGCCCTGACGACGATTCAGGCCGACGGACCATTGGATCCGATCTTCGACGTCCGGCGCAGCGCCGTCACGATCGAGGACCTGACTCTGGCCAACAGCGACCGCGCCATCGCGGTCGACGACATCTGCCCGATCGGTTTCAGCACCTGTCCGACGTCGCAGGGGTCGAACCTCACCATCCACGACAACGTCGTGACCTCGAACCTCGACAGCGGCGTCGACATCCGGCGCAAGGTCGACTGTCTCTCGATCACCGACAATGAGGTGACCTTGAACGGAACCTCCGGGGTTACGGTGGCCGCCCAGGAGTTCTCCTCGGCGTTGGTGACGATCCGCGGCAACACGATCTCGCAGAACCCCACAGGGCTCGAGGTGTCCGCCGCGGGTCCGGTTCTGATGATCGCGCAGAATACGATCGAGAACGCGAGCCTCTACGGCGTGCTGCTCGGCAACATCACGGGCGGATCGTCCAGCGAGTATCTGATGGAGAACCAGATCCGCGACAACGCCACCGGAATCCAGGTGGAGGCCGGCGGGGCGCCGGTGCGCATCGTGCAGAACAACATCACCGGGAACACCATCGGCATGCGCAACGTCGCACCGGTCGGGTTGGTCGATGCCACGCTGAACTGGTGGGGATCGATGGCCGGCCCCTTCCACGCGACCGAACGCCCGCAGGGACTCGGGGACCCGGTCGTCGACGACACCGCGTTCGACTCGGCGTACGTCGAGTTCCTATGTGGTCCCGCGCCCGGCGGCTTCCCGAGCGTTGCCGGTATCTGTGCGATCGACCCCGACGACCAGATCGAGTTCATCGGCTTCGGCCACAGCCCGGACATCTCGCGCACCGGGCGCTACATCGCCTTCATCTCGGAAGAGGACGTCAACGGCGACGACCGGGTCTCGGTCGACAACGCCGACGGCAGCGAGGAGGCGTTCCTTTTCAACCGCAAACCGGTCCGCCGCCCCGGAGCATACTGTCTGGGCGGCACCAGCCCGGGCGCGTCCTGCTCGACGCAGCGCGACTGCCCGGCGGACATCGACGCCGATCCGATCATCACGGAAGGCTCGTGCGTCTTGATTTCGCAGATCTCGCACGACCCGTCGGGCGAGGCCACCAGCAAGACGCCGCGGATCAACCAACGCGGCGACGTGGTATTCGCGACCAACGCCAACCTCACCGGCGGCAACCCCGACCTATCGTTCGAAGCGGTGATGTTCAGCCATCGCGTACTGCGACGCGGCAACACGTCGGATCCCAATCTCATCCTCTCGGAAATCTCCGTCGGCACCAACCCACAGGATTCCGAGGCGCCGCAGGCGGCGAGGTCGCCGCGCTACACGATGCTCGAATCGATGGCGAACCTGGTGGGTACCAACCTAGACGGCAACCGCGAGATCTTCCTCTACGACGCGAAGAAGCGCCGGTACACGCAGATCACCGACACCGCCGGCCTCGAGAACCGGCGGCCGTCGACGCAATCCGGCCGGCAGGTGCTGTTCGATTCGACTGCGAACTTCACCGGGCAGAACCCGGACGGCAACCGTGAGATCTTCTACGCGTTCCGCCGCGGCGGCCGCTGGCGGGTCGAGCAGAAGACCAACACGCTGCCTCCGGTGGCGAACCATGCCGGCGCCTCGGTCCGGCGCGGCAAATGGATCGTCTTCAGCTCGGACGGCAACATCACCAACGAGAACACCGACGGCAACCGCGAGATCTTCCTCCTGGTGAAGGGACGGTTCCACCAGGTGTCCCGCACGACGGTCGGGGAGAACGTGAACCCGGTGATCAATCCGCGCGCGCGCTTCGTGGCCTTCGAGTCGACCGCCGACGCGGACGGCGCCGGCGCGACTGCCACCAACCGCCGTATCTTCTTCCACGACGTCAAGCGTCAGACGACGAAGGCGATCTCGCGCTCGTTCTTCGGGTCGAACCAGCACCCGCGCATCTCACAAGGACGGTACGTGGTCTGGGATTCGACGGCGAATCTCACGGGATCGAACCCGGGCGGAAAGAGCGTCGTGTACGCCTACAACCGGCGCCGCGACAACTGAGTTCGACAGGCGAAACACGCACCGGCGGTGGCTCATTCATCGCCGGTGCGTTCGTCCGCGGTCGCCGTCGAATCGACCGACCCGCGATGCGACGGACTGCGCTCCGCCGCGCCCGCGATCCCTCACGTCGTCCGTGACGGCGACGAGCGCGGCCGGGGAATCTAGCCATCCTGGCCCGGATGTGTCATGGGCGAAGTGGGAGTGGCTTCGATACCGATGGACGCAATCGGCAACAAATTCACGGCGCGGCCGACCTCGAGCGGAGACGGCGGACTGGCCCTCGAATCAACGCCGGTCGTCGATGAACACGCGCAGGCACAGACGCTGATCGCCGGCGAGAACCGCCTCTTCGAGAGGATCGCCCGGGGCGAACCTCTCCCGGGCATCCTCGACGGGCTCTGCCGACTGGTCGAAGAGGTTTCCCCCGGCGCCCTGGCGGCGATCCTCCTGCTCGATCACGAAGACAATCGCCTGCGGCACGCCGCCGCCCCGAGCCTGCCGAAGGGGTACGTCGAGGCCCTCGACGGAATCGAGCCCGGCCCTGCCGTCGGCGCCTGCGGAACCGCGGCGTATCGGAATGAGGCGGTGATCAGCGCCGACATCGCGACCGATCCCCTCTGGGAGGGCTTTCGCCACATCCCTACCGCCTATGGGCTGCGCGCGTGTTGGTCGACGCCGATTCGCTCGTGCGACGGCGCCGTGCTCGGCACCTTCGCCATCTTGTTTCGCCAACCGCACCAACCGACGGCGCGCCATTACGAGCTCATCGAGCAGATTACGCACGTCGCCAGCATCGCCATCGACCGCACCCGCACGCCGGACGCCCTACGGCAACACGAGCAGGAGTTCCGCCAGATGGTGGACCTCGTGCCCGAGCTGATCGTCGTCGTCGCGCCCAATGGCCGCCGCCTAAACGCCAATCGCGCGACGCTCGAGTTCCTCGGCGTCTCTCTCGAGGAGTTTCAGCGGCAGGACGACTCGGTGAGATCGCTTCTGATCCACCCCGACGACATCGACGCGATCCGCAAGGGGTTTCAACAGGGCTCGGTCGACGTGCCGATCGAAACCGAAGCGCGGATACGCGGCAAAGACGGGCGCTACCGCTGGTTCCTGACGCGTTACAACCCGTTGCGCGACACGTCCGGCCAGGTCCTCCGGTGGTATGCGAGCGCCGTCGAGATCGAGGATCGCAAGCAACAGGAGGAGAGGGTCCAGAACGAAAACCTCGCGTTGCGCGAGGAGATCGATAAGACCTCGATGTTCGAGGAAGTGGTCGGCGCCTCCCCCACGCTGCACGCGGTGCTGGCGCGGGTGTCGAAAGTCGCTCCCACCGACTCGACCGTCCTTCTCACCGGCGAGACCGGAACCGGCAAGGAGCTGATCGCCCGCGCCATTCACAAGCGTTCGGCACGCGCGGCGCGCGCCTTCGTCAGCGTCAACTGTGCGGCGATCCCCCAGGGGCTCATCGCCTCGGAACTGTTCGGCCACGAGAAGGGTGCGTTCACCGGCGCCCTGCAGTCCCGGCTCGGCCGCTTCGAGCTCGCCGCCGGCGGCACGCTGTTTCTCGATGAAATCGGCGAGCTGCCGGCCGAAACGCAGGTCGCGCTACTGCGCGTTCTGCAAGAGCGCGAGTTCGAACGCGTCGGCGGCAACCGTTCGATCGCGGCCGACGTGCGGGTCATCGCCGCGACCAACCGCAACCTCGAGGCGGCGATCGCCGCCGGGGAGTTTCGCAGCGACCTGTTCTACCGGTTGAGCGTCTTCCCCATCGAACTGCCGCCTCTGCGCGCGCGGCGCGACGACATTCCGATGTTGGTCGAGTACTTCATCGACCGCTATGCCGGAAACATCGGCAAGCGCATCCGCACGGTCAACAGGGACAGCATGGAGCTACTCCAGTCCTACCGCTGGCCGGGAAACATCCGCGAACTGCAGAACGTCATCGAGCGATCGGTCATCCTATGTGAGGGCGACACCTTCGCCGTCGACGAGAGCTGGCTGCCGATCGACGAATCGCGGGTGGTGGCGGACGCACCGGGGCAACCGCTCTCGGCGGTCCTGACGTCGCAGCAGAACGCGATGATCGAGGCCGCCCTCACCGAATCGCGCGGCGTCGTGTCCGGTCCGACCGGCGCGGCGGCCAGGCTCGGCATGCGGCCGTCGACCCTGGAATCGCGGATTCGCTCGCTCAAGATCGACAAGCACCGGTTCAAGAGCGTCTGACGTGCGCGGCGGCGCGTACGAACTACTCGCCGGCGATCAGGTGCGACACGATCGGTCCCTCCGAGCCGACGTGGAAGCGCCGGACGCGCTGGAGAATCGCTCGATCGGCGACGGTCGTGCGCTCGTGCTGGCGGAGGTGCTCGATCCACGAATCGACGAGGAACGACTCGACGTAACGGGTCGGGTCGGCGGCGTCGACGAACAGTCCCCACAACAGCGCACCGTCGCGCTCGCGGATGACGCGCACGTCGTCCATCGCCAGAGCAAAATCGCGCGCCCGCTCCGGGTCGATGCGATAGTCCAGGGTGACCAACACCGGGCCGCGGTCGAAGCCGATCGAGCCGACGACCCGCGGCGCCGGCCAATGGACGTCAGGGGCGAGATCCGCCCCTTCGCCGCCGGCCACGGGAAACCTCCGGCGCATGGCCAGACCCGCCACCATGAGCGTCCCGGCGCCCGCCATCGCGTTCGCAATGCCGATGCGACCTGCCAGCCAACCCCAACCGGCGCTTCCGGCACTCATCGCTCCGAAGAAGATCACAAGGTAGGCGGCGATGGCGCGAGCGCGCACCCAAGCGGGCACGGACGTCTGCGCCGTGACGTTGAGAATGGACAGGAACAACAACCATGCCGCGCCGCCCGCGAAGGTCGCGACACAACCGATGGCGAGCACGGGTGCGTGGGCGATGGCGGCCGTGACGATCGCGAAGGTGATCGTCGAAACCGCGAGGAGCGTCTCGACGGCGAAATTGGCCCGAAGCCGCGGCAGTGCCAGAGCCGCGCTGATGGCGCCGAGGCCGAAGGCGCCGAGCAATGTGCCGTAGCCGGCGGGGCCGCTCCCCAACTCGACGCGCGCGATGAGCGGGAGCAAAGCCCACAGCGCGCTGCCACAGAGAACGAACGCGCCGCTCCGCGCAACCACCGCCTGGAATGCGGGCGCCCTGCGCACGTACCGAAATCCGCTGCGAATCGCGCCGAACAGCCTCTCCGGCGGCAGCGCTCGTTCCGCCGGCTCCCGACGCCAGCGGTAGAGAGCGCCGATGACCGCGAGGAACGAGAGGGAGTTCAACGCGAACACCGCCGCCGGGCCGAATCCCGCGACGATGAAGCCGCCGATCGCCGGGCCGACGGAGCGCGCGACGTTGACCGCGACGCCATTCAACGCCAGCGCCTCGGCGAGATATCGTCGCGCGACCAGGTCGGGGACGACCGCCTGCCACGCCGGCGCGTTCATGGCGGCACCAACGGCCAGCGCGAACGTGCCTGCCAGTAGTCGCGACGGAGTCACCTCGCCGGCGAGGGCCATCCCGGCAAGAGCGGCCGCGGCGATCAACATCCACGTCTGCGCCGCGATCAGCAGGCGTCGCCGATCGACGATATCCGCCAGCGCGCCGGCAGGCAGGGCGAACAGAAACATCGGCAAACTGGTCGCCGCCTGCACCAGCGCAACCATCAGCGGCTCGGGCGCCATGGTCGTCATCAGCCAACCGGCGCTGACGTCGTGCATCCAGGTGCCGATGTTCGACACCAGGGTCGCGATCCAGATCGTCCGAAACGCGCCGTCGCGCAGCGGCGCCCACAAGGAACCGGGCTTCAGGTCGGCCATGGACTCAACGCGATCTCGACGACCCTGCCGAACACGCCACGCCAGGTCTGGCGGCAAGCTGCGTCGAGATCATCGCGGCACCGGATTGCGATCGCTGCATGGCGGGCACTATAGGGGACGTCGAGACGGCGACAAGTCGGTTGGGATTCGTGACCTCTCGTGAATTCGCGAAAACTCGCGACTGAGATCCCCCCCCTGCCGGCTGGCGGTCGGCTCGTGTTGGAGTGCAGGCTTCGGGAATCAGGGGCACACGCCTTGCGTACGACCGGAATGCAGAATCGGGCGGCCACCGGGGATCGTCAGGCCGCGCTTCCACCAGGCGCGGACGAGGAGTCGTTGATGAAGGATCGGGATGTCGAACCGGGGCGCGCGCTTCGCAAAGTAGTCCGCTCTCTGGCGCTGTCGGCGATCGCACTCACCGCGTCCTGCGCACCACCGATCCAGAGCGCGCCGCCGCCACCGCCCAAGGTTGATGTCGTTCGCCCCATCCCGCGCGACGTCACGGAATGGGACGAGTACACCGCCCGCATCGAAGCGGTGGAGTCGGTCGAGGTTCGACCCCGCGTCAGCGGCTATCTGGAATCGATCCACTTCACCGACGGCGCCATGGTCGCGGAGGGAGATCTGCTCTTTCGCATCGATCCGCGCCCGTACGCGGCGGCGCTCCGCCACGCCGAGGCGAACCACGCACTGGCGCAATCTCGCCTGGCGTTGGCCAAGAAGAACCTCGTGCGCGGAGCCGATTTGATCCGCAGCGACGCCATCTCGCGCGAAGAAGCGGACACGCGCGAATCCAGCGTGAAGCAGAGCGAAGCCTCGGTGCAGGAATCGGAGGCGGCGGTCGATGCGGCGCGGCTCGACGTCGAGTTCACCGAGATCACGGCTCCGATCAGCGGACGCATCAGCCGCAAACTCGTGACCGAGGGCAACCTGGTCAACGGCGGCACCGGCACCGGCGGGACGTTGCTGACGACGATCGTCTCCCTCGACCCCATCTACGCCTACTTCGAAGCCGACGAGCGATCGTTCCTCAAGTACGTCCAGCTGGCGCGCACCGGCCAACGACCCAGCTCGCGAGAGTTCCGCCATCCCGTTTGGATCGGGCTGGCCGACGAGGAGGGATTCCCGCGCGAAGGCCGGATGGACTTCGTCGACAACCAACTCGACCGCGGCACCGGCACCATGGTCGGTCGCGCCGTCTTCCCGAATCCGGATCTCGTCCTGTCACCCGGCCTGTTCGCCCGCCTGCGCTTCCCCGGCAGCGGCGTCTACTCCGCCCTACTGATTCCCGACGCGGCGATCGGCAACGACCAGTCGCGCAAGATCGTTTTCGTGGTCGATGCCGACGACACGGTCCAATATCGGGCCGTCGAGACCGGGCCGCTCGTCGACGGCCTACGCGTCGTGCGGTCAGGTATCACCGCCGACGACTGGGTCATCGTCGGAGGAACGCAGCGGGCGCGGCCAGGACTCGTCGTCGATCCACAGCGTCAGGACCCGCCGGTCGCCACCGCGGTCCCGGCGGCGCCGGCGGCTGAAACGCGATGAGCATCTCCCACTTCTTCATCGACCGGCCGATCTTCGCCGCGGTCCTGTCGATCCTGACGATCATCCTCGGCGCCATCGCCTACCGGTCCCTGCCCGTCTCGCAGTACCCCGACGTCGTTCCACCGACGATCGTCGTGCAGGCATTCTACCCGGGCGCCCCGCCCGAGGTCATCGCCGACACGGTGGCGACGCCGATCGAGCAGGAGGTGAACGGCGTCGAAGACATGCTCTACATGTCTTCGCAGTGCACGGCGTCCGGCAGCATGACGTTGACCATCACGTTTCGCCTCGGCACGAACCTCGACAAGGCGCAGGTGCTGGTACAGAACCGCGTCGCCATCGCCGAGCCGCGGCTGCCGGAGGACGTACGTCGCATCGGCGTGACCACGCTCAAGTCCTCGCCCGATCTGCTGATGGTCGTCCACGTACTCTCTCCGACCAAGGAGTTTGACCAGCTCTACATCGGCAACTTCGCTCTGATCCAGATTCGCGACGTGTTGCGGCGCCTCGACGGCGTCGGCGACGTCAACCTGTTCGGGTTGCGCGAGTACAGCATGCGCGTCTGGCTCGATCCGGCCAGACTGGAGAGTCGCAACCTCGCCAGCAGCGACATCGTCGCCGCTCTGCGGTCGCAGAACATCCAAGTCGCCTCCGGCGTCATCGGCCAGGCGCCGGTGCCAGCAGGCCACGCCTTCGAGTTCCCGGTGACGACCCTCGGCCGACTGCACGAGCCGGAAGAGTTCGGCGGCATCGTCGTCAAAACCGCCCCCGACGGCCGCATCACGCGCATTCGCGACGTCGCACGCATCGAGCTGGGAGCGCGCGACTACGGCACCAACAGCTACCTCAACAGCGAACCCGCGGTCGCGATGGCGATCGCGCAACGCCCTGGCTCGAACGCGGTCGCGACCGCCGACGCCGTCGAACGCACCATGGAGGAGCTGTCGCGAAACTTTCCCAAAGGACTCGAGTTCCGCATCGTCTACAACTCGACGATCTTCGTCCGCGAGTCGATCACAGCCGTGATCCACACCCTGTTCGAAGCTGTCGTGCTGGTCGTTCTCGTCGTCCTGGTGTTTCTCCAGTCGTGGCGCGCCACCCTGATCCCGCTGTTGGCGATACCCGTGTCCCTGGTCGGGACCTTCGCCGCCATGGCGGCGTTCGGATTCTCGCTGAACATGCTTTCGTTGTTCGGCCTCGTACTCGCCATCGGCATCGTCGTCGACGATGCCATCGTCGTCGTCGAGAACGTCGAACGCCACATGGCACTCGGTCTTTCGCCGCGCGACGCGGCCCGCAAAGCGATGGACGAGGTGACCGGCGCCGTCATCGCCATCGCCTTCGGGCTCTCGGCGGTTTTCATTCCGACCGCCTTCGTCAGCGGCATCGCCGGGCAGTTCTACCGGCAGTTCGCTCTGACCATCGCCGTCGCGACCCTGTTGTCCGCCTTCAACTCCCTGACCTTGAGCCCCGCGTTGTGCGCGTTGCTGTTGAAACCGCACGACGCGCGAGCCGATTGGTTCACTCGCCTGTGGGACAGGGTCCTCGGCAGGTTCTTCCGGCTGTTCAACCGCGGCTTCGACTCGATGACCACCGCCTACGGATCCGCCGTCGGCTGGCTGACGCGGCGGAGTCTCGTGGCGGTCGTCGTCTACGCGCTGCTCCTGGGACTGACGGGCTTCGGGTTCTGGAAGATTCCGACCGGCTTCATTCCAGCGCAGGACATGGGATACCTCATCGTCGCCATCCAGCTCCCCGACGGCGCGTCGCTCGAGCGCGCCGACGCCGTCGTGCGGCGTGCGAGCGACATCGTTCTCGCCACCCCCGGAATCGATTACGCTGTTGCGTTCGCCGGATTCTCGGGAGCGACGCGCGCCGCCAGCTCCAACGCCGGCGCGATCTTCGTCGGACCGAAGCCGTTCCAAGATCGTGTGGACGGGCCGACGGCTCCGCAGTTGATCGCCACGCTTCAAGAACGACTGTCCGCGATCACCACCGCCGACATCTTCGTCATCTCACCGCCTCCGGTACAGGGATTGGGAACGTCGGGTGGTTTCAAGCTGCTCGTGCAGGACCGCGCCGCGCGCGGCTCCCGCGCGCTGCAGGAGGCGACCGACGAGCTCGTGCACGCCGCGCGGGCCGACGCCGACGTGGCGGGTGTCTTCACGACGTTCCGCGCCGGGACTCCCCTCCTCTTTGCCGAGGTGGATCGCGTCAAGGCGCAGAAGCTGCACGTTCCGATGGAGGCCCTGTTCGACACGCTCCAGGTCTACCTCGGCTCGGCCTACGCCAACGACTTCAATCGTTTCGGTCGCACCTTCCAGGTGCGCGCTCAAGCCGAGGGCGAGTTCCGCGCCGAGCCCGAGCACGTGCTGCGACTGAAGACCCGCAACGACCGCGGTGAGATGGTGCCGCTCGGCTCGGTGGTCGACCTGCAGTGGCGCAGCGGTCCCGATCGGGTCGTTCGCTACAACATGTTTCCCGCCGCCGAGGTCAACGGCAACGCCGCGCCCGGCGGCAGCCAGGGCACCGCCATGAACCGGATGGAGGACATCGCCGCCGCGACGCTGCCGTTCGGGATGCAGCTGGCGTGGACCGACCTGGCCTACCAGGCAAAGCTCGCGGGCAACACGGCGCTCTTCCTCTTCCCGCTTTGCGTGCTGTTCGTATTTCTCGTTCACGCCGCCGAGTACGAGAGCTGGTCGCTGCCCCTGGCCATCATCCTCATCGCCCCGATGTGCCTGCCGTTCGCGCTGCTCGGCACCGCCGCCCGCGGTATGGACAACAACCTGATCACACAGATCGGATTCATCGTGTTGATCGGGTTGGCGGCGAAGAACGCCGTACTGATCGTCGAGTTCGCCAAACAGCTCCAGGAGGAGGGCCGCGATCGATACGCCGCCGCGGTCGAAGCGTGCCGGCTGCGCTTGCGCCCGATCTTGATGACCTCGTTCGCTTTCATCCTCGGGGTGTTGCCGTTGGCACGCGCCACCGGCGCCGGAGCCGAAATGCGCCAGGCGCTGGGCACGGCGGTGTTCTGGGGAATGCTCGGCGTCACGACACTGGGGATCTTCCTCACGCCGGTGTTCTACGTCTTGCTGAGTCGGTCGCACGACGGGTCCCCGCCGTCCGAATAGGCGGCGCGCCGGGCCAGCGAAGGCGGCATCCAGCCGGCCCCCCACTCGTCATGCCGGCGAAAGCCGGCATCCAGGCGGGGGACAACGGCTCTGGATGCCGGCTTTCGCCGGCATGACGTCTCAGCGGCTCAGGCGAGGTCGAACAACAGCAACTCCGAGGCGTCGTCGGCGGTGATCCGCACGACCGTTTCGCCGGTGATCGCCGCGCCGTCGCCGCTCGCGAGGCTCTCGTCGTTGGCGGTGACGGCGCCGCTCGCGACCTGCAGCCAGACGTGACGCCCGGCGGCGAGCGCGTGTTCCACGGTCGCGCCACGCGCGAGAAACGACAGGTAGAGATCCGCGTCCTGATGGATCGTGACCGAGCCTTCTCGACCGCCGCGGGACGCGGCGAGGCACAGCCGGTCGCGGCGGTCCGCCTCCGGGAAGGCGCGCTGCTCATACGACGGCGTGATGCCGGTGCGTTCCGGCAAAATCCAGATCTGCAGGAGGTGCACGGGCTCCGACGCGGAGTGATTGAACTCGCTGTGAGAAACCCCGGTGCCGGCGCTCATCCGCTGCACCTCGCCGGGGCGGATGATCGAACTCGTCCCCATACTGTCGCGGTGTTCGAGCCCGCCCTCGAGGACGTAGGTGACGATTTCCATGTCGCGGTGCGAGTGCGTGGCGAAGCCACGCGCCGGTTGCACGCGGTCCTCGTTGATGACGCGCAGGGTGCGGAATCCCATGTGGCGCGCGTCGTGGTAGTCGCCGAACGAAAACGTGTGGCGGCTGTCGAGCCACCCATGCCGTGCATGGCCGCGCTCATCGCTTCTGCGTATGGCGATCATCTCAACTCCTCGAATCGGGTCATTAGTCCCAAGAGACAAAAACACTCACCACAGAGACACGGAGACCACAGAGAGGATACCGATAGAACCCGGGACTAAGCATCGACATCGCCCCTCACCGGGGATGAGGTTCGCAACCGTGTGGGCGAATCTCTCAGAATCACTCGATCTCTGTGTCCTCCGTGCCTCCGTGGTGAATTTGATTTTTTTCTTTGAGGTTAAGGGTGCTCCTGTCGATCCACTCGCGAATGTACGCGGGGCAGTTGCGCAGCGCGATCCCGGCGCCGCGCCAGCGGGTGAGACACGGAACCGCGTCGCGGTCGACGAGCCGGACATCGAATAGATCCACGACGATCGCGAGAGTCTCCGCCGCAAAGGCATCTTCGAGTTCCGCCGCGTGGGCGACCTCGATTCGGCCCGTCAGCGTGTACACGACGGCATCGGGTTCCGTCGACCGCACGATCTTCAACATCGGCGACGCTCCTGACGAATCACTCCTCCAGGAACGCGAGCAGGTCCGCGTTGACCTCGTCCTTCTGGGTCGCGCAGATACCGTGCGAGCCACCCTGGTAGATCTTCAGTTTCGCGCCGGGGACGAGTTCGGCCGAGCGCAGCGCGGAAGCGCCGATCGGCACGATCTGGTCGTCGTCGCCGTGGAGGATCAGGGTCGGCACGTCGAACGCGCCCAGGTCCTCGGTGAAGTCGGTCTCCGAGAACGCCTTGATGCAATCGTGGACCGGCTTGAAACCCGCCACCATGCCCTGCAGCCAGAACGAATCCCGCATCCCATCCGAGAGCTGCGCGCCCGGACGGTTGGCGCCGTAGAACGGCGTCGGCAGGTCCTTGAAGAACTGCGAGCGGTCGGCGAGGACCTTGGCCCGAATGTCGTCGAACACTTCCATCGGCAGACCACCCGGGTTGGCGGCGGTCTTCAACATCAGCGGTGGCACCGCGCCGATGAGCACCGCTTTGGCCACCCGCCCGGTGCCGTGGCGACCGATGTAGCGCGCCACCTCGCCGCCGCCCGTCGAGTGGCCGACGTGAACGGCGTCGCGCAAATCGAGCGCCGCCGTGAGGGCGGCCAGGTCGTCAGCGTAGGTGTCCATGTCGTTGCCGCCCCACGGCTGGCTAGAACGCCCGTGGCCACGGCGGTCGTGCGCGATGCAGCGATAGCCATGCGACGCCAGGAACACCATCTGGTCGTCCCAGGCGTCCGCACTGAGCGGCCAGCCATGGCTGAACACCACCGGCTGACCTTCGCCCCAATCCTTGAAGTAGATCTCCGTCCCGTCGTCAGTCGTGATCCTGCCCATGCACTCGACCTCCATTCCCGGTGACTCGTAGTTACGCGAGATGCGTGCCAACATTCCGTCCAGTGCCGGGCTCGCTTCGCCGGACGCACCCCTCTGCAGGCCTCTCGCGAGGCCTCACGAATTCGCGAAAACTCGTTACTTGCGCGCGGATCTCGCGCTGGAGTCAGGTGGCAAAGCCGCCGTCGATGGTCAGGCACGCGCCGGTGACGAACGCGGCTTCCGGGCCCGCGAGATAGGCCACCATCGCCGCGATCTCGTCGACGTGACCGTACCGCTGGATCGACATGAGGCTCTTCAGACTCTCGGCGAAGGGCCCTTCCGCCGGATTCATGTCCGTCTCGACCGGGCCCGGCTGCACGCAGTTGACCGTGATCCGCCGCGGACCGAGGTCGCGCGCCATGCCGCGCGTCAGTCCGGCCACCGCCGCCTTGGTCATGGCGTAGACGGCACCGCCCTGGAACGGCATGCGGTCGGCGTTGACGCTGCCGATCGTGATGATGCGGCCGCCGTCGGGCATGTGGCGCGCCGCTTCCTGGGCGGCGACGAAGACGGCGCGGACGTTAACGGCCACCGAGCGATCGAACTCCTCGAGTGTGAACTGCTCGATCGGCGCGACCACTGCGATGCCGGCGTTGTTGACCAGAACATCCATGCCGCCGAGACCGCGCACGGTCTCGGCCACTGCCATTCGCACCGCGTCGGCATCCGTATTGTCGGCGCGGATCGACAGCGAGCGGCCACCCGCCGATTCGATGGCACGCACCACGTTGTCGGCGGCCTGTTGGCCGGCGCCGTAGGTGAGGGCGACCGCCGCTCCGTCCGCGGCGAGCCGGCGGGCGATCGCCGCGCCGATACCGCGCGACCCGCCGGTGACGAGAGCGACTTTGCCGGCGAGTGATTTCGTGTCGGTGCTCATGCGTGTCGACTCCTTAGGCTGGCTGTCTCGCAATCAGCCAGACCCATGCCAACCCTCCAATCGGTCTACCGCCAGTAACGGCGACTCCGAGATCGCGAACCCATTCGCGATCCCCTACGAATTCGCGAAAACTCGCAACACGTCCGTCGATCACCGTCGGAGAACGCGGCTCGGCAGGAGCCTCGCCCTCCTGGTCGGAGACGCGTTGGCGACGAACGATCCCGGGCCCCGCCCGCACTCAACTGAAAACTGAACACTGAAAACTGAAAACTGCCCCCACCCCGGTTGCAACGAGATCCTCCTCTGCTAGGGTCCAAAATCAAGACCAATTCAGTCTCAATTCCCAAGCATCTGAAAACGAAGTGGATTCCCTATGATCAAGATCGGGCGGCTGACCGACTACGGCATCGTGTTGATGAGTTACATGGCGTCACACCGCGGCCGGGCGCACAACGCTGCGGAGATGGCGGAGGAAGCCCACCTGCCGGTGCCGACGGTCAGCAAGTTGCTGCGCGAGCTGGCCCGCGGCGGACTGTTGGCCTCGCAGCGCGGAGTCCACGGCGGCTACGTCCTGGCCCGCGACCCGCAACAGATCTCCGTGGCCCAGATCATCACCGCCCTGGAGGGCCCGATCGCGCTGACCGCTTGCAGCGGCGGTGACGCCGATCCCGACTGCGAACATGAATCTCTCTGTCCCGTCCGGGGTCACTGGACCCGCATCAACCGCGCCATCCGCACCGCGCTGGAGGGAGTCACTCTCGCCGAGATGGCGAGTCCGCCCGGCCCCGACTTCATGACGACCTCGCGCCCACCGGCCGCGGCGCCACAACGACTGACCACCGTAGCGCAGGAGAGCTGAACCATGGCGAACACCGCGATCGAAGATCTGATCGACCGGGAGTACGAACACGGCTTCGTCACTGATCTCGAAGCTGATTCGATTCCCGCGGGGCTCAACGAAGACGTCGTCCGTGTGATCTCGGCCAAGAAGAACGAGCCGCAGTTCATGCTGGATTGGCGGCTCAAGGCGTTCCGCCATTGGCAGACGATGCCTGAGTCGAAGTGGCAGAACGTCCACTACCCGCCGATCGACTACCAGAGCATCGTCTACTACTCCGCGCCGAAGTCGAAATCCGACGGACCGAAGAGCCTCGACGAGGTCGATCCCGAACTGCTGGCGACCTACGAGAAATTGGGCATCCCGCTGCACGAGCGCTCACGTCTCGCCGGCGTCGCCGTCGACGCGGTGTTCGACAGCGTCTCCGTCGCGACGACCTTCAAGAGCAAGCTGGCGGAGGTGGGAATCATCTTCGGGTCGTTCTCCGAAGCGGTGCACGAGCACCCCGAGCTGGTGCAGAAGTACCTCGGCTCGGTCGTTCCGTACACCGACAACTTCTTCGCCGCGCTCAACTCGGCCGTGTTCAGCGACGGCTCGTTTTGCTTCATCCCCAAGGGCGTCCGCTCGCCGATGGAGCTGTCGACGTACTTTCGCATCAACGCCGCCAACACCGGCCAGTTCGAGCGCACATTGATCGTCGCCGAAGAGGGAGCCCACGTCAGCTACCTCGAAGGCTGCACGGCACCGATGCGCGACGAGAACCAGTTGCACGCCGCCGTGGTCGAACTGGTGGCCCTGGACGGCGCCGAGATCAAGTACTCCACCGTGCAGAACTGGTACCCCGGCGACAAGAACGGTGTCGGCGGCATCTACAACTTCGTCACCAAGCGCGGCCTGTGCCAGCGCGGCGCGAAGATCTCGTGGACACAGGTGGAGACGGGCTCGGCGATCACCTGGAAGTACCCGAGCGTCATCCTGCGCGGCGACAACTCGATCGGCGAGTTCTACTCGGTGGCTCTCACCAACAATCGGCAACAGGCCGACACCGGCACCAAGATGATCCACATCGGCAAGAACACCAAGAGCACGATTCTGTCGAAGGGCATCTCCGCCGGGCACGGACAGAACTCGTACCGCGGTCTGGTGAAAGTGATGAAGGGCGCCGACGGCGCGCGCAACTTCACACAGTGCGACTCGCTGCTGATCGGCGACAAGTGCGGCGCGCACACGTTTCCGTACATGGAAGTGCGCAACCCGACCGCCCAGGTCGAGCACGAGGCCACCACGGCGAAGATCAGCGAGGACCAGCTCTTCTACTGCCAGCAGCGCGGACTCTCCGCCGAGGACGCCGTGTCGCTGATCGTCAGCGGCTTCTGCAAAGAGGTGTTCAAGGAGCTGCCGATGGAGTTCGCGGTGGAAGCGACGAAGCTGCTGGGCGTGAGCCTCGAGGGCAGCGTTGGATGAGCAGGGGTCAGGGGCCAGGGGTCAGGGGTCAGGGTCGGATGGAGAGAACATTTAGATGACGATGGGTACACCGATACTCGAGATTGACGATTTGCATGCCACGGTTGAGGGCACGCCTATTCTTCGCGGGATCAGCTTGACGATTCGCGCGGGGGAAGTGCACGCGATCATGGGGCCGAACGGGTCGGGCAAGAGCACCTTGGCCAACGTCCTCGCGGGGCGCTCGGACTATGAGATCACCAAGGGAACCGTGCGCTACCGCGGCGCCGACCTGCTGGCGATGTCACCGGAAATCCGCGCCCGCGAGGGCGTGTTCCTCGCGTTTCAGTACCCGGTGGAAATTCCCGGGGTCAGCAAC
>Ga0307505_10000527_pt1 | contig 41565 bp, 30 predicted proteins | sample 23_S_MG_FD_202183 | JGI IMG/M metagenome (GOLD analysis project Ga0307505, IMG submission 202183) | Soil microbial communities from Populus trichocarpa stands in riparian zone in the Pacific Northwest, United States - 23_S | ecosystem: Environmental > Terrestrial > Soil > Riparian zone > Trees...
GCACGAAACCGGCGCCGGCGTCTCGATAGACAAGCACCTCGGAGGGCAATCCCAGATGGGCACGGGTCACCGCGAGCGTATCGACAGCAAGTGCGACATCAATATTGACGATGCTTGTGTCGGAGTCGGGCAATATGATTTCCTGCCGCACCTGCGGATCGACGCTGTCGACAATCGATACACGACTGAGAGCGGTCAAGGGATGACGCGACGACAGCGAAGCAATCGCAAGGCGCGTCCCATCAACCGCGAGCGATTCGCCCATCCCCTGCCACATGGCAGGCGCAACTGGTGCCAATGGATCCCCCAGCGTCGCCAAAGCAAGATCGCCGACAGGGATCGGCCACAATGCTCCCGAACCGAGCGCCGCCTGCGCATAGCCCGGACTTCCCATCCACAAGGTGTCGCCGGCGATCGCCAGGGCAGCGCCGAAGCGCGCCGATTCCGGATCGCGTATGCCACCCGCGTAACCGGACTCGATCCAGTCTGCGCCAACTCGAGAGAATGCCTGCGCCCCTGCAAGAACGACATCGCCAGACATCGCAACAGGACCGACGGCGCTCGGAATGCTGAAGAACTCTTCCCAGGATTCGTCCACAGTGAGTGAGTAGGCGCGCAGGGAGCGATCGACGAAGCCGACGAAAAGCGTGCCATCGACCACATCGAATGTGTCGATGTCGGCGATCTGTTGATGCAGCGACCAGTTGCTGCCCGCGCGGCGATAGATCATCAGGCGACCCATGAACTTCGTGAAAAGCCATCCTCCATCCAGAGCAACCGCGGACTGGGAACCGCTCGTCGGCGTTGATGCTTCGACCTGCCACTGTCCGGGGGATTCCGGGACCAGGGTAAGGCACGAATGGGACAGGCAGACTGCAAGTCGTTCACCATCGGTAACACCGAGTCTTGGCCCAAGACCAATGGATTCCGGTGACGAGTACCCCGCCTCGATCCAAGCTCCCGAACTGCTCGATAGCCTGAAACTGTCGACGTGAGAGGTTCCCAGCCCACCGAACGAGGAGACAACGAGGAGGTCCCCTCGAATCGACACTCGCGACCCGAACACAGGAAACGCGGTTGGTGCAATCAAGGACTGCTCAAGTAACCAGGCGCCGCCTTGCGACTTCAGATAGATGTCGACCCTCCCGCCCCCCGCCGCACCAGGGAGTCCGACCGCGATGCGTTCGGGATCCGCGTCCACTTGGACATTCTCTCCATCCGCTGGTTGACCTTGCACGAGCAACTCAGGCGGCGCCCATCCGTCCGCAGTTCGCGTCCGCGTGAACACTCGATATCCGGTGGCTGCGCCGCCCTTGTACGCACTCACTGCAATGTCCCCGGCGACAGCGACGTTCAACAGCTGAATCTGCGGCGCCTCCGCACCAGGCGGCAACAGCACGCGCACGGGCCAAGCGACAGTCTGCGCAACCACGGATGGAACTCCGACCGCGATCGACATCGCCAGTCCAAGCGCCGCACGAACGAAGAAACCCCGTGTCAAGCCTGCACCTGCCCTATTCGTGCGCTCTGCAACGAACAACATGGCGGAATCCCCAACGATCCAAGTTGTGCCATCCTACCTTTTATCCACGAACCATTCACGAGTTGCCCGGAATCCGGCAACATCCAACGACTGTTCCATTCACGCAAGAAGGTTGCTGGCTGCGATGACATCCGGTGCCCGCTTGGAGGCAGAATCCCGACCTGCATTCGCACCCTCTGGAATCTTCATGTTCATCCGCTCGCTGCTACCCGGCTCACTTTTCGCATGCGCGTTGCTGAGCGCATGCGCATTGCCTGTACGCGATCAGGAACATCCGCCTGCCGGCACCCGCGCCACGCTCGCGATCCTCGAATCGACCGACGTGCACGCGAACGTGATGAGCTTCGACTACTACAAACTCGAGGACGACCCGTCGCTGGGATTCGAGCGGCTGGCGACGCTCGTGCGCGAGGCGCGGCGCGAGTACGAGAACACGCTGCTGTTCGATGCCGGCGACACGATCCAGGGCACCGCGCTGGCCGACTGGCAGGCGCGCGTGCAGCCGCTGCCATGCTCGGAAAAACTGGCCATGTACAAGGCCATGGATGCGCTCGGCTACGACGGTGGCACGATCGGCAACCACGAGTTCAACTATGGGCTGCCGTTCCTGGCCCAGGTCACGGACACGGCGATCAATGCCGATGGCGTGGCGGTGCGCGACTGCGCGGGTCCGGATTTCCCGCTCGTGCTGGCCAATGCGTTCAGCGCGCGCGATGGCGAACCGCTGTTTGCGCCGACCGCGATGCTCGAACGTCGGATCAAGGCGCGCACCCCCGACGGCAGCGTCGTCGAGGTTCCGATCCGCATCGGCATCATCGGCTTCACGCCGCCGCCGATCCTGGTATGGGACAAGTCGAATCTCGAAGGCAAGGTGACGGTCACCGGCCTCGTCGAGGCCGCCCGCACGTACGCGCCGCCATTGCGCGCGCGCGGTGCCGATATTGTCGTCGCGATCTCGCACGGCGGCCTGAATCCCGATGCCTACACGCCGGACATGGAGAACGCGAACTGGCACCTCGCCCAGGAGCCCTCGATCGACGTGCTGCTGCTCGGCCACTCGCACCAGCCGTTTCCCGACCCGGACAATCCGCGATCGCGATTCGCCGACATGCCCGGCGTCGACAACGCGCGCGGCCTCGTGCATGGCAAGCCTGCTGTGATGGCGGGTTTCTGGGGCAAGAGCCTCGGCGTGATCGAACTTGCGCTGGAGTGGAGCGAGGGCCGCTGGATTATTTCCGCCGAGCGCTCACGCTCCCACGTGCGCAGCATCCGTCGCGCCGACGGCAGTTTCGTCGAGCCCGATCCGGCGATTGCCGCGGCAATCCGCGACGAACACGCGGCCACGATCCGCTACGTCTCCGCACCGGTCGGCGACAGCGATTTCGCGATGACGAGCTACTTCGCCGCGGTCGGCGATGTCAGCGCGCTGCAGCCGGTCAACAGCGCGCAGCGCGCCTACGTCGAACACTACGTCCAGGCCAATCGTCCGGACCTTGTCGGCATTCCGGTCCTTTCGGCGCTGGCACCGTTCAAGCTCGGATTCGGCGGTGCGACCGATTTCACCGACATTGCCGCCGGACCACTGGCGATCCGCAATGCCGCCGATCTGTACCTGTATCCGAACACGATCGCGGCGGTGAAGACCGATGGCGCAGGGGTAAGGGACTGGCTCGAACGCTCCGCCGGATTTTTCAATCGGATCAACCCGAACGATCCGGCACCACAGGAACTCGTGAACCGGCGCTTTGCGAGCTACAACTTCGACGTCATCCAAGGCGACATCCGCTATGTCATCGACATCTCGCGGGCACCCGGCGAGCGCATCGTCGAGCTGAACTGGGCCGGCAGGCCGATCGATCCGAGCCAGGCATTCATCGTGGCGACCAACAACTACCGGGCCAGCGGCGGCGGTGGATTCCCCGGGGTGGACGGTCGGAGCACAGTCATAGATGCCCCCGACATGAACCGCCAGGTCCTGATCGACTGGATCCTGCAGCGCGGCAGCCTGCGCCGGGCTACAGATGCCAGTGATCGCTCGTGGCGCTTCGCCGCGCTGCAGACAGCCGGCCCGGTGACATTCCGCTCGGCAGCCGGAAAGCTCGCACTCGCCCATGCGGCGGGATTGACGCAAGTCCGCCCGATGTCCGAAGCCACAGACGGAATGGCGACATATGCGATCGATCTCGGCCCTGTCCCGGGTCAGCAACCTGCCGATTGAGCACATCCGGCCAAGGCCGGCCGGAATGACCGGCGGCACGCTTCCGACTCTCGCGCTGCTTCCACGATCGCCGGACTGGACCCGGCCGCTGTATCGGCCCGGGTCGCATCGCGGCAGAATGTCCGCCATGCCCGCACCGGTGCAGAAGCTGCCCGGGTCGCACATCCTCCGCAGACTGGAATCGCATGCGTCCGTCGTACCCCCTTCGAACAAGCTCCAGGTTCCCGCGCAACGCGCTCGCGACCGGCCTGGCTCTGGCCCTGGCTGGCGCAGCCGTACGTGTAAACGCGGTTGAGGTTCCGTTGTCCTGGCCGCTGGCCGGTGAGGATCGCGGCCCGACCACACCGTTGCGCGCCGCGATCGAAGCGATGCACATCGCGCGCGTACCCGTTTCGATTCCGCGCACGGGCACTGTGGCGGTCACGCGCTGCGATGATGACGGTGGCCCGGGCACGTTGCGCGATGCCGTCGAGAACGCGCTCAATGGCGACCTGGTCGACCTGACCGAGCTTGGCTGCAGCACGATCACGCTCGCCGGTGCGCTCGAAGTCGCAGTCAACGACTTGTGGCTGAGGGGCCCGTCAGGTGCGGGACTCGTGATCGATGGCGGCACCAACGATCGCGTGTTCTACAAGCCACTCGGTGGCACGCTGACGATCGAGAATCTCGTCATCGCCAACGGTCGCTTCGTCGCCGAGGGCACCGACGTCGGCTTTGGTGGCTGTATCGCCTCGGCCGGCCCGGTCAGGCTCGTCGGCAGCACGGTGCGCGACTGCTGGGCACAAGGCGTCGGCGCGTACGGCGGCGCCATACTGTCCGGCACGCTCACGATGAAGGGCAGCACGATTTCGGGCAGTACCGCGTTCGGCGACCACCCGACCAACGGTACTGCTGCGTATGGCGGCGGTGCATTCGCCTACGGCATCGACATGGTCGACAGCACGATCAGCGGCAATCGCGCGATCGGCACCCACAACGCGCCGCTCTCGCATTGGGAAATCGGCGGCGGCCTGTTCGTGGCCCGCAGCGGTGGCACGATCGAACGTTCGACGATCGACAACAACTACGCGATGCGCTTTGCCGGCGGACTCGCACAGGAAGACTTCCTTACCCTGCGCAACAGCACGATCTCGGGCAATGTTGCACGCGACGACGACGGCGGCGGACTGCGCGTCAAGCAGGTCACGAACGTGGCGATCCACAATTCAACGATCACAGCCAACTTCGCAGGTTCCTTCGGCGGCGGCATCTCGTTCGGTTTCCTGAGCGGATCGACCGGATTCACGAGTTCCATCATCAGCGGAAACGTCTCTGCGACGGACGCCGACATCGGCAATGCAACGCCGCTCGCCGTTCCCGGTTCGCACAACCTCATCGGCGCCATCGGCGCCGGCATCGCCATTCCCGTCGACAGCGTGCGCGACGATGCGCTATTGCTGCCGCTCGCCGCCAATGGCGGCCGCACGCGCACCCACGCGCTGGTCCACGCCAGCCCGGCGATCGACGCCGGGACCAACATGGATGGCTTGTCGACCGATCAGCGCAGCCTCGGCTTTGCCCGCGAGTTCAACGGCATCGCCGATATCGGCGCCTACGAATACCAGCCCGCACCTGCGGGACAGATCGAGGCGGTCGCGCTGCCGGGGTTGCGTACGGTCGCAACTGCGCTGCTGGCGATTCTGCTGGCTTGGCTCGGACTGACGAAAATGCGGCGGCGCACCTGAGGCTGGACGCGCGGCAGCGATTGCGGATTCCGGGTCAGCGCCAGCTGCGCGACCGTCGCATCTTCGCCAGCATGAACTTTCGCCCGAGTCAGCGCGGCTGAAACCGCTGGTCCGGATCGAAGCACCGAGGTTCGCGCCGCCGATACTTGCCATCGCGCAAAGCGCCCCCAGATGCAGGCGGTGTCCAGTCCCCCTGCCGAATCCGCCCGACCGCAACGCGCAAGTCTCGTCGATGCGTTCCGGCGCATGGCGCCGGAGCTGTGGAATTACCGCTGGCGCATCGGCATTGCGCTGGGCCTGCTCGTCATTGCCAAGCTCGCCAACATCGGCGTGCCGCTGGTGCTCAAGGATCTTGTCGACGCGCTCGATATCGATCCGCGCCCGCTCGTCGTCCCGCTGATCCTTCTGGTCGCCTACGGCGGCTTGCGCCTTTCCTCGACCGTGTTCCAGGAACTGCGTGGCGTGGTCTTCGCCCGCGTGCTGGCGCGCACCTCCCGACGCATCACGTTGCGCGTGTTCGAACATCTGCACGCATTGAGTCTGCGCTTTCACCTGAACCGGCGCACCGGCGGCGTGGCGCGTGACGTCGAGCGCGGCATGACCGCGGTATCGGACCTGCTCGACTGGACGATCTACACGATCCTGCCCACGCTGCTCGAGATCACGATCGTGTGCACGATCCTGGTCGTGCGCTACGACTGGGGTTTCGCCGTGATCACGCTGGGCACGATTGCCGCGTTCATCGGCTTCACGTTCTCGATCACCGAATGGCGGCTGCGCTACTACCGGGCCAAGAACGAGGCCGATACCCAGGCCAACGCCCACGCCGTGGATTCGCTGCTCAACTACGAGACGGTCAAGTACTTCGGCAACGAAATTCATGAGTTGCACCGCTACGACACAAGCCTCGTGCGCCACGAGGAGGCCACGGTCATGAGCCTGAAGACACTGGCCGTGCTCAATGTCGGCCAGGCCGGGATCGTCGCGATCGGGCTCACGCTGCTGCTGTGGCGCGCATCGAGCGGCGTCGTCGCCGGTACGATGACGCTCGGCGATCTGGTTCTCGTCAACGCGTTCCTGATCCAGCTCGCAATGCCCCTCAACTATCTCGGCATGGTCTATCGCGAGGTGAAGCAGGCACTGACCAACATCGAGCGCATGTTCAACCTGCTCGAAGAACCGCTGGACATCGCCGATCGGCCGGGCGCGCCGGAGCTGCTCGTGCGCGGCGCCGAAATCCGTTTCGAGCATGTCGGCTTCCACTACGACCGCGAACGCACGATCCTGCACGACGTCGATTTCCACATACCGGCCGGGCGCACGCTGGCCGTGGTCGGCACGACCGGCGCCGGCAAATCGACCCTGGCCCGATTGCTGTTCCGCTTCTACGACGTCAGCGAAGGGCGCATCACGATCGATGGCCAGGACATCCGCACCGTCGGCCAGGACTCGCTGCGCCGCGCGATCGGCATCGTTCCTCAGGACACCGTGCTGTTCAACGACAGCATCTATTACAACATTGCCTATGGCCGCCCCGATGCCACGCGCGAGGAAGTCATCGCCGCAGCGAAATCCGCGCATATCCACGACTTCATCGAATCGCTGCCGGAGGGCTACGACAGCACGGTTGGCGAGCGCGGGCTCAAGCTGTCAGGCGGCGAGAAACAGCGCGTCGCGATCGCGCGCACGCTGCTCAAGGATCCGGCCATCCTGGTTTTCGACGAAGCGACCTCGGCGCTGGACACCCGGACCGAGAAAACCATCCAGGCCGAACTTGCCGACATCGCGCGCGAGCGCACGACCCTGATCATCGCCCACCGGCTGTCGACGATCGTGAATGCCGACGAGATCATCGTGATCGAACACGGCCGCATCGTCGAGCGCGGCACCCACATGCGATTGCTCGACGCCGACGGACGCTACGCGAAACTCTGGGCAATGCAGCAACGCAGCGGCGCGCCACGACCCGATGGCGTACCCGTAGAGCCCGTGGAGCCCGTAGAGCCGAGCTTGCTCGGCTGATGCTCGGCTGATGCCCGGCTGATGGTGTGCGGATCCCATAGAGCCGAACTCGCTCGGCTGATCTCCATGCCGACGCAAGAAAGCTAATGGCAGCGGAGCAAGCTCTACGAGAGGCAAAAGCGGGCGACCATCCCGTAGAGCCGAGCTTGCTCGGCTGTAGGCTGACGGCGCGAGGTCCGCTCACACCGGGACAATCCCAATCGCCGCCCGCACAAACAAGAAACCCCGCCATGGCGGGGTTCATCGTGGAAAGTGGCGGAGCGGACGGGACTCGAACCCGCGACCTCCGGCGTGACAGGCCAGCATTCTAACCAACTGAACTACCGCTCCGCATTTTTCCTGCGCTTCCTGCGCCAACCGCTTTTCTCAACCTTCGAAGCTGGCCGCGAACGCGGCGCACTCCGTCACTGGCGTCCCCAAGGGGATTCGAACCCCTGTTACTGCCGTGAAAGGGCGGTGTCCTGGGCCTCTAGACGATGGGGACGCATAGAGAAACCTGGTGGAGCCAGGCGGGATCGAACCGCCGACCTCTACAATGCCATTGTAGCGCTCTCCCAGCTGAGCTATGGCCCCGGGAGGCGCGAGAGAATAGAGAGTGTACGGGGGATCGTCAACACTTATTTCGACTCGTGTCCCGCGTCCGACCGCGCTTTCCGGGCGGCGAAAGGTCCCGGTGCGTCCACTGCGCCTGCCCCGGTTTGCGGCGGTTGAGCAGCGCGCGCATCCGCGGGTTCGAGCGTACCGACGGAGTGGCCTTGTTCAGCCAGATATTCGAGCCAGCGATTGAGGAACGAATTCATTCGGACGCGGCGCTGGAACAGCGTGCGCGCCGCCGGCAACGGGCCCAGCTCGCGTTCCAGCCGCGGATCGGCGTGATAGTGCATGACTTCGGCCATGTGCGCGTCACGGTACATGCGCAGGTGGGCGGACGGCGCGAGTTCGCCGGTGAGGCCATCGACGAAACAATAGGTCATGCGCAGATCAAGCGTATAGCGATGATGCTCGACCACATCCAGGCGCACATCGAGACGATCGTCGACCGAAGAGACGTACACGCCGGAAGCCAGGCGCTGCGGTGCGAACAGGCGCGCGAGCCGGTGGTAGTTCTCCGCGTACAGGCCCATGAGCCAGGCGAAGCGGCTCGGCAGGACCTTGTTGCGTTCGGCGAGAATGGACGACATGACCCGATCATAGCATCGGGTTTTTTTGTCACCAGACTGTTGCTTGCGCGCCGACACGCGTAGGATGAAGCGCCTTCGCACCGGTGCTCCGGCACCCGCCCTGCCGGCGATCCATTCGGCACCCGCATCGGGCGCGCCGAACGCGACCCTTCAGAACATGTGCTTGTCGATCCCGAACTGGGCGAGGATCTTGCTCGCGATCTCCTCGATCGAGGTGTGCGTCGTGCTCTGCACCGGAATGTTCTCGCGCCGATACAGCTTCTCGGCCAGTTCGAGTTCGCGTCGGCACTGCTCGATCTTCGCATAGCGACTGTTCGGCCGGCGCGCCTCGCGCACCTGCGCCAGGCGTTGGGGATCGATGCTGAGCGCGTACAGCTTGCTGCGAAAAGGCGACAACCGCCTGGGCAGTTCGAGATTCTCGAGGTCTTCCTCGGTCAGCGGATAGTTGGCCGCTTTCACGCCGTAGTGCAAGGCCATGTACAGGCAGGTCGGTGTCTTGCCGACCCGTGACACCCCGACCAGGATCACATCGGCATCGTCGTAGCGCACATCGATGCCGTCATCGTGGGTCAACGCATAGTTGGTCGCATTGATGCGCGCCTCGTACTCGTCGAAATTGGTCAGTCCATGCGCCTTGCCGACGCGCGACGAGCGCATGGTGCCCAGTTCCTCCTCCAGCGGAGCGATGAACGGTGCGAACACATCGAGCATCAAGGCGCCGCCGGTCGCGACGATGTCGCTCAGACGCTTGTCCATGATCGTGTTGACCACGATCGGGCGCAGCCCGTGCTGTGCATAGGCGACCTTGATCCGGCTCGCGGCATGCTCGGCCTTGTCGTCGGCATCGACGAACGGGATGCGGTAGGTATCAAGCTCGACCCCTTCGAACTGGGTCAGCACGCTGTGGCCGATGGTTTCGGCCGTGATGCCGGTTCCATCGGAAATGAAGAACACCGTACGGCGCATGAAAGCTCCTGACTTGCGGAAGCGCATTGTAGGGCTCGCCGCGATGGGTTCGTGCGCCGAGGGCCACAAGGTCCGGTGACCGGGTTGCGAGGCGTCGAGGACGCCGCGGGCCCGGATCACGATCCGGGTTGCTCCTTCCGATTCGCCAGTTGCAGTGCCGCGCGAGGCCACGACCACAATCTCGAACCGATCTGGAAAAGTCATCCAATTGCCTGATAGATGGAACCTTTCAGACGAGAATCCCAACCGATCGGCGAGCGGCCTGCCCTGTTGCGTCGCGTCAACATCGCCCGGCTTCGCTTGCCCCTTCCGGCGCAAACGCCGAAAATCTCCGGTTCCCGGGCCAGCGCGTGCCCGCGCACCGAAATCCCCGTCTCCGGAGACTGTCTTGAGCGATCTGGTCCTGTGGCTCGATGAACTGCGCTTGTCCGATCTGGCCAAGGTTGGCGGCAAGAATTCCTCGCTCGGCGAGATGATCGGCAACCTCGCCAGGCTCGGCGTCTCGGTGCCCGGCGGGTTCGCCACCACCGCTTGCGCGTTCCAGCAGTTCATTGCCCAGAGCGGCCTCGCCCGGCGCATCCAGGATCGGCTGGCTCGGCTCGATGTCGAAGATGTCGGCGCGCTGACGACCGCGGGCGCGGAGATCCGCCGATGGATCGTCGAGACGCCACTGATTCCCCAGTTCGACACCGAAGTGCGCGCCGCCTACGCAGAGCTTTGCCGGAGGACCGACGCCAAAGATGTCGCGGTCGCCGTGCGTTCCTCGGCGACCGCAGAAGACCTCCCCGATGCCTCGTTCGCCGGCCAGCAGGAAACCTTTCTCAACGTCACCGGTGCCGACGACGTCATCCACAAGGTCAAGGAAGTCTTCGCCTCGCTCTACAACGACCGTGCGATCGCCTATCGCGTCCACCATGGCTTCAAGCACGAGGACGTGTTTCTTTCGGCCGGCGTGCAGCTCATGGTGCGTTCGGACATCGGCGCCTCCGGGGTGCTGTTCACGCTCGATACCGAGTCGGGATTCCGCAATGCGGTGTTCGTGACGGGCAGCTTCGGTCTCGGCGAATTGGTCGTGCAGGGCGCGGTCAATCCCGACGAGTTCTACGTCTACAAGCCCACGCTCAAGGCTGGCAAGCCGGCGATCCTGCGCCGCCAGATCGGCGCCAAGCAGCAACGCATGGTCTATTCCGACACGCCCGGCGAGCGCGTGCGCATCGAGGAGACGCCAGCCGCCGACCGCGCGCGCTTCTGCCTCAGCGATGCCGAAGTGCATGATCTTTCCCGGCAGGCGCTCGTGATCGAGGAACACTACGGCCGACCGATGGATATCGAATGGGCCAAGGATGGCAACACCGGCAAGCTCTACATCGTGCAGGCGCGCCCGGAAACCGTGAAGTCGCGCGGCCACGCCACCCAGATCGAACGCTTCCAGCTGCGCGAGCGCGGCAAGGTTCTCGTCGAGGGCCGTTCGGTCGGTGCCCGCATCGGTTCCGGAGTCGCCCGCGTGATCCGCTCGATCAAGGACATGGATCGCGTGCAACCCGGCGATGTGCTCGTCGCCGACATGACCGATCCGGACTGGGAGCCGGTCATGAAGCGCGCCGCCGCGATCGTCACCAACCGCGGCGGACGCACCTGTCATGCCGCGATCATCGCGCGCGAGCTCGGTGTGCCGGCGATCGTCGGCTCCGGCAATGGTCTGGAATCGATTCCCGATGGCGTCGAGGTCACGGTGTCGTGTGCCGAGGGCGATACCGGCTTCGTCTACGAGGGCCTGCTCGCGTTCGAGCGCATCACCGCGGATCTCGACAAGATGCCGCCTGCCCCGCTCAAGGTCATGATGAACGTGGCCAATCCCGAACGCGCTTTCGATTTCGCGATGTTGCCGAACGCCGGCGTCGGTCTCGCGCGCCTGGAAATGATCATCGCCAGTCATATCGGCGTGCACCCCAAGGCACTGCTCGAGTACGACCGCCAGGACGCCGAGACGAAGAAGCGCATCGACGAGCGAATGACCGGCTACTCCGATCCGGTTTCGTTCTATGTCGACCGCCTTGCCGAAGGCATCGCCACGATCACGGCGGCGTTCGCGCCCGAGCCGGTCATCGTGCGCCTGTCGGACTTCAAGTCCAACGAATACGCCAACCTGATCGGCGGTGCGCGCTATGAGCCGCACGAGGAAAACCCGATGATCGGTTTCCGTGGCGCCAGCCGTTATGTCGACCCGAGCTTTGCCGACGCGTTCGCGCTGGAATGCCGCGCGATGAAGAAGGTGCGCGAGGAGATGGGCCTGACCAACGCCTGGGTCATGATTCCGTTCGTGCGGACCCTGGATGAAGGTCGCAAGGTCATCGAAGTGCTCGCCCGCAACGGGCTCAGGCAAGGCCAGGACGACCTCAAGATCATCATGATGTGCGAAGTTCCGTCCAACGCGCTGCTGGCCGACGAGTTCCTCGACATCTTCGACGGTTTCTCGATCGGCTCCAACGATCTCACCCAGCTGACCCTCGGCCTGGATCGCGACTCCAGCATCGTCGCCAGCCTGTTCGACGAGCGCGATCCCGCCGTCAAGAAGCTGTTGTCGATGGCGATCCAGAGCGCGAAGAAGAAAGGCAAGTACATCGGCATCTGCGGACAGGGACCCAGCGATCACCCGGATCTCGCCGAATGGCTCATGGATCAGGGCATCGACTCGGTCTCGCTCAATCCCGATACGGTCGTCGACACCTGGCTCAAGCTGGCCAAGCACAAGGCCGGCTGAGGCGATGCCGGCGCGCACCGGATCGCCGTTCGCATGAACCGGTTGCGCGAACTGACAGCGCGCCTCCTCGATGTGGCAGCTTCGCAAGAAGAGCTCACGCAGACCTGCGCCGACCTCCACGCATGGTTCGTGCAAACCGTCCCGCTCCAGGTCCTGGCCGATGTGCCGATGCAGCTTCCGGGCGGCCTCGCGCTTGCACCGGGTGCGGCCGCGCAGTGCATCTTCGATACGCTGCGCACCGTGCGCTTCGTGCGCGGCGTCGCCCTGGCGCTGGATGAGGCCAGGCGGCGCTTTCCGCACGAAGCCATCGAGGTCGTCTATGCCGGCAGCGGACCTTATGCGCCTCTGCTCCTGCCACTGCTGAGTCTGCGTCCATTGCACGATGTGCGCCTCACGCTGCTGGATTGCCACCAGCCCGCCATCGACAGCCTGCACGTGCTGCTTGCGCGGCTCGGGCTCGAATCCGCGGTGCAGGTCGTCCACTGTGACGCGGCCTGTTACACGCATGAGCGACCGATCCACCTCGTGGTGACCGAAACCCTGCAGCGCGCGCTGGCCAGGGAGCCTTTCCTGCCGATCGTTCGCAACCTGCGCGGCCAGCTCGCGCCATCGGGGCTGCTCGTGCCCGAGCGCGTGACGGTCGGCGCCGCACTGGTCGATGCGGCTGCCGAGCAACGCAGCTGGATCGATCCGGCGCAGCCGCGACAACACGAGTATCTGGGCCTGGTATTCGAAGTCACGCTCGCTGGCGAGCATCCGCTCGTCGACGCCAGCGGGCGCTCGCAAGCAGTGTCCATTACGCTCCCGGACTGGCATTCGGATGGCGAACGCTGGCTTGCGCTGATCACGCGGATCGATGTGTTCGGCGATCAATTCCTCGGCGACAACGAGTCAGGCCTGACGGTTCCGGAAATCCTCTGGCCACTCGCGCCCGTCCGCACTGGCGACGTGATCCGGTTCCAGTACGTCCTGGACAGCAATCCCGGCGTGCGCTCGAAACGAATCCCTGATCCGGGCGAGCAACAGGGGACACTGCCGTCGCATTGATGCGCGGAGCCCTCCCACTCCTGCGCCGATCGCCGGATTTTCCGGCAAACGGTCACGGACCGCGCTGGCGGCGACCTTGTAGGGTGTCGACGGTTTCCTTGCGGGCATCACCATGAGCAGGTACAGCGGACCGGTCTTGCGCACGCTCACCGCAGTCGCGGCAGCAGCGATGGCGGGGCTGAGTCCGCTCGCCGCCCAACCACCCGCCGGCGCAGGCGCAGGCGCGATCATCAACGAATTCGGCATCCACATGGCATACCCGACGCGCTCGGGAAGTCGGGAGTGGAACTCCTTGCACTGGGCCAGCGGCGGTCCGCGCGTATTGAGCAACCGGGATACGCCGTTCGATCCGACCGGTTGGTCGCAGAAGCGCGGAACCGGCATCTTGACCATCGATGGCCAGGGCATCCTGCGCTTCAACGGGACCCAGCCGCGTCTCTATATCAACCCATACCCCAACGGCAGCAGCAATCCGAATCTCGCCGCCCAACGATTTCGCGATGTCGAAGTCAGCGTGTATTTCCGCCGCCTGCATGCTGGCGGTGCCGGCTTCGGCGGCCTCATCGTCGGCGTGCGTTCCGGACCCATGGGCCATGGTGCGGCCGGTGGCAACGATTGTGACGCGACCACCTACTACGCGCGTCTTCGCAATGACGGCAACTGGGACTTCGCCAAGGAGCTGAAGCACCCGGCCGCAGCCAACATCCTGCTCGCGCCTGCCTGGGCCGGACAGTCGCTGCCAGTCGGCCAATGGATCGGCCTGCGCTACGCGGTGCATACCGTTGCCGGTGGCCACGTCCGCCTGGAACTGTGGGTCGACCGCAACAGCGCTGGTGCCGGTGGCGGCAACTGGGAATCGCTCGGCAGCTATACCGATAGCGGCCAATGGAATTCGGATGCGCCCGGTGCGCCCACCGACGCGACCGGTTGCGCGTATCCGAACGACCAGATCGTCGAGCCCGGTGGCGGCGTCGTGCTGCTGCGCAATTCATCGAGCGAATCGGTTGACCTTTCCGAATACCGCTGGCTCAGCGTGCGCGAAATCGTCGCGCCGGATTCAGAGCATCTGTTCGCGAACGGCTTCCAGTAATCGCACACGCTGTCGCGTCGCCGGGAATGTCGGTGATGGCTTTCTGGCGCGCGGCACCCAGATTTCGGGTAGCCCGTTGCGTCGGAGGCGCACGCTACGGTACTTCCGGCGCAGGTCTCGAAACCCGCCGACCAGGCGAACCGACCAGTCTGTCAGTCGTCGAGCTGTGAGTGGAGGAAGGCGCGCGCATAGCGCCAGTCGCGATCGATGGTGCGCGAGGAAGTACCAAGCAGGGTGGCAATACGCTCGACAGGCAATCCCGCGAAGTAGTGCAGTTCAACGACCTCGGCCGCGCGCGCATCCGCGACCGCGAGCTTGCGCAGTGCGGCGTCGAGGGCGAGGGCCTGTTCCGGTGCCATCCTCGCCGGGTCGGCCGCGGATTCCGTGAGATCCACGCGCTGCAGATCGCCACCACGCTTGATCCGCGCCCGCGCGCGGGCACGATCAATGAGCAGATGGCGCATGGCCTGCGCCGCATAGGCGTAGAACTGCCGCGGTTCGATGAATTTCAGATTCTCGCCACCGCGGCTCATCTGCAGGAACAGTTCATGCACGAGTGCGGTCGTGTTGAGCGTGTCCTGCCCTGCCCCGCGCTGGCCGCGCGCCAACCGGCGAAGCTGGCTGTAGACATCGCTGAAGAGCGTGTTGAGATCAGGCGGATCGATGGATGTGGAAGGCGTGGTCTTGATATGCCACCTCGGTTCATTGTCGCGCGTATTGTGACGCGCCCTGTGCGCGATGCGCAAAGGACATGCTGCATCGGTTCGCAACTTCGGCGCGCCGCGCCCTCGCCACGTGCAGCAAGCCGCCTCGCTGTTGGCATCCAGCGCCTCGAACGCGTTGCCTGGACGTATCATTGCCCGGGTTGAACCCCGATCGCTTTGCGCGGATGCAACCCCTGTCAGCCGCCGGGACGGTCGGAAATCGATTGAACGCAATCGGGTATTCGCTTGTGCGTTCACCCCGGAAACCTGCCAGCCTGTGGAGCAGACCTGCCTTGATGGACCCGTTCGAGCAAGCCAAAGCCCTGTTCCTGCAAGCCCTTGAACATCACAATGGCAACCGGTTCGGCCCCGCCGAGGTGCTCTATCGCAAGGCACTGGACCTGATGCCCACACGGGTCTCGTTGCTGGTCAATCTCGCCGCGGTATTGGCAAGTCAGCAGCGACCCGATGAGGCATTGGTTTTTTGCGAGCGCGCGCTTGCGCTCGAACCCGGCAATCCCGATGCGCGGTCGATCCAGGCGCAATGCAGCCGCGCCGAGGCAGGGCCTGCGCAAGCGCTGCAGATGCTTGACCAGGCCATCGCTGCCGATCCGAGCAATGTGGAGGCGCACAGCAACCGCGGCGTGCTCTTGCGTGATCTGGGGCGCTTCAGCGAGTCATTGGCCAGTTACGATCGTGCACTCGCCTTGAGTCCGGATCATGTCGGCGTACTGGCCAATCGCGGCAGCGTCCTGGCCCGGCTCGGGCGCGTCAGCGATGCGCTCGCGAGCTACCGGCAGGCGCTGCGGATCGACCCCGGCTTTGCCGCGGCCGGAGAAGGGTTCATTCATCTGGTCCTCGATTCCGGGTTTGCGCCCGCTGATCACGATCCGGAGTTCGATGCGCTGCTGATCCGCGCAATCGCCGAACCCTGGGCCCGCCCGGCTTCGGTTGTACCTGCATTGACTTCAGCTCTGCGGTCGCAATCCGCAGTCGCGGACCTGCTGGCTCGAATCGACAACACCTGGCCGCAGCGCATGCCGCTTTCCCCGGCGCTCGCGGCCGAGCTGACACAAGTCGTGCATGGCAACCCCGTGCTTGCGGCCCTGCTGGTACACGCCGTGATCTCCGATATTGCGATCGAACGCCTGCTGACCACGCTTCGCAGTTGGCTCCTGCATGAAGTGGCGACCGATCCGCATGCAGACCGGTGGCCCGACGTCGTGTCGACGTTCAACTGCGCACTGGCCATGCAGTGTTTCACGAACGAGTTCGTGTACGAGACGACGGCTGACGAAGGTTCCATGGTGCTGGATCTTCGCAAGCTGCTGGTCGACGCGCTCGATCGCGATCAACCGGTCCCGCTGCCTTTGCTGGTCGCGGTGGCAAGCTATCTACCGCTGTACACGATCCCCGAACCCGAACGACTGTCCGCGCGGCGCTGGCCGGCGCCGGTCGAAGCGATGCTTGAGCGGTTGCTTGGTGAACCGCTGCAGGAGCGCCACGCGTGCGAGCGCATCGTGCGAATCACGGGCGTAGGCAACGAAGTGTCACGCCAGGTACAGCAGCAATACGAGGAAAATCCGTATCCACGTTGGATGTCGCTGGTACCCGGTCGCACACGGATGCCGTTGCAGGAGTACGTGCGCAATCGTGTGCCAGGCTCGGAGTACCGGACCAGCCATCGCGGGACCGAGGTCGCCGTGCTCAATGCGGGTTGCGGCACCGGCCAGGCACCCATCGATACTGCGCTGCGCCTCGCCGGGGCGCGGGTGCTTGCAGTTGACCTGAGCATGGCCAGCCTCTGCTATGGCGCACGCATGGCGGCCAAGCTCGGAATCGATACGATCCGGTTTGCCCAGGGCGATCTCCTCGAACTGGGTTCGCTCGATCAACGCTTCGATCTGATCGAATCCACCGGTGTGCTGCACCATCTGGACGATCCTGCGGCTGGATTGCAGGTCCTTGCAACGCTGCTTCGTCCCGGCGGCATCATGCGCCTGGCGCTGTACAGCAAGTCGGCACGACGACCGGTCGCCGCGGCGCGCGCATTGATCGCGCGGCGCGGGTACACGGCGACCGCACAGGACATCCGCCGTTGTCGCAGCGAGATCATGGCACTCGACGATGGGGCGCCGGAAAAACGCGTCACTGCATTCTCGGATTTCTATTCGATGAGCGAATGCAGAGATCTGCTGTTCCACGTCCGCGAACACGAGCTGACCCTGCCCGAGATCAAGCGCATGCTCGACGCAGCCGGGCTCGGGCTGGTCGGGTTCGAACTGGAACCGGCCCGCTACGATGCCTTCGCAAGATCGTTCCCTGATCCGGCAGCGCTCACCGATTTCGGCGCTTGGCAGGACTACGAAGAGCGCAATCCCGACACGTTCGCCGAGATGTACCGGTTCTGGGTGTGCAATGAACACGATCGACGAGGCTGACCCGAAGGGTTCCCAGGGCGACCCCATGCTGGCACCACATCCGGATCCAGCGTCCAATCGAACATCCCACACGCTGATCGGCACAGCGCGGGTTAAGGCCACAGGAGTACGGTGAGAGGCTCCTGCGGTTCCGCCCAGCGAGTCTGGGAGTCTCCGTCCCTGCATGTGGCGCACGATCCGGATACCTGACGCATCACGGACCTTGTCGTCGGCAGCAGCCCGCCCGACCGAGGTATGCGATGCACACGCTGGCATGCAAACCGGTTGCGGGGATGACATCGCGGTGCATGCAATGACAGCGCCCGGTCGTCCTGATTTCGCGCAGGCGGCATCGGATCAGAGGCGGCCATGCTCATTGCCCGGATCATGAGCGCTCACCCGGCGCCGGCGCGCGCCGACCACACGGCCAGTACAACGGCATGAACATCGTTGATGCCGCCGTCATCGACGCCGCCGCTGCAGCCGGCCCCGCACCGCGGGTTCCGCAACGCATCGCTGAAACCGATCCGGTACTGTCCGAGCTGATCGGCTGCACCGCGATCGAGTTCGAAGGCATGGACGGCCAACGCTGGAACGGCGCGGTTCGTGGCATCGTGCAAGGCGAAGGACGAATCGCATTTGCAACAGCGGATGCCCGCGAACTCGAGACCCGCGATCTGCGCGCGCTCTGGCTGCCGCCTGCCACCAGGTCCGACATCGACCACGCTCCGATGGAGGCAATCACCCAGCTGGACTATCGCGATGGCAAGACCGTTGCAGTGCGCAGCGCGCGCACCCGCTCGAGCCCGCTCGGCGTACTGATCAGCGAAACCCGCACCCGACAATTGCTGCGCCGTTTCGTACCGTGGGCAGCACTCAGCGGATTCCAGGTCCTTGGCGCTGCACGCGCGACAGAGTCGACAACGCAGCCCGCCGATGTGTTCGCCAAGGCCGTGTCAGCCGTTGCCAACGTGGCGGGTGCGCACAACGGCAAGGACGCATGGAGGCAGAAAGCGGAACTGCTTGGCCTGACCACGCTGGAAGAAAGTCAGCTCACGCCGACCCAGGCCGTTCTCGACCAGATCCCGGCCGAGCTCGCCCGCGAAATCCACGTGCTGCCGCTGCGCATGGAAGACGGTCGCATGCACGTGGCGATCGCCGACCCCACCGACCCCGATGCGCTGGCGATGCTGAGCTTCCTGTTCAACCGCGCGCCGATTCTCGAGGTCGCCAGTGCCGAGGCGATCGATCGCACGATCGGCCGCGTCTACTCGACGCTCAACGATGTTCCCGTGCTCCTGGACGAAAGCCAGCCGCCTGCAGACGACCCGACCACGATGATTGCCGGGCTCGAGCGTCTGGCCAACGATGCGCCGATCGTGCGGCTCGTGAACAACATCCTGGTCGAGGCAATCCGCCGCAGCGCGTCGGATGTCCACATCCGGCCCGGAGGTGAATGGTTCGATCTGGTCTTCCGTATCGATGGCGACCTGACCTTCGTCAGGCGCATCCCCAAGAAACTCCTCATGCCGGTGGTCGCCAGGATCAAGGTCATGGGCCGCATGGACATCACCAAGCACCGGGTGCCGCAGGATGGCCAGGCACGCATGCGCGATGGCACCCGCGCCATGGACATGCGCATCAGCGTGATCCCGACGATCGAGGGCGAGAGCGTGGTGATCCGGCTGCTCACGCCCACGTTCGAACTGAAAAGCATCGAGGGACTCGGCTTGTCCGAAAACGACACCCGCCAACTGGACCGGCTCCTGCAGCGTACATCGGGCATGGTGCTGGTCACCGGGCCAACCGGCTCGGGCAAGTCGACCACGTTGTATGCGGCGCTGAAGACCGTGATGGCAGGCAACGTCAACATCATCACGGTCGAGAATCCGGTCGAATACCGTATTGCCGGAATCCAGCAGGTCCCGGTCTCGATCGAGCAAGGGCTGACGTTCGCCAAGGCGCTGCGCAATATCCTGCGTCATGATCCCGACGTGATCATGGTCGGCGAGATACGCGACAACGAGACAGCGCGCATTGCGATCGAAAGCGGTCTCACCGGGCATCTGGTGCTCAGCACATTGCACACCAATTCCGCGGTCGGCACGATGTCGCGCCTGATCGAGATGGGGATCGACGACTACCTGATCCGGGCGACGCTGCTTGCCGTGATCGCCCAGCGCCTGGTCCGGACGATCTGTCCGGCGTGCCGGGAGCCCGATGAACCGGGTGCCGAGCTGCGCGCACTGTCCGGCGCGGGGACCGAGGAAACGTTCTACCACGGCGCAGGATGCAACGCCTGCCAGGGACGCGGCTACCGCGGTCGCCGCATGAGTTATGAATTGCTGCTCATGACTCCGGCATTGCGCCGCCTGATCCGCGAGGGCGTGGACGCCGACGCGGTACAGCAGCAGGCGATCGCCGACGGAATGCTGCCGCTGACCGAGCACGCATTGGCGATGGCACGCAATGGCGACATCACGCTCGCCGAAGCCTATCTCACCCGCATCGATTGAGGTACCCCGATGGAAATCTCCAGCTTTCTCGAACTCGTCGCGACACGCAACGGGTCGGACCTGTTTCTGAGCACCGGTGCCCCGCCATGCGTGAAGATCAGGGGTGCAACCTTCCACATGCAGCACGATGTCCTGCTCAGCGAAGACACGCGCGCAATGGCCTACGCACTGATGAACGAGCGCCAGCAGAAGGAGTTCGAGCAGGTCATGGAGATGAACCTGGCCGTTGGCCTCAAGGGCATCGGCCGGTTTCGTGTGAACATCTATCGCCAGCGCGGCGACATCGCGATCGTCGCCCGCTACATCAAGGCGGAGATTCCGTCGATCGAAGTGCTCAACCTGCCAAGGATCCTGCAGGATCTCATCATGACGCCACGCGGGTTGATCCTCGTCGTGGGCAGCACCGGATCGGGCAAGTCCACCACGCTCGCGTCGATGATCGACTACCGCAACGAACGCCGCACCGGGCACATGCTCACGATCGAGGAACCGATCGAGTTCCTGCATTCGCACAAGCAGTCGATCGTGGACCAGCGCGAAATCGGCATCGACACGCTGACCTATGCAAACGCGCTGAAGAACGCCATGCGCGAAGCGCCGGACGTCATCCTCATCGGCGAAATCAGGGACCGCGAAACGATGCAGCATGCGATCGCCTATGCCGAGACCGGCCACTTGTGCCTGTCGACGCTGCATGCCAACAACGCCAACCAGACACTTGACCGCATCATCAATTTCTTTCCCGACGCGGCGCGTCACCAGTTGCTGATCGACCTCTCGCTGAATCTGCGTGCAGTGGTCTCGCAACGTCTCGTGCGCACGGTCGACGGGCTCAGTGTTCCGGCCGTCGAGCTGTTGCTGCGCACGCCGTTCGTCGCCGACCTGATCGCCAAAGGCGATATCTCGGAGATCAAGGAAGCCATGAAGCAGGGATCCGCGTTGGGCATGATGACGTTCGACCAGTCGTTGTACTCCCTGTACGCGGCAGGCCGGATTTCCTACAGGGTCGCTTTGGCGAATGCCGACTCGCAGACCGATCTGGCCCTGCAGATCCGCCTCGTCGGTCCGCCGCCGATCGATGGTCATGTCGATGCACAGGAACTGACCCTGGTCGGGATGAGCGAAGCCACGGCGCCAGAGGACAAGCATCTGCCGATGTAGTCGTTTTCGGCATTCCACTGCGCCGTCCCAGGGACGCTGGATGGATCGACATCGAGCCCGCGTGCCGCGAGCGCACAGCGCCGGGACCACCGCCGCGTCAGTGTGCTGCTTCGATCCTGGTCCGGCTCTGCGCGAGCGAATGCTCGCCACGCGCGCCTTCGCAATCGTGATCGGCAGCGGCGTTGTCAGGACAGAATCGTTCGGGCATGCCGAGACAGTAGCCCTGCGCATAGTCGATCCCGATTTCGCCGAGACGACTGAGCAAGGCTTCGGATTCCACGCCCTCGGCGATCGTTGCGATCTTCATCACGTGGCCGATGCGATTGATGGCTTCCACCATGACGTCATCGATCGGATCACTGAGCAAATCGCGAACGAGGCTTGCATCGATCTTCAGATAGTCGACCGGCAGACGCTTGAGATACGAGAATGACGATGCACCCGCACCGAAATCATCCAGTGCAAAGCGGCAGCCGAGCGACTTCATGACGCGCATGAACTTGCCGGCACGACGCAAATCGCTGACCACCGCGGTTTCGGTCACTTCGAAACAGATGACGTTGAACGGCACGCCATGAGCCATGAACTGGCGCTGCAGGAACGAGGGAAACTCGTCGTCGCCCAGGGTCATGCCGGAAAGATTGATCGCCCAGGTTTCGTTCTCCGCGCCTGGCGTGTTCGCCGCGTGTACGGCAAACAGGGAGAACGCGGCTTCGATGACCCAGCGGTCGATGTCGGGCATCAGCCCGTAGCGTTCGGCAGCCGGGATGAACGCCATCGGCGGCACCACATTGCCTTCCTCGTCGATCAGCCGCAGCAACAACTCCACGTGTGTCGGCTGACCGCGCGCTCCATGCACCGCCACGATCGGCTGGGCATACAGTTGCAGGCGATCCTCGCTGATCGCCTTGCGCAGGCGTGAAACCCAGTCCATCTCCTCGCGCCGAAGCACGATGTCGCGATCGCTCTGCGCATAGAGGCAGATGCGGTTGCGCCCCTCCTCCTTGGCCAGATAGCAGGCGCGGTCCGCATGGGTCAACACCGCGTCGATCGTGTCCAGTCCGGGCTCGAGAACGACGACACCGATGCTGACACTGAGGCTGAATGCACGATCCTGGTGGACGAACTGGAAGTCGTGGATCGCCTGGCGCAAGGCTTCGGCAAACGACCAGGACGACTCGATCGATCTCCCATTGAGCAGGATCGCGAATTCATCGCCACCGAGGCGGGCGACGACATCACGCTCGCCCAGGTTCCGGCCGAGCAGGTCCGTGACATCGCGCAGGAGCTGATCGCCGGCGGCATGGCCGCAGGTATCGTTGACCACCTTGAACTGATCAAGGTCAAGATACAGCAGGGTGGGCTTCTCCTCGTCACTGCCACGAACCTGCAGCGCGTGGACGAGGATTTCCTTGAACTTCCTGCGGTTGAGCACACCGGTCAGCGGATCGTGCGCGGCAAGGAAAGCCAGTTCCGACTCCAGGCGCTTGCGCTCGCTGATCTCGGTGACCGATCCCGCCATACGCACCGGTTTGCCCCTGCAGTCCTTGACGACCTTGCCGCGCGCATGAAACCAGCCAAAATCACCTGTGCGCGTGCGCAGACGAAAATCGACGTCGTACGGAGCGTCGCGCCTGACGTGGTGTCGAAACGCGGCCCGCACGGCCGGGCGGTCGTCGGGGTGCAGGTTGGCGAAGAACGTCTGGCGGTCGTATCCGGGTTGGTCATCGGAAATCGACAGCATCTGCTTGAAGCGCGGAGAGTAGTAGATCTCGTTCTTGACCAGGTCCCAATCCCAGGCGCCGTCGTTGCTGCCGTTGATCACGAGATTCAGGCGTTCCTGATTGGCGTGAAACGTCTCGGCACCTGCTGTCATCCGCCGCCACAGCAGTCTCGACAGACCCATCGCGAAGAAAGCGAGCAAGCCTGCGACCAACACGAATCCAACCGACAGCCAGCGCTGAGAGGTACGGAACCGGTTGTCCAGCGCACTCGCGAACGCATTCTCCAGACGCGCCAGTTCACCTTCGAGCACCTGGATCCGACCGATCGACCATTGCAGGCCAGCGTGCGGGGGCGATTCCAGCGCAAGCTGCCCGTGCATCGCCTCACCGAGCTGCCGGAGCTCGCCAATCGGGCTTGCCATCTCCAGCCAGACCGCCGCAACGCGGTCCATGAAATCGAAGTTGCTGAAGCGCTGGAACAGCGTGATCATGCCATCGATATCGCGCGCGTCATTGCCGCTTGCGACCAGATCCTCGCGGATGCGCCCGATGTCAGGAATCGGCTTGTTCAGTTCGATGCGGGCACGCAGATGTGCCTCGGGGATCGCCAGCGCCTGAACGAATTCCGTGTAATGGACCCGGTCGCCGGATTGGGCGAAGCGATACAGGCTTCCGACCGCGACCTTCTGCTGCTGCGCCCACAATCGCTCCGCGCCCATGTACGAACGCTCCGCCGAAAGAATCCCGAATCCCGTATTGGCGAGCAGGATGATCGCCACAACCGAGACGACATACGGCAGAAGCACGAATAGATGGCGTGGTGGAGACTGCATCACCTGCAGCCCGCCCGAACCAATGAAGAAAAAGCAAACTTGCGGATTTCGCTACGCTGCACACCGCACACGGTTTGGACCCCCTATCCCGGTGAACGGACTCCACGTTCATCGGGCACGCAAGAGCGACTGTACGCAGCGTTGTATGGATGGCAACTAAACCGACAATCTCGACATCGATCGGGGATTGGGCGAAACGGTCGCCGCTGCAACGGAACACTGCGACCCGGTGCACTGCCTGCCCGAATTCTCATGAGCCCGCGCAAGCGGCCGGATTGGGAGCAAATCGACTGCACCCCCACAGCGGTGCACGGACGCTAACGAATCCGGCAACAGGATCGGCAAACCCGGAACTCGCCCTTGCCGCGCGCTGGACACCCACGCTGGCCTGCACCGAGCATGTCGGCGATTCCTGGCCCCTGTCAGTGCGCGTTTCCGTGAATTCAACCGTGCGGTCTGGCATGCACCGGAATCAGGTGAATCTGGCCGCGTCACCCGGAGTGGCCAAGCATGCCGAGAATTGACATATCCCAGGTCGCCATCGGCGCCACGAACGCGACGAAACGAATGCGTTGGATCGCGTTCCTGGCCGATCAAGGTGTCCGTCGCCGGCCAGGTACTGACCCGCTTCTGCAACGTCGGCACGGTCGCCCAGTCCTTCTGCAGTCAATCCATTTATATCCTGACCCTGCGCTGACGAAATCGGGGTGGGCTGAGCGGTCGTGGTCAGCCCGCGGCTACTTTGCTGGTCGCCCAGGCCCTATCGTCTCGTCGAGCAGGGCCAGCATCTTGGTATACATCTCGATGTTGTTCTCCTCGACATAGAATCCGTGCCCCTCATTGGGCTTGTACAACCAGACATGCTCGATCTTGCGTTTGTCCAGCTCGTTGTGCAGGCGTTCGCTGTGCACCGGTGGCGCACGCTCGTCCTTGCCCCCGGCGACGAGCATGACTTTTGCCTTGAGGCGGTCGAGCTGGCTGATGGGCGAGTTGGCCCAGAGCGTGTCGGTATCGTTGCCCAGCGTCTTGAGCAGAAAGTTCTTGCCGTAGCGTGAATCGGGTACATCGCCGCGCGTATGCATGAGACGCAGGTCGTATACGCCCACGTAACCGATCGCACACTGGTAGAGATCCGGTTCCTTGACCGCGCCGCGCAGCGCGGCATAGCCGCCGTAGCTCGCGCCGTAGATGCAGATTCGCTTGGCATCGGCGTGACCTTGCTCGATCGCCCAGCGTGTCGCATCGGTCAGGTCGTCCTGCATCGTCCCACCCCATTGGCGGTAACCCGATTCCATGAACGCGCGCCCATAGCCGCCGGAACCGCGGAAGTTCACGCGCAGCACGGCGTAGCCGCGACTGGCCAGCAATTGCACTTCCGGATCGAAGCTCCACTCGTCGCGGATACCGAACGGCCCCCCGTGCGGATTGACGACGAGCGGGAGATTTCGCCCATCGCTGTCCTTGGGAATCGTCAGGAAACCATTGATCTCCAGGCCATCGCGTGCCTTGAACTGGATCGGACGAGTTGGTGCCATCTGCTCGGGATCGATCCAGCTGCGGGGACTGGAGATGTACTCCGCAGCCATCTTCTCGACATCGAACAGGTAGACATCGCCGGGGTTGCGGTCGCTCTTCACGCTCACCAGCGCATTCTTGCCGTCTCGCGTGAAATTGGAGATCGAGACCTGCTGGTCCTTGAAACTGGCCTGCAGGGCGCGCAGCACGCGTGCGTCAGGCGACTCCGCGTCAAAGATATGCGTGCTGCCGACGCCGTCGGCGGTGACCACGGCGAAATAATCCTTGCCGTCACGCGTGCCGATCAGCATCTGCGGATCGGCATCACCCTGGTACAGCAACTTCCTGGAACCATCCTGGGTATTGATCCGATACAGCCCATCGGCACCTTTCGCATCGGTCAACGTGGCGTACAGATGCAGGTTGTCGCGCGCAAAGGCGATCGGCGTCAGGATCGCATTCGTGCTGCCGGCTTCGATGAATGGACTCCACTCGCTGGATTTTCCCGAGCGGATCATGATCTTGCGCGAAAGATCCGCGTCGTTGTCATTGGTGAACGCGATCCGCGGCTCGCCGCTGTGATCGGCGATGATCCGCGCATTCATGAGCGGTACGACACCCTTGCTGACGAATCGCCCGGTATAGACGTCGAGCAGCCCATACTCCGGCAATGCGCCGTCGCGCGAACCCCAGGCATAGGACGCGATCAGGACACGCTTGTCGTCATCGGGCAGCACGCTGACCAGAACCGCGGATGCGCGCTTGCCTTCGCGCTGCTTGATGTTCGTTCCGGTCGAATTCTCGCCGGCGCGCAGGCCGAACAGGATCGTGGAGCGCTTGCCATCGGCATCGATGCCATACAGTTCGCCCGTCGGAACCGGTCGGTCGCGACCACCGAGACGAGTCGCCATGCTCGCAACGACGCGCGTGTCGTTGACCCAGACGAAGTCGCCGATGTCGTCCTCGGCCCGACCCCGCAGACTCGCGGTGATACGCATGCTCTGGCGGTCGATGACGACCAGCGCGGTCTTGCCGCTCGCCAACGGCACCGTCGTGGCCACGTACTGGCCAGCCGGGGAGATGCGGATCTCGCCCGACTCGGGGCGGCGCACGAAGTCCGCGAGAGGTGGCGGCGCCGCAAACATTGGCATCGAAACGAGCAGGGCGGCAATGGCCGCGAGAAACTTCGGACCCATGATTCCTCCAGGTGTTGCCGCGAAAAACGCGGGGAAAATCCATGCCGGGGAATCAGGTGCATCCGTGCCTGCAAGCCGGCCTCGGTGCATCCTTGTTCCCTTTGCCAGCCACGCTCACTTTGCGCGACACCCGCGCACTCTATCGTCGTTGAAGGCCCAAGCCAAGCCTCGCTCGCAAGCCGTGATGGCACGCGAACGCGAGGACGCGCCGACGCGCCGGATCACCTGCCGAACGTGGGATTGGCCAGCTGCGACAGGAACACGGCGAACACGCGTGGTTCCATCATCAGGATGAACAGCACGCCATAGGCAGCACCCCACAGGTGCGCGCTGTGATTGATGTTGTCGGTGCCACGGCGGTCCATGTAGATCGAATAGGCGATGTAGATCACCGCAAACAGGATCGCCGGGCACGGAATGAAGAAGACGTAGATGATCTGCCATGGCTGGAGCAGAACGAACGCGAACAGCACGGCCGATACGCCACCGGACGCGCCCAGGCTGCGATAGGCCGGATTGTCGACGTTGCGCATGTAGGTCGGCAGGATCGCGACCACGATCGCGCTGAGGTAGAACGCGACGAAGCCGAACGTGCCGATGTACCCGGCCATGAAATGCTCGATCAGGCCGCCGAAGAAATACAGCGTGATCATGTTGAACAGCAGATGCATGCCGTCGGCGTGGATGAATCCATGCGTGAGCAGGCGCCAGTACTGCCCGCCGCGCTTGATCGCGGGCGGCCAGAGAATCAGGTCTGCCAACAGCTTCTGGTTGTTGAATGCGATGAACGAAATCGCACAGGTGACGACGAGGATGACGAGCGTGGCGATCATGCAGAGGTCGGACTCACGGGAGTAACGGGATGGGCGGACGATTCATCGACTACGCGCTCAGCGGCTGCGACCATCGACCTGGGTCACCTGGATCGAGGCCAGATCGAGCGCATCCAGACAGCGCAGGTTGATCGCGGCCATCGGCGTGCCGTCCGGAGCATTCGCCATTCCGAACGTCGCACAACCGCAGTTCGCGCAGAAATGATGGGCGATGTGGCCGGTGTTGAACCGGTACGTCGCGAGGTCGCTTTCCGGCGTGGACAGGCGCAGGTTCGCACGTGGCACGAACCAGAGCAGGTAGCCGTGACGGCGGCAGATCGAGCAGTTGCACTCGATCACGCCTTCGATTTCGCCGTCGACCTCGTAGCTGATGCGTCCGCAATGACAACTGCCCGGGTGCGCCATCGTGCCTTCCTCATGCTTTGGCCAGCGCGGAGTATCGCATCCGCGTTCGCGTACCGAAACATGCGAGGATCATCGCGATGAGCACGAATCCCAGCGCAAACCCGCGCCGTCTTGCCGTGATCGGTGGCGGTCCGGCCGGCCTCATGGCGGCCGAATCCGCGCGCGCCTGCGGGGTCGAGGTCGACGTTTACGACGCCATGGGCTCGGTCGGACGCAAGTTCCTGATCGCCGGCAAGGGTGGCCTGAATCTGACCCACTCAGAACCGAATCCCGGGTTTGTCTCCCGCTACGGCGAACAGCGTGCGGAGGTCGGCCGCTGGCTCGAATCATTTTCCGCAGGGGATGTGCGCGAATGGGCGCGCGGCCTCGGCATCGAGACGTTTGTCGGCAGCTCAGGACGCGTATTTCCGCTCGATCTCAAGGCGGCGCCGCTGTTGCGCGGCTGGGTACGCCGACTGCGCGCGAGCGGGGTGCGCTTTCATGTCCACCACCGCTGGATCGGCTGGGACGAAGCCGGCGCCCTGTGCCTGGCAACCGAACAGGGCCAGACCCGCGTCGAACACGCTGCCGTCGTGCTCGCAACCGGCGGCGCGAGTTGGCCCATGCTCGGCTCCGATGGTGCGTGGTTCGACGTGCTCGCGAACAAGGGTATCGACCTGGCGGCGCTCAAACCGGCCAACTGCGGTTTCGATGTCGACTGGAGCGCGCACCTGCGCAGCCGCTTCGCCGGTGCCCCGGTCAAGCCCGTGGCGATTGGCTGGACTGCCGCTGATGGCATGTCGATCCGCCGTCAGGGCGAATTCGTCGTCTCCGCAGACGGCGTCGAAGGCAGCCTGATCTATGCGCTGTCAGCCGACCTTCGCGATGCGATCCAGGCGCACGGCAGCACGACGATCCTTCTCGATCTCGTCCCGCAGCGCGACCTTGCGCGCCTGAGCGCGGATCTTGCGCGCCCGCGCGGACGCCGTTCGCTGAGCGAACACCTGCGCCGGCACGTTGGTCTGGATGGAGTCAAGGTGGCCTTGTTGCACGAATGTGTGCCACGCGCCGCGCTCGAGGACATGCAGCGGCTCGCGCACGCGATCAAGGCCTTGCCGCTCGTATTGCGGCGTCCGCGTCCGGTCGCCGAGGCGATCAGCACGGCCGGCGGTGTGCGCCTGGATGCGCTTGACGCCGGCCTCATGCTGCGCGCCCTGCCCGGCGTATTCTGTGCCGGCGAGATGCTCGACTGGGAAGCCCCGACCGGTGGCTATCTGCTCACCGCGAGTCTGGCCAGCGGACGCATCGCCGGGCGCGCTGCGGCGCATTGGCTTCAGGCGAGAGTCGCCGGCTGATCGGCACGATCCGACCCGGGCGCGGAATGGTCGCGATCAGCGATTGCGGCCGGACCCGCTACCACTGCGTCCGCGATGGCAGCAATCCGTTCAGCTCGGCATCAGTGAGATTGCGCCACTGGCCGACGCGCAGGTTGCCCAGACGGATGTTGACGATGCGCACGCGTCTCAGCTCCTTGACCCGGTAGCCGAATTCCGCCGCCATGAGTCGGATCTGGCGATTGAGTCCCTGGGTCAGCACGATGCGAAAACCGAAACGCGCGAGCTTGTACGTGCGACACGGCTTGGTCATCTGGCCGTGGATGCGCACGCCACGGGCCATTCCGGCGAGGAACTCGTCGGTCACCGCGCGGTTGACCCCGACCAGGTATTCCTTTTCGTGGTTGTTCTCCGAGCGCAGCAATTCGTTGACGATATCGCCGTTGCTCGTGAGCAGGATCAGTCCTTCGGAATCCTTGTCCAGCCTGCCGATCGGAAAGATGCGCTGCTGGTGATCGACGAAATCGACGATGTTGCCCTTGACTGCACTCTCGGTCGTGCAGGTGATCCCGACCGGTTTGTAGAGTGCGATGTAGACGTGCCGGCGGGTTCCGGCGAGCGCTGCACGCGCGCGCACGGGTTGTCCGTCGACGCACACCTCATCGCCGGGGGCGAACTCGTCGCCAATGCGCGCGGGCGCGCCGTTGAGGGTGACGCGTCGTGCGCTGATGAGTCGATCGGCTTCGCGCCGCGAGCAGAATCCGCTGTCTGCAAGATGTTTGTTCAGGCGCATGCACGGGAGTCGGGGTCTGCGCAGCACGGCCGCGCGGTCGCGAATGCTGGCACGTCGGCTGTGTACCGTCATCCTCCGCGAGCAACTGGCATGCCTCGTGCTTGTTGACTTCGAACCGACGACTGCTGCGAGAATGCACCCATGACCAACGTCGTCCCGTTTCGACACGCCCGCCCCGACGAGGCCGTTGCGCGCCTTCCAGCCACGCTGGCCGACGCCGAGGAACTCGATATCAGGCTCTGGGAACTGGTCATGTCCGGACAACGCGGCAGCGAGGAGTTCCGGCGCATCCAGACCGTTCGCCACAGCACGGGCCTGAGCAGGGGGTAGCGCGCCTGCGGCCCGATCGCGCAGCACGAGCCGCGAATTCGGCATGCCAATTGACCTGACTGCGACACGGTTCGCGAATTTCCGCTGCGGCTGCAACCACCATCGCGGTTTGCGACCCTCGCGGAGTTTGCGTGAAGCATTCCACTGTCCTCCTTGCCGGCCTCCTCGCCGCCCAGCTTGCCGGTCCACTGCAGGCGGCGACCTACCTGGTCGGCCCGACCCGCACGTACACGCAACTGCAGCCGCTGCTCGATGCAGTCACGCTCAATCCCGGCGACATCGTGCTCGTCGATGGCGGACACACCTACAACGGCGGCGTGATCGTGCGCGTGCAGCACTCCGGCAACGCGAGCCAACCCGTGGTGATCCGCGGTGTACGCGTCAACGGGCAACGCCCGCTGTTCACTGGCGGCAACAATACGATCGAGCTGCGCAGGGCCAACTGGGTCACCCTGGAATCGCTGGAGTTCACCGGCGGAACGTCGCGCTGCGTATTCGTGCATGCGGCCAATACGGTCCTGCGCGACCTGCTCGTGCGCGACTGCCCGGGCCAGGGCATCCTCTCCGCAGACCAGAACACCGGCTCGCTGACCCTGGAGTTCAGCGAGATCCGCACGTCGGGCAACGGTACCGGCCAGCACGCGCTGTATATCCAGACCGACGAGGTCGACTATCCCGGCGCGGTGTTCCGCATGCGTCACAACTACGTGCACAGCGGCAATGGCGGCAACCTGCTCAAGAGCCGGGCCGAGCGCAACGAAGTGCACTACAACTGGTTCGAAGGCGCGGCCTACCATGAGCTGGAGCTGATCGGACCGGATCCCTTCATGCAGCAGCCCGCATGGCATGTCGATCTCGCGCGTGAAGACTCCGAAGTGCTCGGCAACGTCATCGTCCATTCCGGATCATTCGGCGCGATCATGCGTTTAGGCGGTGACGGCACCGGCGCAAGCAAGGGTCGCTACCGCGTCGTCAACAACACGATCGTGGCCACCGGATCGGCGTCTACGTACACGGTGTTCCGCCTGTTTGAACCGCTGGAGTCGGTCGAAGCCCACAACAACGTCTTGCATCGCACCACCAGCGGCACGTTCAACATCGAACGCACGGTCGAGGCGATCTGGACCTTCGGCCGCCGCGTGGCCGGATCCAACAACTGGATCAAGACCGGCTCGTCCGTCGTTCCACCCGAGTGGCTCGGCACGCTCAGTGGCGCGAACCCCGGCTTCGTCAATGCAGGGAGCTTCGATTTCCGGCCCGGCATCGGCAGTCCGCTGCTCGCCGCAGGCAATCCCAATCCGACCAGTCCCGCGGCCTGGCCGTTCCCGGCGCCGACCTTGTTGCCGGCCTGGCTGCCGCCACAACGCCAGGCGCTTCTGCCGGGCGACGCGCTCGCGCGTCCGCCAGCGAATCCGCCGACGATCGGCGCGGTCGTGGATGGTCCGGGCGACACGATCTTCAGTTCAGGCTTCGAGCCCTGAGCGACGACGAAGCCCGCGGGACACTCAACGCTTTTTCGGCGCGCGATGCGGACGCGTGACAGGCTGGACTGCGCGCGTGCCTTGTGAGTCGGGCGCAGTGGACGCCGCTGCCGTCAAGGTCAACAGAATGTCCGCATACCACGCGTAATTGAGTGAGAGTCGTTCGTCCTGTTCGTCGTCGCGACTGTCGACATCGAAGCGACCGGCATGGATGCCGAGCAAGGTCCAGACCAGTTCGCTGCGCCCGGATTCACCCGCGTTCAGGCGCACGGCAACCGGCGCACCGCTGGTGCCGCGATGCATGCGCGCATCGGTCAGGAAATAACCCTTGCCCTGGAAGCGGATGCCGAAAGCGGAGGCCACGACGGCCTGGCGGGTCACCGGCAGCTGATGCACGGTGTCGTGGAAACCGAGCGGAAAGCCGACGATGCGCACGGGCGCGCCGGCCTCGATGCGATCAAGGTCGTCGAGCAGATGCGCCGGGGTGAACGCGTGCAGCAGCATCGTTTCGGGCAATGCCGTGCGATCCAGTTCGATCGCCACGACATCGATCGTTCCGCCATCGTCGGCACCTTCGCGCCATACCGGCATGCCGTCGACATGCAACGGGATGCCGAACCCGGTCGTGGTCGCGACATTGGCCGGATCCACGTGGAGGACGATCTCAAGCCGATCCGGGTGATGATCGATCTCTTCGTCACGCACGACATGGCGATTGGTGACCAGGTACAGGCGACCCTCGCGCTCGAAGAAGAACCCGGTGGCATTCGTCGACAGCGCGTTCGCCGAATGCGTCGTGATCCGGGTTACCGCCAGCAGCAAGGCTTCGATCATGCGGCAGGCCTTCCGGTAGTGACAGCGATGGAAAATCAGTGTGACCGATCCATCCCTGCGACGATAGTTGGGGGCGCGCAGCCTAGTCCACCGGATCTGACCCGCAACTGACTTTCGTCATGCGCACTCCCGGCTGCAATCCACTACGCTGCCGGCCTCACCACGACCCCGGAATTCTCCATGTCCCAGCTTCGCCTGACCACGGCCCTTGCGCTTGCGCTGGGCCTGAGCGCCCCCCTGCATGCCGGCTCCCCCGCGGCGGATGCCGAAAAACCGGCGCCTGCCGCCGAAAGCACGCAAGCGAAGGCCACCAATCCGTTCTTTGCCCGCAGCACCCTGCCCTACCAGTTCCCCGCGTTCGACCGGATCGGCGATGCCGACTACGCGCCAGCGTTCGAGCAGGGCATGGTCGAAGCCCTTGCCGAATTCGAAGCGCTCCGGAACAGCAAGGAACCACCCACGTTCGAGAACACGATCGTTGCGATGGAACGTGGCGGTGAGGTGCTCTCGCGCGTCAGCGCGGTGTTCGGCGGCCTGAGCAGCGCCCACGTCAGTCCGGCGATGCAGAAGGTGCAGGCGGAACTGGCGCCGAAACTCTCGGCATTCCGTGACCGCATCGTGCTCGACGACAAGATGTACGCACGTGTGAAGTCGCTCTACGACCGCCGCGCGGAGCTGGGCCTGGATGCGGAATCCACGCGCCTGGTCGAGCGTTATCACAACGACTTCGTGCGCGCGGGTGCGACGCTTTCCGATGCGGACAAGACCAAGCTGCGCGCCAACAACGCCGAGATGGCCTCGCTCAACGCGAAGTTCAGCCAGAACATGCTGGCCGAGACCAATGCGGCAGCCGTTCTGGTCGATTCGCGCGAATCCCTCAAGGGCCTCACCGAAGGCGCGATCAGGACCGCCGCGGAAGCCGCCAAGGCGCGCGGCCACGAAGGCAAGTACCTCATTCCGCTGCTCAACACGACCGGCCAGCCGGCGCTGGCCGCGCTCGAGGATCGTGACTTGCGCAAGCGCATTCTCGACGCGTCGATGACCCGCGGCAGCAAGGGCGGCGAGCACGACACGCGCGAGATCATCTCGCGCGTGCTCACCTTGCGCGCCGAACGCGCTGCGCTGCTCGGGTTCCCCAATCACGCCGCCTACGTGCTGGCCGACGAAACCGCCGGCACCGTCGAGGCGGTGAATTCGCTGCTCGCCCAGTTGGCCATCCCCGCAGTCGCCAATGCGCGCGCGGAAGCAGCGGACATCCAGAAAGTCATCGATGCCGAAGGCGGCAAGTTCAAACTCGCTGCCTGGGACTGGTCCTATTACACCGAGAAGGTGCGCAAGCAGAAGTACGACTACGACGCCGAGCAGTTGCGTCCCTACTTCGAAGCCGACAACGTGCTGCAGAACGGCGTGTTCTTTGCCGCCACGCGGCTCTACGGCATCACGTTCAAGGAACGCAAGGACCTGCCGGTCTACCAGCCCGAAGTGCGCGTGTTCGAGGTGTTCAACGAGGACGGCTCACCGCTGGCGCTGTTCCTCCTCGATCTGTATGCCCGCAGCAGCAAGCGCGGCGGAGCCTGGGCCAACGCCTATGTCCCGCAGTCGACCTTGCGTGACACCAAGCCCGTCATCAGCAACAACCTCAATGTGCCCAAGCCCCCGGCCGGCGAACCCACGCTGCTGACCTGGGACGAAGTCAACACGCTGTTCCACGAGTTCGGCCACGCCCTGCACGGCATGTTCTCCAACGTCACCTATCCGCGCTTCGCCGGCACCAGCGTGCCGCGCGACTTCGTCGAGTATCCGTCGCAGGTCAACGAGATGTGGATGACCTGGCCCGAAGTGATCGCCAACTACGCCAAGCACTACAAGACCGGTGAAGCGTTGCCGCAGGCCCTGCTCGACAAGGTCAAGGCGGCCGACAAGTTCAACCAGGGGTTCGCGACCACCGAGTATCTCGGCGCCGCACTGCTCGATCAGAGCTATCACCAGATTCCCGCGAGCAAGGTGCCGGGTGCCGACACGTTGCTCGCGTTCGAAGCCACGGCGCTCAAGAGCGCCGGGGTCGACTTCGCCCCGGTGCCTCCGCGTTACCGCACGACGTATTTCTCGCACATCATGGGCGGCTATTCGGCAGGTTACTACGCCTACATCTGGAGCGAGGTGCTCGACGCCAACAGCGTCGCCTGGTTCAAGGCCAATGGCGGACTCACGCGCAAGAACGGCGACCACTTCCGCAAGACCCTGCTGTCGCGCGGCGGCAGCGTAGATGCGCTCGAACTGTTCCGCGATTTCGCCGGTCATGCGCCGGATGTGAACGACCTGCTCGAGCGTCGCGGCCTGACCGCGCCTGCGGCCGAATCCACACCGTAGGCTACCGACGCAATGGAGTGCCCCTCGCCACGCCGGCGAGGGGCTGCGCCCGGACCCACGGTCACTCGCAGGCGCGATCGTGCCTACCCATGCCATTGTCGCTAAGCTTGGGCCCATGAGCGATCTCGTCCTGCTGGCCAATCACATCGACGGTCGCGCGCAACCCGCGCGTGCGGGACTCACGCTCGACGTTGTCGATCCGGCGGTCGGCGCGGTGTTCGCGCGCTGTCCGGCATCGACAGCAGACGATGTCGACGCCGCCGTGCAGGCGGCCGCGGCGGCCGCGCCCGCCTGGAGCGCGACCCCGGCACACGAGCGCGCGCGCCTGCTCAACCGGCTCGCCGACGGCGTCGAGGCTGAACTCGATGCGCTCGCTGCGCTGGAGTCCCGCGACAGCGGAAAACCCATCGAACTCGCCCGCAGCGTCGACATTCCGCGCGCGATCGCGAATCTGCGCTTCTTCGCCGCCGCAATCACCCAATGGCCCGGCGAATCGCACGCCACCGACACCCACGCGATCAACCTCACGCTGCGTCAGCCGCTCGGCGTCGTCGGTTGCATCTCGCCATGGAACCTGCCGCTCTACCTGTTCACCTGGAAGATCGCGCCGGCGCTCGCCGCCGGCAATACCGTCGTCGCCAAACCCTCCGAGATCACGCCGTGTACCGCGGCGCGCCTGGGTGAATTGTCGATCGCGGCCGGCTTTCCGCCGGGCGTGCTCAATATCGTGCACGGCACCGGCGCGCAGGTCGGACAGGCGCTGGTCGAACACCGCCAGGTCAAGGCCATCTCGTTCACCGGCAGCACGCAGACCGGCGCGGCCATCGCGAAAGCGGCCGCGCCGCAGTTCAAGAAACTCTCGCTGGAAATGGGTGGCAAGAACCCGGCCATCGTGTTCGCCGACGCCGACCTCAGCGACGCCAATCTCGCGACGATCGTACGCTCGGGGTTCGCCAACCAGGGCGAGATCTGCCTGTGCGGCTCGCGCCTTCTCGTTCAGCGCACGATCTTCGAAGCGTTTCGCGCGCGCTATCTCGCGGCGGTCCGCGCCCTGCGAGTCGGCGATCCGCAGGACCCCGCCAGCGATCTCGGCGCACTCGTTTCGCAGGCGCATTTCGACAAGGTCATGACCGCGATCGCGCGCGCGCGCGACGAGGGCGGGAACATCCTGTGTGGCGGCGATGCCGTGCGCGTGGCGGGCCGCTGTGCCGACGGCTGGTTCGTTGCGCCGACGGTGATCGAAGGGCTGGGCACGGAGGCCGCGACCAATCGCGAGGAAATCTTCGGCCCGGTGGTCACCCTGATTCCCCTCGACGACGAAGCCGACGCGATCCGGATTGCCAACGCCACCGACTACGGCCTTGCGGCCTCGCTGTGGACACGCGACATCACGCGCGCGCATCGCCTCGCCGCGCAACTGGATTTCGGTATCGTCTGGATCAACTGCTGGATGCTGCGCGACTTGCGCACGCCGTTCGGCGGGGTCAAGAACTCCGGCGTCGGCCGCGAGGGCGGCGTCGACGCGCTGCGTTTCTTCACCGAGCCGAAGAATGTCTGCATCGCCCTGGAACCGTGAATCCAACTCGTTCGGCGCAATTCGCCCGAAGCGGCGACGGGCGCTACCATCGGCGCACGACGCACACGAGACCCGTCCCATGAACCCGATGCCTGCTCGCGTGACATTGACTGCCCTGCTGTGGCTGACCTCAACGGCCGCGATCGCCCAGGGCGACATCCAGCAGACCAGCGGCGTGGCGATCCACCAGCAGCGCGACGCGGTCATGAAGTCCGAACGGGTCATGGCCGAGGCGTTGAAGCGACCGGGGCTGCTCGCCCAGTACCTGGCCATGCGCGACGTCTATGCGACCGACACGAGCTGGCCGTTCCGCGTGATCTTCAATCAGTACCTGAGCTGGTTCCAGACCTGGGTCGGCGACTATGCCGCCGCGCGCGCGACGTTCTCGATCGCCCAGCCGGCGGCGCGCGACGACGCGCCCTCGCCGCTGCGCGAAGGCGGCTACACCGCGCAACCGGCCGCTGCGGCAATCCTCGAGATGGCGCGCGGCCAGAAGGCGATCTTCTTCAACGAGAACCACAGCTATGCACTGACGCGCACGCTGACCGTGCAGATGCTCGCGGCGCTGCGCGAGGAAGGATTCGACACGTTCGCCGCCGAAACCCTCTACGAAACCGACACGGGCCTCCAGCAACGCGGCTATCCGACTGCCGAAACCGGTTTCTATACCGAGGAACCGATCTATGCCGAGATGGTGCGCGAGGCCTTGCGCCTGGGCTATCGCGTGGTCGCCTACGAAGCCGTGTCGAACGCGACCGGCTCGGCGCGCGAGGCCGAACAGGCGCGCAACCTGCAGCGTGATGTCTTTCGCGAGCGCCCGGATTCGCGCCTCGTCGTCAATGCGGGCTATGCGCATATCCAGGAATCGGGAAAGTACCTGGATGGCATCGCGATGGCCCAGCACTTCCGCCGCATGACCGGCATCGACCCGTTGACGGTCGAACAGACGATGATGATTCCGCACGAAAAAGCCGCCAACGACCATCCGTGGTACACGCAGATCATGCAGGCATCGATACCGCCGGGGCCGGTCGTTTATCGCGATCGCGACGGCAAGGCATGGGCGTTGAAGAAAGACGCCTACGACGTCAGCGTGATCTTCCCGCCCGAAACCTCGCGTCGCGGACGCCCGGACTGGCTGACCCTCGGTGGCCTGCGCCAGAGCTACCAGGTCACCGGCGCGCTGTGCGACAGCAGCTACCCCTGCCTGATCGAGGCGCGCTACGAGAACGAGGGCGACGACGCGATTCCTGCCGATCGCCTCGTCATCGAATGGATGGGGCGCGGCGCGATCGCGAGCGACCGCGTGCGCGAGAGCAGCGACAACGTCCCGTTGGCCGACCTTTACCTGCGCCCAGGGCGCTACCGACTGACCGCGCGCGACGCGAACAACCGTCGCACGCAGCGGCAAACGATCACGGTGCGCGCGTCGCGCGCTGCGCCATGAGCACCCCGCTCAGCACCACCCGTGCGCCCGCACCGGTCGGCGCCTACCCGCATGCGCGGCGCGTCGGCGATCTCCTGTTCCTGTCCGGCGTCGGCCCGCGGGTACCGGGCAGCAATGCCATTCCCGGCAACGTGTACGACGACGACGGCCGGTTGACCGCGTACGACATCGAGGCGCAGTGCCGCCAGGTGTTCGCCAATGTGCGTGCCGTGCTGGAGGACTGCGGCGCACGCTGGGACGACCTCGTCGACGTGACCGTGTTCCTGACCGACATGGAACGCGATTTCGCCACCTACAACCGCCTCTACGCCGAGCATTTCACGAGCGCCCAACCCTGCCGCACGACGCTCGGCATCAGCGCACTGCCCACTCCGATCGCGATCGAACTCAAGTGCGTCGCGGTGATGGCCGACGCACGCGCCGGATGACCGCGCCGTCGCCCTGACGGCGATTGCGTGGGCGCTGAACGATTCCCGGTGCGGAGATCCGCGCTGGACGCCCGCACGCCGTGCAACTGCGCTCGCAAGCCGAAGGCCGACCGGTTGTCGGGAATTGCGAAGACACTTCGTCGTCGTCCGCTCGCTTGGTCAGGCTCACGAACGAAGGGCCGCAATGAATTCACCTGGAGACAGGCCGGCCTGTGGGGACATCTCATGCGGATCGTGCCCAGCGCTGACAAGAATGAACCGGCCTGGCCACCCCCAGTGCGCCGCTTCGTATGCAAAGGGCATGATTCATGCCGCCATCGTCGCTGAAATTCGTCGAAGAAGGCTCTTTCGCGACCCCCGATCCACCCGGATTTATCACCCGCTTCCCACCTGGATAACCCATACAACCCCGCCCATGCCGATAAGCAATGCATCCTCCTCGCAGCCGGCAGCAGCCGCAGTGGCGCAAGGCCGTCATTTTGTGGAGGAAATCGCCTTGACGCCACCTGGACAAACTCTGACTATGTCGTCTTACCTCCCGCTTCGGGGGGATACTTGTAGTTAGGAGTCGCTCCATGTATGTGCCGCTGACCAGACAAGAAGTCATAGAAGCTGACAAGCTTGCCGAAAACCTGTACCTCCGAGGTCACTACGCAGAGCTAGATCAGCTTTACTATCATGAAGGCCGCGTAAGCATCACAGCGGAGAACATCGTTGCAGATGATGGAACGTTCGTGACAATCGAGTTCCATAAGCTCAGCGATGGAACTGGCTTCTTCGGCGGCCAAAAAAGCAAGTGGGTGTCCCGGCTACTCACCCATCCAACAAAAGAGCAAGAGAACGTAACTACGCACGGCTGCTACGAAGCGCCGACCATTTTTCATGCCTTTCACAGAGCAACGACTGATGTTGGCCGTTACCTGAGCCAGACCAAGCTTGAGGACTACTTCTAAGAAGGGGGATTTATGGAGTGGCTGATAGGGATCTATCTTGTCATTGGCTTGTTCAAGGGAATCGGAAGGATTGCGGATGGCAATCCGCTAAACAAGCCGGGATGGATGTCCTCGGAGAGGAACCCATTGGCATATTCGTTCTACTTCTGCATGTATGTTCTGTTCTGGCCGCTCATCAGGGGGTGAGTCATGGAGTTCTTGCTTGGCGCTATAGCAATCGTTTTCTGCATTGGTCTCGCACTCAACGGGTACTTGATTCCTTTGTTGGTTGGTGGGTTCATAGGTTCGTTCTTTGGCTTGGCAGGTTTTGGCGGGGCGGTATCCGGAATGATCCCAGGCGCAATCATCGGGGCCTTAGTCGCTATTGCAATCAAGAAGAGCAGAGTTTCCGCAGCATCCGGAGGCGACTCCTAACAATTCATTCAAGCCGACGCCGCTTCGCGGCGCGGCTTAATTCAGGCGTTAGGCTCTATGTCTTGCCTCATACCATGCGTGTAATCCTGCTATGCGCCCTCGTGCTTGCGCTTGCGGCATGTGGAGTTACCAATGGCACATTTGTGTCAGACCTAGAGAACTGCGATTTCGAGGGTGGTAGATGTAGCCCCGACCAGGCATCGCATGCTTCGCTAGAAGAGCTGCGTAAGCTAGGCTCTGAGCTCGTTGTGTTGTGCGAGAGTTCGCGCAAGGACGACCAGACCTACCGCGCCGACTGCCGCGAGAGTGTTCGAGGCCTTGTGGACAAGATCAACGAACGATTCGGACCTACAGTCCGAGTTGATGCATCCGAGGTGCAGTTCGAGGAGTTCACCATTTGCAGCGATACCTTTATTCCAGGGAGAGAGTCAGATGATTGCGCATATGGGGCGATCGAAGCGATCGTCCGGTTGCATTGGTCTAACCGCAAAGGCGCCTAACTGTGTGCTCAACTGGACCTGCGGGGACATGCTTAGTTCAAATCGACCACAGCTGGCCGCAGGCCAGTTAGCACGGCGTTAGAGTGCACATGAAGACTAAGCGCATGCTGCTAGTCCGCGCGAGCAAGGACGTGTGCGCCGCGGAGATTTGCCACATTCAGTCGATCTGCGAAATGTTCGGAATCGAGCATGTAGTGATTGACCTTGATGTCCTCGACGATTTCACGACCAAGGTCAAGGATCTCGAAGCATTCGACTTTCTGTATCTCGGCGCACACGCTGATACCGCTGGTTTTGGCGAAGCCGATGGCAGCGTCTTTTTTGAGTGGGACAGTTTCTCCGCTGAACTCTGCGCCGCGGATTGCCTGCGCTACGGGTCAGTGTTGTTGCTTGGCTGCTGTCGCGGCGGTCTGCGGATGGTGGCCCTCACACTCTTCACATCGTGTGGGAAGATTGACTACGTGACTGGACCGCGTTGGACAGTTTCTCCGCAGGAGATCACAACAGGCTTTCATGTCTTTCTATACAACATGGTGTGCCGTAGAGAGCAGCCGAGCACAGCCGCAGCGAGGGCGTCCGCCGCGACAGGATACGATTTCTACTACTACGACCGAGTAGAAGCAGAGGACGCCATCTATTCGAAGATCATCGAGGATCGCATCCGGGACGGCGTCGTCAATGATGAATAGCCTCCGCAAGGTGCACTCTAACTATGTGGTCAAGCGGACAGCGGGGAGAGGCTACCGTGTTTCCTGATGTTTCATCGTGCCGCTGCCGCTTACCACGGCGTTAGGCGGCACAGGCGAGCAGTTACGATGACCGAGATTGAACAACGCATTCTTTCGCGGGCCAAACGTGCCGAGAGGCTATGGAAGCTAGGTCGGTGGGTACAGCTAGCCGCGGGAATATCCTGCTTCGCACTAGCCGCAGCCTATCTTCAAGATGATTCGCTAATCATTTATCAGCTCATCCATCCGTACCTGCTGGCAGGTTTAGGTGGTGCAATGGGCACAGAGGCAGTCGTAAATCACCGCAGCCGGGAGCGCAGGCTGCTAATCCGGCTCGCCGATTCGCACCGGGCTGAGCCGCCTAACAATTCATTCAACCCGATGCCGCTTCGCGGCACGGGTTAATTCAGGCGTTAGGCGGCAGACCATGCATTGCAGCAACTGCGACCAATTCAACAGCGAGATTGCAATTCGCTCTCCAGGTCAACTTGTGCGCATCGCCGAGAATGTACGCGCGGCCGTCGGCGCCGGCATTCTTA